>Ga0154322_128_pt1 | contig 148358 bp, 141 predicted proteins | sample RifGroA2_FD_115850 | JGI IMG/M metagenome (GOLD analysis project Ga0154322, IMG submission 115850) | Bdellovibrionales bacterium GWA2_49_15 | reverse complement strand
CAATGATAATCCTGTATGTGCTGCTCAAATTACTGCCACCATGGGGATATGAGAAGCATCTTGAAAAAACCGCATAGATTTGTGAGGAGCTGAAAAGAATAAAAAAAGGAGCCCTAAACACTTTCTAATTTCACATTATCGGATATGATTTCAATGGCTTACCATGCTTTTTCCTCATCTTATTTCATCCTTTTTCCCATATTTCATTCAAAATTGTGGATGATTGTGGATAAACTTCATTATGCGATTTTTCTCACAACCACTTGAGAACACGTTGATATGCATGTTTCTTTATTAAATTCTCATGCATAAAAACCGAAAAGATGATATCATTTGCTACAGAGGTTGTTATGCCTAGAAAAGAAAGTCTTATGAGAAACATAAATCCAGGAATGCTTTACCGCAGAGCTGATCTTTGCGCGTTTAGTACGAGCGTCGACCGACACCTGGCCCAATTAGTACGCGAAGGCAAACTTCAGAAAGTCAGTGCAGGACTTTATCTAAACCCCCAAGTCACCAAATGGGGCATGCGGCCGGCAGAAGACAAGGCCCTGGTGCGAGGCTTTTTAAAAGATGATCGCTTTCTCATGTTTTCCTATAGCAGCTACAATTCCTTGGGCCTAGGAACCACCCAACTCTACAACCATACGGTAGTCTATAATTGCAAACGCCACGGTCAATTTAAGTTAGGTGGACGCACCTTTGATTTCCGTAGAAGACCAGATTTTCCAACGAAATTTGATCGTGAAACGCTCTTGGTCGACATGCTTAATAACCTCTCCGACCTGGCCGAAAATCAAGAGATGGTTTTGACGACTCTCGAAAAAAAATTGTCCAATTTTGATAAGTCAAAGCTTGAAGTTGCGGCTAAACTCTATGGCAAGGTTGGAACAAAAAAATACTTAGGCAAGCTTCTCCATGGCAAAAAAATACCTTCATCAAGATAAATCCTTTAAGGAACTGATCGAAATTGTCGCAGCCGAAATGCAAATCAATCCGTTCTTGGTGGAAAAAGACTATTGGATCATGCATTGCCTGTTTGGCCTGCAGGACCAAGGTTTTGAGTTCGAGTTAAAAGGCGGAACATCCCTCTCGAAAGCCTACAAGATCATCCATCGTTTTTCAGAAGATATCGACTTAAAAATTCTTCCTCCGGAAAAAATGGATGTCAAGGCCGGAAAAAATCATATGAAGGACACCCATGTTAAGTCACGGCAAAAATACTTTGAGTGGCTGGCAAAAGAAATCAAGATAGTGGATATAACGGCAGTAAGAAATTACGAATTTGATGATAACAAATTTAGGAATGCAGGGATCACCTTAAATTTTCAATCAAATTTTGAAAGTATCCCAGGCGTAAAACCCTCCGTGCTTTTAGAAACAGGCTTTGACGATACCACCCCAAATCGCCCCCTCCCCATTTCCTCTTGGGCCGTTGATAAGGCCATCTCCCTTGGTCATTTTGAGTACACCGATAATCGTGCTCTCGATGTTAAATGTTATATTCCCGAATTAACTTTTGTCGAAAAACTTCAGGCCATCGCCACCAAGCACAGACGTTTCAAAGAGTCTGGCAAGATAGACAAAAATTTCATGCGTCATTACTACGATCTCTACTGCCTACTCGCCCTGCCTGAGATTCAGTCATTTCTAGGAAGTAAAGATTATCACAAACGAAAGGCCGAACGCTTTCCCCTCAAGGATTCCCCAGCGACCTTGAACACCAATGGGGCTTTCAAGCTTCAAACAGAAAAAGATTTTCAACTTCTAAATTCAACTTATCTGGCGACGAAAAATTTGTATTACAAGGGCCAACCTTCACTTGAAGAAATTTTTGCACGCATCAAACAGTCACTTGCGAAATTTTAAAAGGTAAAGACGAACTAGGCATATATTTTGATTACAAGGCATAATCCTCGCCAGCGGGTTTCCCAGCGCTAAACCCACGCTTTTCTGGAAACGCTCAGTTTAAGGTCTTTAGCAATTTCTCATTAATAAGTGCATCAATCTCCTTTTAAAATTAGTACATCCAAGATGGCAAAGCATAATACGTCATACCGTAACCTGCCTGATCCCCTAATCCAGGTTGCATCCTTCCACCAGTCGTTCCTCCTCCCTGGCCACCACCACCCGGGTAGGAGAGGCCAGAAAACTGCTCCTGCGGGTTTTACTGGAAAAGTTCATGAAGGCCAGCTGCACCTCATAGGTGCCGATGACGGAAATGCCGGCATCAAAGACCTGGGTGTGATAGGAGAACGGCACGATGGATGATTCGATCTGCTCTTCTTCCGAGGCGGAAATAGTCATGAGCTTGGAGCTGTTTCCCTTATTCGTCTCGACTATGATGTCTTTGGGAAATTTTTTGCGCCAATGCAGAGGACAGTTTTTCCAGGAGTACTTTTCCTCAATGTCCACCTGATGATAATTGATCTGAAAAAAGACCTCTTCCAGCTGCGGTCGCTTCTCGGTGCCACTGGCCCAGGGAAAGGGAATGTAGAGGTATCCCAAGACCTGCTCGTGGGTGGTAGGCCCCCATCGTGTGGCCTTAACGAGCCAACCATCTATCTTTTTTTTGTCCCGCAGCTCTTCGATCTGGGCGGACTTGAGCTGGGGAAGCTTGACCTTGAGCACCAGCCCCTTGGCCATGGTCTCCCGAAAATGCAGGCCCACGGTCCAGTCAACTCTGCGATTGGAAAAATCCAGACCCCAGGCGACGGGCGCCACCGACATGACATTATCTTTGACAATAACCTCAGAATATTTGGTGCAAGAAAGAGGTGCCAGGAGACTTATCAAGACGCCCAGCCGCTCAAGGTGTTTCCAGCTTAAATGCAAGAGGGCCGCCGCCATAAGATTCCGCCACCGTTAGGGTTCTGATCATCAATTATACCCTAAAACGGCGGTGGCACGCCTTTCTTGTCTAGCTTTTAAATCATCGGCTCGAGTCGGGTTACTGGCCTGTTATCACCTTGGAGACGTGGTAGTTACGGCTTGCAATCTGCCATCGCTTGAAGATTTGATCGTAATGCTCGTTGAGCTGTTTGCTCAAGGTAAGTTTCTGCTCTTGAAATTGGTGATACTTTGGTAGGTCTTTGCCGCCGATATCATGAGCATTGACAAAAATATCCTCGTTAAATTTCATGTCCTGCTCAAAGCGATGTCGTCCGTTGGTTATTGCCAACTGCAAACTTGGCAGGTCTTCATAAGCATTGGGGTCAATTTGAACGTAGTCATTGAGGATAATTTTTTTATAGGGCATTTTCACAGGCAAAGGATCAATGAGTTTGACCTCGGATGAATAAATGGGGAAAGAGGATTCATCGGAGACCGCGGTAGAATGGCCGGTGGAGCGCGAGTGGAAGAGATAGAAGTTAAGAACCAGGGAGAGTCCTACGATGACCAGGATAAATTTATTATTAAATCCCACGATTCGGGCAACTTCCCTTCCTCCACTGACAGTCGTGAGAGGCCTGGACTCCTGCTTGAACTCGGGCAGAGAGTTCAGTTTCTGGGTCACGGCCTTGGAATTCGGGCCTTTTACAGGGGTCATAGCGTGCCTCCTTGAGTCAGTATCGCTCTCTTAATCTTATGAGACATGATCTATTGATTGAACTTTTATTGCATATTATGTAGTAATATCATGATGTTAGGCTTCTTTTGGGAGATCGTTTGGGGCCGAGAGTGTGCCCAGAACTGGAGGCTAAAAGCGTTGGCCCTTCCACGCCTTGGCCTCTTCTATGATGGCCAGGATGAAGTCCGCCTTGCTCTCGGTATATTTCTCGCGCTCCCGGGAGTACTTCTGGCGCAAGTCATCCTTAAGGCCGTCATATTTTTGTGCAAGCTCCGGAAAGGCCCGGAGGTAATTGCAAAAAAGTAAGTGACGCTCGATTTCGGGATTGCCTTGCGCAAAGACGTGAAGATGGACATACTCTGCGGTTTGTTCTTGGTTATATTTTACGCAGTAGCGGCGGCCAGGAATCCCATACTCGCCCTTCCAAACGTATCCGTTTTTTTCAATCGTACTCTTCAGGACATCAAACTCCGACAAATCCTTCACCACGCCCATCACATCCAGAATCGGCTTGGCCTTAATGTCAGGGATAGCTGTGCTTCCGACGTGAAAGAGTTCAATTTTTAAATCAGGAAGTATCAGGAAAAGATCTTGAGACGTTAGGCAAAAACACTCGGCCCATTCGGGGCGATGCTGTGAAAGGGTGATCTGGCTTCTGGCCATCCCGATGTGAAATTTCTCGAAGTCAATTTCCATAAAGCTTAATTATTCTCATTTCAAATTTTTAACGGTCTTATCGCGGTAAAACTGCCAGGCCTGGGGGTGGAGGGCATAGGCCTTCAGCTCTGTGATTTCTGACTCATATCTTTTCTGTCGGTGAGTGGAAACCAAACGTCGAATGGCGTGCTGGGAGAAACCACCACTGGCGGCCACTTCTAACAGGGTATGTTGAAAGCGATTCCACTCTTCTGGGGCAAGAGGCCTGCTATTTAAATCGAAGACAAAGATGGAATCAATAAAACGGCCGGGGTTTTGGCCCTCAGGCACCAGAGTTAAAATGCCCAGGAACTCCTGCCCGTCATGATTGGTAAAACGCCAATACTCGCGCCGAAAAGGTAGCTCATGCTCACCAAAAATTTGCTGTAACTTGGGAGAAGAGAAGTTATTGGCATTAAAATCCATCAGGTCGGCGAATTCGAGCAGGCCTTCTTTGTAGAGCTGATCCCGCAGCTCACCAATAACTTGAAACTCCTGGGCAAAAATCTGAGTCTTTTTCCAGGTCATATCGGTGGATAAGATTTCATGGGTTTTTAAGCGAGAATACATCATAAAACATTCCGCCAGAATTTGATTTTTGCCCTGGTGATGGAGATAGTCATCAAACGGTTTCAAAAATTTGTGGCCGTTGACCCAGGCGGTGAAATGCTTCGGGCAGGGATTGAGAGTGAGGGAAAATTCCATCATGGCGACAAAAAATTTAGGCAAAAAATCCGTCGCCATCTTATTGGCATAGCGATCGCTGACTAAGTCAATGAGTGACCAGGAATTATCCCCGGTCTTCATGGCGCTGACATAGGCCTTGGCCTTTCCCTCTTCGTCTCGATTGGTCCAGCGGAAAATCCAAGGTTCGGAAAGATTGCTCATGCGCAGAGAGTTCAGAATTTCCTTGGCCAGGGGGCGCTGTTCTTTCACGTATTGATCGCTGAGCGCTCCTGACTGACAAAACAAGGTCAGGATATCCTCCCGACGGATGGCCTGGGGATCAATGTCGGCCCCTATGAACTTGGAAATTTCCTTGAGCCACTTGAGACGATCATTTTCATTGCCGCCAATCCACTGGAAGCGAAATTGATTTTTGTTATAAGAAACCAGGCCGGCTTCCAGGCTGGAGTTTTCGCGTAAGATGACTTTGCTTGAAATCAGAATTTCTTGAATCATCGGATCGGATTCTTCCAGGAGAAAGCCACTGACGGAAACATTGATGAGCTTGAGCTTGATCTGCTTGTCAATCTGAACCAGTCCATGGAAATCAATTTCCAGAAGACTCTCGGTGCGATTTTCTTTGCGTTTTTCGATTTGCAAGTTCAGGTTAGAGCTGAGCTGCGATTTGGGCGGTTCATTTTCAATTCCCACCAGACAAAAGATGGTTTCATCGTGGAGCGGTGTGAGCTGCCGCACCGAGCGGATTTGTCCGCGGATCTTGATCCACTGATTATTATACCAATAATGGCCGGTGATCAGGCAGTTGGGTTTTAGATTGAATTCAGCGGGAAAATTTAGCTCGCCTCCGATGCCTTTGCTCGAGAGGTTCAGCGGTTTGAAAGTCGCCCCCACATGGGACTGGCCATCGCTTAAGAGCACCCGGGACCACACCAGCGTTTCACCCTCCAGATAAAAGCGCAGGCCATTGCGCTCATTGGAGAGAGTCAATTCTTTGGGGGCCGCCAGCATCAAAAAAGGCATGCGCCAAAAGGCGGCATAGGTTGAGAAGGTGGCAACGAAATTTTTAAAAAAGATATTGCCCTTCACCGTGGTATTAAAATCTTTGGAAACTTCCTTTTCGCCGTTGATGTAGATAAGCAGCGCTTCATCTTCATTGCTATTGAGTTCGACAATGCGACCGTGGGCCCGCTCGCCGTCAAATTCCACCTGGATCTCCAGGTCTAAAAAAAGCGCCTCACGCAAAAATCCGCGAATGATATTTTTATTGTTAAGCTCTTTTTTCATGGTGACATCACCTTCGTCGGCATGAGAAGAAAATTTTCATCGCCTTTCCCCCGTGACGCTAATTGATGATGGATAAGTTTCCAAATAGCATCTCTTAATCCTGGTTCTAAGAGATAGTTGGCGTCCATCTGCTCGTGCCACAGGGTTGCCGATTTCTCATAATTGGGAAGTTCCGGAAGGATTTTATCTAAATCCTCCATGGCCAAAAGATATTGGCCCAAGCGCAGGGCCGCGAGGTTCATGATTTTTTCAGGGGTATTTTGAGCGGCGTCGGAACGAAATTCGACGGTGCCGATGGCGCGCGGGCGAATGACCTGTAAATCGCGCAGCTTATTATCGATCTTTTCAATCGCCGCAATTTGTCTTTGATCGAGCCTGGGGCACAGGCCCAGCCTTAACTTCCGCTCGCGGGCACACTCGTGCAAGAAATTGAGAGTTTTAAGAAGTTCGTCGCGTAGTTCGTTCAGGCCTCCATGATAGGAGAGGGAGAGTTCCAAAAAATGGGGAGGATACTCATAGCTAATAGAGGTCCAGGCCAGCTCGGACGTGGGCAGCCTGACTCGGGAGAGGCACTTTTTCCCAACCAAAATCTCTTCCTCAAAATTTACGGTTTGCTTGAGATCGGCGTGGTCTCTTAAAAGTTGGTTTAGGTATTCCTGAGATTGGGTGAGTCCGACAGGCAGGTTCTGTTGATCCAGTAAAAAAAACTCCAGCTCCAGTCCGATGGTCGGCCCGGACAAATTTTTTAATAAAAATTGCGACTGGCATAATTCTTTCAACTTTAAAAACAAATCGTTTGGGCCTTGAAAATTCATGCCACGACCTTGATGTTCATCTTTTTAACTAGTTACTTCTCGGATTAGGAGGCGAGCTTCTTAAGGGGGAGTTCGGCGTAGTCATTTAAATTGATTTGCTCGGACAAGACATAAACACTTTCCGTGCTGCTTGGATGCTTTTGTCCAGTTTCCTTCCGGCCAGGGTCGTGAGCGACAGCGAAATAGCTTCCGGTTGTGAAGATTTCACCGGTGAGTTTTTTGCACAGGCTCTCCAGCTTGATAATCTCCGCCATCGCCACGCCTTTGATGGTCCAGTATTTTTCTCCCCCGGCCGGGGCCAGTCCCCTTGAGGTATCGCCGAAGGCCAGGCAGATTAGCGAGCTATACTTTGAGGCAGGAGTGTAGCCGCTGATTTTATATAACTCAGCGATATAATAGTTATGAATATAGGCCTTAAGCTCAAGGCCGAGTCGAATGCTATCTTGATAATCCTGGATATTTCCGTCGGAGGAGAGGGTCAGGTAAAAAGCATCCCACTGAATGCCATTAACTCTTCTGCCATGGAAACGGTCTTCTCCTATTTAAATGAGGATGAAATCGGTAAATTGGGGCAAACAGAAAGTTGCCTTCTGGCAGATATTGCCGACAATCCCGGCGGCGGGGCCCAGGCCAACAGTACGGCGGTGCTCGATCTTTTAATGCACAATCAGCATAACCATGGGCTGATCGGAATCCTTGTGGCCCCAGAGGTTGTGAGAGAGGCCTTCCAGGCAGGCCTGGGTGGAACGGTGAAACTTTCTCAGGTTAAAAATGGTCTGGCGACCAAGGTCCAATACCCCTGCAAAATCCTCGCGCTTAGTGATGGAAATTTCTCTTATCAAGGCCAAATGTTTGAAGGATTAAAAGCTTCGTTGGGGGCCTGCGCTCTCCTTGAGACCAGCGGAGTCCATATCTTTGCATCTTCAAACCGTCTGCAATTTATTGACCCGTCGATGTTTTCAATTTTTAAGGTCTCCTGGGAATTAAAGGACTATCCACTCATCGTCGTTAAAAGCGCCATTCATTTTTTAAAGGGCTTTGGAGATTTTCCCCATAAAATAAAATTTTGCAATCTCGACGGCGACTTCAAGGTTCCAGTTCATTTTTAATTTTTTTAAGAAGTAAGAATATTTTTGTTTATCGTGCTGAGTTGAGAACGGCATTCACCAAAAAAAATCTGCGGTAATAGGCGATCAGGCGTGCTCATTTGAGTTTTAATTGCAATCAAAAACTATGTGGCCTGTGAACGATTCAAATTATTCTTAAGATGTTTAGAACCCAAATGCGCAAGAGAAATTCGGCGCTGAAATCTATGGTATATAGAAAGAAAAAACGGGAGGCAGTATGAATTTAAAAAATCTAAAGAATGAAATCCTAGTACAAAATACAAAAAATCTGATCAAGGAAGAGAATCGAATCTTGGCAAAGATCTTGGCGCATTTCCAGGAGATCGAGGCCCGCAAGCTCTATTTAGAGCTTGGGTACGGGAGCCTCTTTTTGTTTGCGGTCAAAGAACTTGGATACAAGGAGGCCTCGGCCCAGCGGCGAATTGAGGCCATGCGTTTTCTCAAGAAAACTCCCGAGGCACGGCCCATGGTGGAAAAAGGTGAACTCAACTTAAGTAACCTCTCACTTCTTGAGCGAGTGACAAGGGAGGCCCAGGCGACCCACGCCCAAAGTGTGGCTGCGCTTAATTTGATTCAGGAGGAGCCAACTTCCGGCGGAAGTTGAAAATATGTTGCGGGGGTATTTTAAGCTGGAAACAAAAAAACGTGTTATCAGGATTGAAATGGACGACGGAGGCGCAGGAGCGCCGAGCGACGTCAGTCCCTAAGGACTGTCCCGAAGCAGGATGCGGAGGGAAGAAACCTATCAGTTGTGGTTAACAACCAAGGCCAAGCTCGGCGAAGCTGAAGACGCTGTTGCCCTTAAAAAATTATGCCAGTCTCAACAAGTTGAAAAACCACAGAAAAAAATCCGGCAAGCGCCCACCACTCGGACTGCGGGCGTCGTTTTGAGACGTGAACTCTTAAAACAGGCCGAGCACCGTTGCCAATATGTCAGTCCGATCACCGGGCGCCGCTGTGAGAACCGGCACTTTCTTCAGGCTGATCATAAAGTGCCTTACTGCCTTGGCGGAAAAACAGTGCAGCAAAACATGCGCATTCTCTGTCAGCAGCACAATGTCGTCGTTTATCAAAATTTGAAAGAACTAAATATGTGCTAGGGGGGTGTACCAAGGGCCCTATATAAATTTCGCTGCAGCCGTTGAATTGAATTTACGCCTCTTTCAGGTACGAGTAGTCTTGGGCCAATCCCAAGTCAATTGTTTCAAGACTAGGCAGGTCAAAAGATTCTGCCATGATAATTTCTTTCTCAAGATATTTTTTTTCTGAATTGAGTAGTGATTCAAGAACATAAACTCTAAATTGCCTCTCTTGCGGAACCGTAAGGCCCGTGCCTTCATTTCCCTTTTCTTCCCAAAGTCTGAGGGTGGATGCCGGAACGTCTATGATTTCAGAGAGTGTCTGATATGAAATCTTCAAAAATGTTCTCAGAAATTTCAGTTTTTTTCCCGTGAGTCGCTCTCGCCCCTTAATCAATCCCTTGGCCGTAAGCAATTTGACCTCGTTTATGTTGATGTCGGGATAGTCTTCCCCATGAATCTTTTTAATTTCCACATTGTGGAGGAGCACATCAAAGCCAAATCCTGTAAATGTAAAAACTTCTTTTATATTGCTCATGCGTTTTCTCCAATCATTTATTTTTATCTATGGCGGTCACGAGCAACATTTTGGGGGCGTCCAGGTAGACTACCACTAGTCTGAGATCCTTATCCCCATTGTCGTTCATCCCCCTGATCGCATATTTCCAATCCATTCCCTGTTCTGTTAGCGAATCTTTCTGCTCTTCTCTAACGGCACGATACACGGCCTCTTCAACGTCACTCAAATCGATATTCCGTTCCTTCATTTGCAGGAGGGCGTGCTTTGAAGGAATAAGAGCACCGCCCTCTAATGCCGTGATTACATCTTGAATTACGGTCACTTTTTTTATCGGCATTCTTCTTCCTTTAGTTTAGCATGTTGACTGAAATCAAGCAATAATACATATTGCAAAGTAATAAAAACGGCTACATAGGAAGGCTATGTGTGCATATGCGAACATAAGAGTATCGGCATGTGATAAAGCTTTTGCATTAGAGCGAACTGAGCAATTTGAACTCGCTGTCGACCATTGGCCTTGGCACGACGGATAAATATTTGACTCGTTTTGATAAATCTCTTTCTTTGCATTCATACTCCATGCTGTTGGATATATTCATGCAACAAGTGCTCAAGATCGGCCAGATTATGCTCTTGATTTACTTAAAGAAAAAAACTAGTGGTACCTATTTCCGCACATCATTGCCATTTTGGTCTTTGATTGTTAGCGATTTCCCAAATGAACTGTAGACATAATGCTGAACCAAAGGCCCCGCTTCATCAGCTATATCAGTAATAGTACCCAGCGAATCTTTTAAGAAGTAAAAAGTACCGGCCCGGGTTGCAAGACCCTTTCGCCGCCCCCTGGGTGTAGTATCCACCGACAGGGTGTCGTCAAAGCGATAGGTGAAGTGAGCGTCCTCAGACAGGCATTGCATATGTAATCTAGAATAACACTCAACTGCCCCAGCACCAAGGCTCCGCTGGAGCATTTTTTACTGGCCCCGTTCCTGATTTCAACAGATAATTTAGCCTTGAAGTTCTCTAATCTTCTCCTTTTTTATTTTATTCTATGGCCCTCTTTAACATACGCAGAGGAGCCCCACGACGCCTCGCCGGCCTGTGCGCGTTTTCGCGTGCATCTGGCCCAGGAGTTGCCGGCGGAAAAGGTTGACGACCCGACTCTGAGAAATCGGCCTTTCACGGGTGAGCTGGAGAAGGCCATCAATGGGTGGAAGGAAAGGATTGAATTTTTACAGGATGATACCGAGCGCGCGCGATGGCTTCAGTGTATCAGGCAATTCGTTTTTCTTGACACCAATAAGAATGGGATTCCCGACTGGACTGCTCTTGTTGATGGTAGACCTAGTCGCACGCTTTTTCCGCTCGATCCTGATATCGATGGCGATGGTGTTCCAAATCTCTTCGACCCTGACCCGTACGACAACACCGATGGCCTACCCCATGGGGTGATTCCCGCCCATCTCAGTTTGACAGGAGAAAGCGGCCTTTGGCAGAAAAAGCTCTGGCTGGACCTCGGCATTCTTGCCATTAACCACACCGATGAACATCTCGCCGATACCTTGGCAACCATCTATTCCACTTTGCAGCTGGACTCCGTTCGGAAATGGAAAAGAGAGGTGAGGGGGATCAATGTTCTCTATGCTTTTGGACATCGTAGTCCCGAGATGGAGGCCGCGGCCTATCACCCCACCGCCAATGCCATTAGTATTCCAGGGAGAGGAGGTTTTGGGGGGAATCACTTATCCACGACACAGAAGTGTAAGTTTGCCTCATCCATCTTGCACGAACTTGGTCATGCGCTTTTGTTTGGAATCGTGAGTTCAGACGAATTAAGAGAAAAGGCCGTGGACTCTGGTGGATGGAATCTTCCTCCAATATCGAACAACAATATCTGGAGTCCCATCTTTTTTGAATCCTTGAATGTGCAGAAGGCAAAAGTCGTGAGTGACTATGCCAGGACCAATGTCCACGAATGGTTTGCCGAATCATTTGCGGCTTATATTTGGAACAAGGAACAATCTTCAATCTCAGATTGCCAACAGCTTCATCATGGGCAGGTTTCAAAGAAGCTCAAAGTCTGGTTTGAAACTCTCTTGACGAGAGCTCAAACCAGAACTTTGTGATTCTACTTTTTATGAACTTTCAGGACAATAACGGCTTTTGAAGGTGCACCTTCTCTTCTAATAATCAGAAAATCCTGACGTTCCAGCGCCCCTTTTTCCTTTTTCGCAAAAACCGCGTCCAGCTCGGCATTGGAAGTATTGAAAACTCGGGACAACCAGTTGGCCCTCTCTGCCATATTAAACTCGCTGATGTATTTCATTTTTCCGAGCTCACTGTGGAGGACTTTTTTCACGGATTTAAGGCGCATCTCGGCCAGCTCACGGCTTGATTCTGGCAAGTCCGCTGTCATGGGGTGCTCCATATCGGACCATGCGGCCACCTCAACTTTTGTGATACTTCCTTTGGCCTTGGTGGTTTTAATTACCGATTTTAGTTTTTGCATATCGGAAGTATTGAGCGCATGTCCGCCCTTCGGAAAGTCGACAACCACGCTATGAAACTCGTCCATACTTGAATAGTTATCCCTCGCCATGGCGAAAGGAACAAAGCAAAATAAGCTGAGGGCAAGAAACCAATGTGTAATTCTCATAAATTTTCTCCTTCTAAGTTGACCACTCGATAATGCGTTCAAATTATATTTATACCAGGTAAGTAAAAAGACTTTCCATGCTAACCGCCGTTGACAGGCATGATGAATATCTCGTCATTAGATCATTGTCTCAAAAAATATCCGTGATTAAATACTCTTTTCACTCGGGAAATGTGGCATGTTTGAGCAAAAACGGATTTCTCTTGAAGATTATTAATATTGTGATCGCAATTATCCTTTTATTTTGGGTTGCGCGTGAGCTGGCCGCTACCAAAGAAACGAAAGATCCGTATGTCGCTCCCCCCACGTACAAAGTCTGGGGAAGAGGCCTGGTTTACGACTGCATAAAAAAAGAGTGGGCCTGTGTAGGCCGGTATGCATATCTACAATGCCGGGCCAATATGAAATGGAATGTGAGTCACAACAAACCCCATGAGTGTCACATCATCCGTGTGTATCACACAGATCTAGATTGTATAATGGTGCAGCTTTATAATATTACCCGCAATGTAAAGGTAGATTTTTGTAAGGAGAAGGATCGATGAATATCAAAAAGTTATCAGTGATCTTGTTTGTTTTTATTTTTTTCGATAATGCCGCTTTCGCCGCCAATAAGCAGTTGGGCCTGGGGGCGGTGATCGGAGCTCCGACAGGGCTCTCTCTTAATTATCTTTTCGCCGAAGCAAAAAGTATTCATTCGGTGCTGGCGTTTGATTTTGATGGCCGCGATGAGATTAGCTTCGCCTCACATCTCACTTGGTGGCAAAAAAAAACGGAATCACGAATCAGTCCCTTGAACTGGTTTTATGGCCTTGGGGGCAAAGTTGTTATCCTTGACCAAGGAGATCATAAAGCTCGCGATGAGGATTTCGAGCTGGGACCCAGTGCAACGGTGGGAGTCTCTTATGATTTTGAAAAAGCGCCTCTCGAAATATTCCTAAAAACAAATCTGACCTTGAACATCATCGAACGCACTGATGCCGAGATGGATTTGATGATCGGACTGCATGTTTATTTTTAACCTCATCTTGCAATCTAATCGGCCGTCAGTGCAATATTGAAAAAAAATTTGGAGGAATGTGATGAATAAGCTTACTTTAATAATAGTTCTATTGACTCTCGGCATGATGCTGTTCTCAGGCTGCGCCAAGATGAAAGGTGAATCAGCGGGTGAGTATCTTGATGATTCCGTAATTACCACCAGGGTGAATGCCATTATTGTTAAGGAGTCTGAGGCGCGCTATTTCAAGATTGATGTAACCACGACCCAAGGCGATGTTGTCCTCCAGGGATTTGTAAAAAACAAAGATATCGAAGACAGTTTAGTCAAAAAAATAGAACAAATTAAAGGAGTGAAGTCCGTCAAAAGTCTCTTAAAGGTTGAAGAAAAATAGTGTGACTATAATTCGTGAATATTTTTTTCCTGCACGTTTTTAAAAACCTTAAAGATGATTTTGACGACTGTATCAATGGTTTCACGATCAATCGTCATGGCCGGCTGAATTCTAAAACATGAGGTGTACGACATGGTGAGAAGACCCTGCTGCAAAAATTGCCGGAAGATCTCGCCTGTGGCCTGGGGGGACAACGGAGTCTTGCTTTGCTGATCTTTGACCATTTCGATGCCTATCATCAGACCACTTCCGCGCACCTCACCGATAAATGAAAAAAGTTCTGACAGTGGCGAGAGCTTTTCCAAAAGATATAGACCCATCTTCTTGGAATTCGAAACCAGATTTTCGTCAATGATAATTTGCGTCGCTGCTCTGGCGGCCGCCGCGGCGAGGGGGTTTCCTCCATAACTTGAGGAAGACCCGGAGGGGTTGCCCCAGGGTCTGGTTTTGACTAATTCATCGGAGGTAACAACTCCGCTGACGGGAAGGCCGCCGCCAAACTGTTTTCCGATGGTCATGAGATCGGGGATGACACCTGACAGTTGTGATCCCCAAAAGACACCTGTTCTCCCGAAGCCTGTGATCATCTCATCGGCAATCAGCAAGGCATTATGCTCGGCCGCTAATTCTTTGATCCCGGGTAAAAACTCTTTTGGAGGTATAATATTCCCGGCCGAACCTTGAACTGGCTCTACAATAAATGCGGCGATGCCCCCAGCGACGTTGGCCTTTAACTGCTTCTGGCCTACCTCAAGACAGCCGATTCCACACCCGGGATAGGTGGTCTTGAGCGGACATCGGTAGCAATAGGCATAAGGTATGATGTGGGCCCCAGGGGCAAATGGCCCGTAAGACTTTTTAAAATCAGAACCCATGAGTGAGAGAGCGCCATTGGTTTTACCATGGAAGCCGCCGGTAAAGCTGACAAATTCAGATTTGCCAGTTTTGTTCTTGGTCAAGCGAAGGGCCGATTCCACGGCCTCTGCGCCACTAGAGTAGAGCTGGATACGGTTCAAGTTGCTCAGCTTAATCTGATCAAATAATTTTAAAAAATCGACTCGGACCTGGGAGGTGAAACTGCCGACACTGGCCTTGGCCAACTGGGTCGCGATGGCCTGGGTAAATTTAGGATGGGAATGTCCAAGACCGTTTACGCCAATGCCACCAATGATATCCAAAAATTCGTTGCCATCGATATCTTTTACAATGTTTCCGTAGGCCTGATCCACGACTATGCCCGCCATGAGGGCAAAGCCCTGAAGACCGTCGGCGATAAATTTGTCTTCCTCAGCACGAACTTGCTTGCTTTTTTCACCTGGAATAAATGTGACAAGGTTAGGTTTTTGATTTTTTGGTTGAGAAATTTCCATAGTCCCTTTGATATAATTGAGAAAACTTGGCAGGTAAATGACATTTGTCCTTAGCTTCCTTGACTCAAAAAGATAGGATTGAGGAATGAAAAAAGCTGGTCTTTTAGCTGCCGGACACGGCGTGCGACTTAAGCCTGTCAGTCCGTTCAAGCCTTTGGTAAAAATAAATGGCGTACCGTTGCTCGAGCTTACGTTAAAAAATCTGCAATTTAACAACTTTGAGAAAATTGTTCTCATCTTTAATGATGAGGAAAGAGAAATGGATTTCACGCTTCTCCCGACGCTTGAGACGCTTAAGATCGATTATTTTTTTAAAACCACACCGAGTTCAATGCATTCGCTCTATGAGGTTGGCCAAAAACTTGATCTCCAGACGGACGAACATTTTTTCATCTCCATGGTGGACAGCATTGTTAGACCTCACGATGCGGAAAGATTTTATCAATTTTGCCTGACACTTAATCACGACGAATCCGCGATTATGGTGACGCCTTTTATTGAAGATGAGTGCCCCTTGACCGTTAAGGTCGATTCTCAGGGATATATCACCGAATTTCAGTGTCCTGTTGAAAAAGATGTTTTGGTCACTTCGGGTGTATACTGTCTCTCGTCACGGGTGTTGCCCCTCCTGAGTGAACTTATCGAAAAGCGCCAGCAGAAAATGCGAACATTTTTAATGGAGCTGATAAAACATCGCCATAAGATAAGATGTTTTATCGTTTCAAAAACCCTGGATATTGATCGTCCAGAGGACGTGCAAAGTGCAGAAGCATTTTTAGGACAGGTCGGACCATGACCCTGCCGGTAAAGTGGATTCTTTTCGATTTCGGCGGGTGTCTGGATTCCGATGGGATGCACTCGCGGACGCTGTTCTTCAACGAGTTTGAAAAGGCGGGTCTTCTTAGCTTCAAAACACCGATGCAACCTTTTCAGGATGCTTATTCGTACGGTGATCAAACGATAATCACGGAGTCTCTGGCGGTGAACGCCGGGCTTTTGGAAATGAATGTTTTACTATGCAACCTTATTGCCCAGAGGCTAAAAATCTCTGAGCGTTTTGTCGTCGTCAAAACGGCCCAAGCGATCACTGAAATTCAAGCAGGATATCTAAGACGCAACCAAAAGGTGATAAAAGAGTTACGAAGAAGATACGAGCTGGGAATCATTTCCAATTTCAGTGGTAACCTGGCCAAAATTTTAAATGATTTTTCACTATTTTCTTTTTTTGCCTTTGTGCTTGATTCGTATCATGTCGGTCTTTGCAAGCCCGGGCCGGAAATATTTAAACGTGCCCTCGAAAGATGCGATGTTCCTGCAGAGCAGACCTGTTTTGTCGGAGATAATATTGAGCGCGATATCATCCCTGCAAAACGTTTAGGAATGAGAACCGTGCTGATAAACCCCTGTCTGCAAAAGACAGAGGCCGATTATACTCTGGCATCGGTGGAGGAGCTGCTCATATTAACCCAGACTACATAACCAATTAAGATCCAGGCAAGTTCCACAAAGCGATAGAGTAGGACGGCAGTCAAAAAACCGCTGGTGTCGATCAAGAGGACTTTCTCCATAAAGAAATGAACGCCTTGCTCGCGGGTCCCAACCTGGTAAGGGATAAAAAAGAAAATAGTATCGGCGAGGGTTCGGGCCACATCAAGAAAGGATGCGCTCAACATGCTGATCGGATGTTTAATTAACATGAAGCCATAGTAGAACGTAAGTCCCTCGATAAAGCGGGCCAGGGTATCAAAGAAAAGGGAAAGCATAAATGTCTTTGGGTGTTTTTTGTAAGAAGTAATAATTCTTCTCAAAATAATAAATGAGTTGAGTCTGATCACTCTCAAAAGTGGACCGTGATAAAACTTTGCGATCAGAGAAAAGTTGGCACGACCGATGACGATGCTATAGTAAATAATGAAACCACAGCAAAGAATCAAGGCCCAGGCCCCAAGCAGCATGCTGGCGGGGGCATCATAGAACAAGGTAAGAAAAATCGCGCAGAGTGCAAAGCTTAGAATTGTGGCAAGCACATGGATAAGATTATAGTTTATGGTGCTGACCAGGGTTTCTTTTTTGGACAAATAACGCGAGAGCATGACGTATTTCAAAGGTTCCCCTCCGACTTTCAGGAAGGGAGTCAGGTTGTTCCAGGCCACACTTACAATGGTAAATTTGGTAAAGAGGGCGACCTTATGAAAGGCCGATAAACGGCTCACCATGTTCCAGTGTGAAGTCACCAGCAACCAGGAAAGGGCATAGCACAGGAGGGTTGGAATAAAAGTTAAGGCCAGGAGGATGATGATCGGCCCTGAGTTAATGATCTCACTGACAATGAGTTCGACCCCATAACCATGAATAATTGTGATGAACGAGGCCAGACCGGCCAAGGAAAAAATGATTTTAAATGCCGTTTGCATAATCTGAAACGTATAGCTCCAAAAGGAACTGCTCATCGGAATTCTTTTGCATCCTGCCGATGACGAAAATAAGAACGTTAAACAGGATAAGATCAAAAACGATAAGATAAAGATCAAAACTTCTAAACAGCATAAAAATAATGATGAGAAAGGTGTGGGCATTGACTCCGATTAAACGCCAATAAGGAAGGAGCCAAAGATTATGACGGCGATAGGCTTTCATGAAGAAAATTTTCCGCTCCTCATCACAGCTCAACAGATATTTACGCATGTTGATTCGCTGTAAGTCAGTTCGAGTTGTTAACTGTTGTTGTTTTTTTATCCAGGTCATGTGCAAGGTATGTATGAGACGCTCCGGCCAGGCCTCGGCATGGTTTATCAACCTTTGACAGTCACGAACACTCGGATTCCAATAGGTGTCATCGCTAATCTTTCCATACCCAAAATATAAATATTCACGGTGATAGAAGTCCAAAATTGCACATTGATATGAATGAAGATAGATGGCGGTACATGCAACAGGTAAAAAGATAAAACCATGTTCTGAAAGATAGGGCAGGGTACAGGCGGCATACACCATGATCATCACAAGAGAATCACAGATTCCGTCAAGGACCAATCCGATACGGGTTGATTGATTGGTCATTCGGGCCAGCTGCCCATCGGCGCTGTCAAAAATACCGGACAAGACCAAATAGAAGCTGGCCCAGATCAGCGCCGCAGTGTTATCCGTTTGCAGGAAAAAATATGATGAGACCAATCCGCAGATCAGCCCAAAAATTGAAAGCATTGTGGGAGTTAGAGAAAATACTTTTGAAATTTTTGCAATAAGGAACCCAAAAGGACGATAAAGGACCAGATCCAACTTTTCCTCAGTATCCGGACTCTTGATGCTACTTTTAAACTCGCTGTACAAGGCAGTTATCATAGGACACCTCACTCTCAAATTTTCTTAGTGCATAGGATGCCATATAAGGTGCCACCTCGTTGCGACATGTCCGAAACGAGGGCCAATCATTGAAGTCGATGATATGAAGCTTATCGGATTCGTTAACGACACAGTCTCCGCCGAAATAATCAAGGCCGAGCTTTCGTGCCGCCCGATGCGCCAAACTTTCCAACCGCTGACGGTCAAAAGCAATATGGGGATCGCCGGAGACCGTAAGGTAACGGTCCTTGGTAGTTTTTCCCATATGTCGAAGGGCAAAAAAGCTGTCACGCACTCCATAGAATTTGAAAAGTTCACCTTGGCAGTGCTCTTGAATAATGGCCTTGGCAATTCCACGGTTTTTAAAATCACCTAAGACCCTGTTCACGGCCGCAAAGGATTCTACGTAGGTGACATCTTCATCAAGCAGGGCGTGATAGTCACCCCGCTTTATCCAAAATCCCCGAGAGATATTCAAAAAATTCAAAGAATTGATAGTCATTCCGCTGTTCACACTGATCAGGGTCGATCGGGGATACGAAAAGGCCGCCTCGCTCAGCAAGTTCGAAAGGCCGATGCGAAAGCAATTTCTGATCGCTCGAGAGCTGTTGAGAACGACTGCGCCCTTCGATTCTAATTCTTCTAAGGCCGCAAGGATGGTCTCGTCCTGTGCCATCGAAAGGATAAGGTCATAGGAACTTTGCTCAAGGAGGTGAGAGTCACGTTCCGGATGAATCTTTACAATTGAGCAGGACTCGCCCAGACGCACAGCGAGCGCACCCATCACGGCATCCAAGATTGCGCAGTCTGCATCAACGGCGTGATTGGAATATTTGGCCTCGCGATAGATTCCCAGCAAATTTAGAGGTGTGGTCATTCTCCTCACTCTTCATCAATATTGTAGTGTGTAAGTCCAAGGTGATTAATCAGTTCTTCTTTTGCAAAAAAGCGCAAGGTGTTTTCGAGTTTCAACAGCTGAAGTGAGAGATCATTAACCGCCTTAATCCCTGGGTTTGTAATCGGGGCCTTTAAGTAGAAACTCAACCATTCCTGAATTCCACGCATTCCCGCTCTTTGAGAGAGATCAATAAAAAGCGCAAGATCCAATACAATGGGGGCCGCTAAGATCGAATCCTTGCATAAAAAATCAATTTTGATCTGCATCTTCTCGCCCAGCCAGCCAAAGATATCGATATTATCCCACCCTTCTTTGTTGTCTCCTCTCGGAGGATAATACTCGATTCTGATTTTATGGTAGAGATTGCTATATAAATCCGGATACTCCTCCCGGGAAAGAATGTCCTGGAGCACACTACTTTTTGAAATTTCTTTTGATCTAAAAGAACTGGGGTCGTTTAGAACCTCGCCGTCACGATTGCCCAAGATATTGGTGCTGAACCAACCGGCCACTCCCAGAAGACGATTTTTAAGGCCCGGAGCAATGATCGTTTTCATTAACGTTTGCCCGGTTTTAAAGTCCGATCCACCGATGGCGACGGCCATTTCGTGTGCTAATTCCTGAAGGGCCGGGATTTCCACGCTGACGCTGGGGGAGCCGTTAATATATGGAATTCTTTCTTTAAGTGCGGCGTAGGTATAAATTTGCGACGGTGAAATATGGGCACTGTTATTTCGCAAGCCTTCCTCGAAGGATTTGATGGAAAGGTGGACAGCGGAAATTGGATTGTAAGCTTCGGTTGAGGCGCACCAGACAACGACGGCGCGATTACAGTTGTTGTTTTTAATGAAATTTCTCATGTCCGCTCTGAGCATTTCCGCCGCTTCCATTTTGGTATTGTATATTTTCCTATTTTCTCCTTGGAGATTTTTTACAAATCTTTCATCAAAAACGGCACTCATGGGAACGATCTTTTGCATTTCCTCTTTAACCTGCTCAAGCACGGTCGGATTAACGACTTGCGCTTTTGTAGCTGCGTCGTATGCATTGTCGGTATAGATATCCCACCCGCCAAAAACAATGTTCTCCAAGGGAGCAAGAGGCACGAGATCTTTGATTAATACTGAGCGATTTTCACTTCTTTTCCCTAACCGGATTTTTCCCATTTGTGTCAGCGAGCCGATAGGTTTAGCGATATCTTTTTTGATCGCTAAAACACCGGCGATGAGTGTCGAGGTCACCGCTCCTATACCAGGAGTTAAAATGGCAAGATTGCCTTCAGCAGGAGTAATTTTGCTAATTTTTATATTCATAGTTGTCCCCGGATTTGTTGCGCTGGCAAAAAATTATTTTCTATCAAAACTCTCATGGAATTATTGCTGATTGACTCATAGGCTTTGGTAATGGACTGGATGCAGGCAAGAGCGTCGATGATTTCTTTGTTTGTATAATCATTCTGGGATATGGCAATTTTAAATTTATCAAACATCGTATTAAACCAACTTGTATGACTTGAATCCATCCAGTCAGAGATTATAGTAGAGTGCTCAACACTCCAATCAGCCTTGTGGCTGATCGTGACATCATTTTTTATCTTCATAACCGCTAGCTGTATATGATCGTCGTCAACGGTGATGGCCCCCTTTTCCCCATGAATTGTGTAGATGACTTTCCTCACCCCGGCCGTCCATGTAAGAAAGAAATTGGCATGACCTTTTTCAAATTCATAGATGGCGGAAAAATTATCTTCCGTGTCGTAGAGTGGATATGAAAAATTTTGAGCGGAGGCGCTTACCGCCTTGGGATATCCACCAAGCCATTCAAAGGTAAGGTAAAGACCATGACTGCCGTGATCCATGGCGATACCACCCCCACTATATTCTTTGAATCTCCGCCAGTCGGGTTTCCACTCCTGTGTACCGACCGCGTGAGTGTTGCGAAAAGTATTGAGAGTGATAAATCTCACTTGGCCGATCTTGCCACTCCTTATAATTTCGCGAATAGCGTTGATGACCGGTGCATACTTGTAATTATGGCATGGAAAGAGCACACGCTGTCTGGCAACGGCGGTTTGCAATAAATCCTGCGCGTCCGCCGCAGAAGTGGTGAGAGGTTTTTCGCAAAGAACATGCAGTCCTCTTTCTAATGCCGCTTTGGCGATCTTATAATGATCTGCTGCGTGGGTTGAAACATCCAGGAAATCTAAATTCAATTCTTCCATCAGCAACTTTCGATAATCAGTGTAAAATCGTACGCCGGCCGGGACATCTTTTTCGCGATCAAGGCAGAGATCGCAGATTGCCACAATTTTAACATCGCCGTATTTATTTATTCGTTCAAGGTAGGCCGGCATATGGCCCTTCGATGAGATAAAGCCAAATCCAACAATGGCACCGATCAATGTCTTTCCCATAGCTGTCTCCATCCTTTAAATGCTCAAACCAATATTGATGTGAAAGTGCGTCGATTTATCTTCAATGTTCCTGGCGGCATCAAAAATCACGGCCGGAATTGAAATTTTCTTAAAGTAGTACCGAAGGCCCATTCCCATTGTATTTTCGCTTAGCCGTTTGCCATGAAGGATGGGGGTAATGAGCTTGCTGTTGTTATATTCGTAAAAGGGTGAGAGATACAAACGGTTGAAGAGATGGCGTTGATACTGAGCAAGTCCGCCAAGATTTTGCCAGGTAGGGAAGGAGGCCTTATCGTGGCCGCGAAACCCTTCGTCCCCTCCTAGATTTTTGGCGAAGAGATAACTTTTTTCGCTGGAAAGTGCGCCATGTACACCGAAGTTTAAAAAATTGTCATCCACCGGAACACTCCAGCTCACGTTCGCCTCACTGAGCAACGCCACTCGTCCATTTTGTTGTTTCAGGGCATAGAGATCAAAAGTAGTGACCATTCCGTCATACATAACTTCCAAAATCTGGTAGGCATTCCAATGGTGTCGAAAAAAAATTCCCTTTGATATGTCTCGAGCAATTGGCACATCATCCCGGTATATTGACTTATCTATATAGACCGGACCCGCCTTAAAGACATGATCCTTATACAGATAGTTGGGAGTGATAAAATAGGAGTCATAGCGCGTTTCATGTGCATCCACCAGTCTGCCTGCTTTCTTGAATTCACTGTAATCACTTTTTCTCATCAACAGGAATTTGATTCCAATCTCAGGACTAAAAAGTGATTCGTCCTGATAGTAGAGGAGGAAGTTGAAGAGCGAGTTGGACCAGCTTACACCAGGGGCAAGTGTCCCAAGAGAACCTAGAAAGTTATCCTCATAGAGAACCAGCCCGCGATTATGATAGCTGCCTGACTTTGTAAACATCGGAATAGGGATGAGGGTCCATTTATCAATCACGACAATTGTCAGGATACCGTCCGAAAAATCCACGCGGATAATCCGGATTTGCCCGATTCTCCCTAAGTTTTCTTTGATAGTCACAAGCTCTTCTTGACTAAGCTCCTGCCCAATCTTTATTTTACCAGTTTGAATGATGGCACTTTTTGTCGTTCGCTTATTGCCAATAACCTCGACCCGTTTTAAAACCTCGGCCGTGACATTGCTGGCAAATAGCAAGATCACCGTTAAAAGAAATAAGCTATGCATTCAGCGTTTATTTTTTCTCTTCAGCGTTTTTCATCATCTGACCTTTCTTATATGCTCGCCCCATCTTCCCCATCATGGGACAGCCTTTTGCGCCCATCACCTCCTCACAATGTTTCATCATCTCTGCGCGGCACTCGCTGAGTGGAGTTTCGGACTTTAGACAGGTGGCCATTTTTTCGTGGGCCTCGGCCAACTTCAGGCGCTGCTCCATTGTAGGTTCCGGCATCTTCATGTCTTTTGTATCGGCGGTCGCGGTATGATGGGTCATCAAGGTCATTGCTATCATCAAGGCGAAAATTATCTTCATAAAATTATCCTTAGTTGTTGAAAAGTTTAGGAAAACTTAATTTTTATAGTGGACATCGTCAGTCCACTTCCGCGGCCGTCGCGATGATTAATCTCACCTATTTGACAAAATGGTACTGATGCGTACTATATGTATCCATATCATATGGAAATGCTCGATCCTCTGGACTGTCCTTATTATCTTGTCTCCCGCGCGACGCTTGTGATCACGTCGGCGCTTAAGCTGGAATTCGCCCAGGCCGGAGTAGGCGAAGTCAAACCCGCCTATCTTGGAAGCCTTTTGGTTTTATGGCGTGACGGAGACATGAAGGCGGTCGAACTCGGTCGCCGTGCCGGGCTTGAACCAAGCACCATGACCGGGTTACTGGACCGGATGGAGCAGGGTGGTTTGATTCTCAGAAGGCCCGACCCTGATGATCGCAGGGCCCAAATCATCCAGCTTACCGTTGCCGCCCAAAAAATTCGTCCGAAGGTGATGAAGATTCTTCAGAAAACTCTCGAGCTTATCTTGGATGACGTATCTCCAGCGGAATTGGAAACGAGCAAACGGGTCATGCGAAGAATTTTAAGCAACGCTCAACGGGGAGAAAATCAATGATGATTGGATATGCCTGTGCCTATACTCCCACCCCGCTGATTCATGCTGCCGGGTTCGTACCCTATCGTATTTTGCCCCACGAATCTTCCTCTGTCCCAAGTCGGGCGGGTGGTGTCTTGCATGATAATCTCTGCCCGCACATTAAACGAATTCTGGATCGCGCGATGGCCCAAGACCTGCCACCTCTTGCAGGTATGGTCTTCATGAATAGCTGCGATTCCATGCGGCGACTCTTCGATGCCTGGCAACGGGTGCGTCCGGATATTCCGTCGATTCTGCTGGAGTTACCTGTCACCGCCGAGGCCCACTCGGTAAAGTTTTTTGAACTTGAGCTGCGCGAGCTTGGGCCGAAACTGGTAGAGTGGGGCGGGACCGCAGTGACTGAGACCAAACTGCAAGCGAGCATGGCCCTTTACAATAGGCTGGCGGAGAAGCTGACCAGTCGCCGCGTCCAAGCACTTTTCAATCGGGCCATGACCACTGCACCTGAGGCCTTGATCGGCGAGCTTGATTCTGCTCCCGCGCAAATGCAAAAAACTGCAGGAATTCCTGTCTTTCTTTTCGGGAATGTCTTAAGCGATCCCGGGGCCTTTCAGCTCTTTGAAGATTGCGGAGTGACAATTGTGGGTGATGACCTGTGCACCGGTTCCAGGTCATTTCAGAAAATCGAAGTGGCTGCGGATAACTCCGCCCTCTCCTCACTTGCCCTTGGTCTGCTGTCAAGACGGCCCTGTGCCAGAACGCTCGTTCCCGGCGATCCCGAGATTCTGGCGAAAAATCTTATCAGAGATGCCCGTGCCAGTGGTGCGCGCGGAGTGATCGGTCACACAGTTAAATTTTGTGACCCTTATCTCGCCCGCGTGCCGGTTATTCGCGAACACTTAAAGCGCGCCAAGCTTCCCTTCCTTTTTTTAGAGGGAGACTGCACCCTGGGTACGATCGGGCAGCAGCGAACAAGAATCGAGGCCTTTGCGGAGATGTTGTCATGATTATGGGATTTTTAAAGAACGCTTTGATGGCCCGGCATTTCAAGACTCTCCAGTCGGGCCTGGAAAGTGCCATTCGCAAAGATCCCACCAATCCCAATCTCAGAAAAAAATTTGCGCTGGAGCTGGCGCATTTTGGCAATCGTCTTTTTGCCGGCAAGGAGCCGCTGGCCTGGTGCGGGATCACGGTGCCCTTCGATCTCCTCAACGCTCTCGGCGTGAACGCCTGTTTTGTGGAATTTCTGGGGGCGGTCCTTTCGGCCTCAGGTCAGATCAATGACATTCTTGAGAATGCCGAGCAGGACGGTTATTCGCCGGATACCTGCGGCTACCATCGGGCGGTTTACGGTGCCGCCCGCCAGGGATTGGTTCCAACGCCAGATTTCTTAATTGGCTCTTCCGTTCCCTGTACCGGCGGACAGGCGGTCATGGAGCGGCTTTCAAGTCAGTTTAAAAAAGATCTTTATATGTTGCAGATACCTCAGGTGGAGAATGAGAGAAATGTGGCCTTCCTGGCCCATCAGCTGCGCGAGATGGTTTCTTTTGTGGAGTCTCGTCTGGGAAAAAAACTTGATCAGGAACGCCTGAGAAATGCCGTTCGCTTATCCAACGAGATGCGGGCCCAGATGGTGGAGCTTTTTTCTCTTGCGGCCCAAAATCCCAGTCCGGTGAAAAGCAAGGAGCTGGCCAATTTCGCTCTCGTTCTCAATCTGATGAATGGCACACAGGCGGGTTTGGACCTGGTTGGTAACTTTAAGACTGAATATGCCAGGCGGGTTCGCGAGCAGCAATGTCCTCCCAGTAAGCTCCGTCTCTTATGGCTACAAAATCGGATTCAATTTAAAAACGGTCTGCTCGATCTTCTGGAAAACGAGTATCAGGCCAGTATTGTCGTCGATGAGCTCAACGACGTGACCTGGGAGCCGATTGACCCTGACGATCCTTTTCCCGGGATGGCGAAGCGCTCGATCAGTATTCCGTTCAACGGGCCGGGCACCAACCGTCTGACCCATTTAAAAAAGCTCATCGACCGCTATCAAATTGGCGGCGTGATCAACCCGTGCAATTGGGGTTGTCGCCAGGGGGCCGGTTCGCGCGGCCTGATTGAGCAAAGTCTGCGTGAGATGTCGATTCCCATAATCAATCTTGAGGTCGATTGCGTCGATTCCCGCGGTTTTGGTGAAGGGCAGCTTCGGACTCGTCTCGAAGCTTTTTTGGAAACGGCTTCGGCGCGCGCCGGGAGGGCCTCATCATGAATTATTATCTTGGCATTGATGTCGGCAGCCGCACCTGCGATGCCGTTTTGATCGATGAGAACGGAAAAATTTTAAGCGGCCAGGTTTTGCCCACAGGTGCCCGCAATCAGGAATCGGCCCAAAACGTGCGCGATCAGGTGCTCACCAAAGCAGGTGTGGCCAGCGAGGCCATTCGCGCCACCGTGGCGACGGGCTATGGACGCACCCGTGTCGAGCAAAAAGATGTCGCCGTCACGGAAATCACCTGCCACGCGCGCGGCATCCGGGCCTTCGTTGAGGATGCCCGAGTGCTGATTGATATTGGAGGCCAAGATAGCAAGGCCATTTTGCTGGACTCTGACGGACAGGTGGTGGATTTTGTCATGAATGACAAGTGCGCTGCCGGCACCGGACGCTTTCTTGAAACCATGGCCCGAGCCCTAAATCTGGAGCTCGACGAAATGTCCCGCCTTGATGTGGGGGCCCAGGGCCTGCGCACCTTGAGTAGCATGTGCACCGTTTTTGCCGAGAGCGAGGTGGTGTCCCTGGTGGCCGACGGTACCGAAACCAAAGAAATTATTTTTGCCCTCAATCAGGCGATCGCCGGTCGAGTCTCGGCGCTGGTTCGTCGCGTTTGCAAGGAAACTTCCGGCCTTCGCGTCGCTATGTCCGGCGGCGTGGCCCGCAATCCCGGAGTGGTGCGGGCGCTGGGCCGTGCCTTAAACTGCGAGATCGCGGTTCCCAAGCAGCCCGATCTGGTCGGGGCGCTGGGTGCCGCTTTGATCGCACGAAGTCGCTTCCCCTGATCAGAAGAAAGAGACCAAGTAAAAAACTCAGCAGCAGATTGTGATTGCGATCGTTGTCAATCATCGTCAGACTGCCGCAGGAAATATCGCTTGAAATTGCGTCAGGTGTGGCCCCGTTGCTGCCGGATAGTATTTTTTGCACGCTGAAGGCCGGAGCATTGGCAATGACTCCATCTGAATCGTCCAGACGAATTCGGCCGCGCCCACCGTTGCCCCCATCACCATCACCTCCGCCTTGCCCGGCCCCGCCGGTTCCCCCTGCTACCGTGAGGAGCCCGGCCGCATCCAAGGTAATCGAGAGAGCGCTTTGCAGGAAGATCGCGCCGCCCGCGCCGGCCCCTCCGCCGCCACCGGGACCATTGGGTGCGGTTAAAGTTCCGGCACCGCCATTGCCTCCGTTGGCATTGATGGAGCCGCTCGCGGTGATATGAATCGCCCCTTGGGCCTCGATTCTTAGCGCCCCTCCGCCGCCGCCACCTGCGGCGCCCAAAGTATCATTGAGTCCGCCATCCTGTCCGATGCCACCAGCGCCACCACCCGCCCCGCCGGTAAAACTGCTTTCAAAGTTATTTTCATTTCCAAAGGAGGCACTTGGAGTCCCTCCGACCCCGCCATCGACCGTAACACCTTTTGTTCCCGCTAAACCGCTCTCTCCGTGGCCGCCACCGCCGCCTCCTCCGCCGCCGAGTCCGCCGCCAAAACCGGTGTAAGCGCCACCGCCCAAGGCGCCCCCGGACCCATCGTTGTCGGGACTGACACAGGTGCTGTTGCCATCGCACGATCCACCGCTCAGTCCGCCGGGACCGCCTGCCCCGCCCGTGGCGATATTGCCGGGGGCGAAGAGATTGCCGCCGTTGCCGCCATTTTGTCCTTTGATGGTGAAGGCAGCATTGATCAGCACCTCCCCGGTGCTTTTGATGATGACATTTCCCCCCGTCGTGATGGTGACAGGGGCATTAATGCTGACCGTGGAACATTGATAGGTGCCGCCGGTGGTAAACGTGACGGCGGTACAGGCCCCTAGACTTCCGTTTCCGGCATCAAAGACCTGGGCCGGTAAATAATTAAAGAGGCCTAGAGAGAGGAGAAGAAAGACAACCATGCCTAAATTTTAGGCCTATTTCATTTTTTTCCAATCGAAATATCTTGGCGCCAACTATTCTACTTTGGTGATGACGGCCTGAGTGTAAACTTCAGGGCCTCCAAAATTGTTGGCATAACCAAAACCTGTATCAAGGCGCGACAGATTACATCTGTGCTCAACCCTAAAACTTGTAGGGGCGGTAACCGTGATCTGTCCTTTAATAAAGGCGTTGGTCAATGATCCACCAGCACTGTTGGATGATAATGCTGAAGACCCCCAAATGGCGACTTGGGACGAGGTTATATTGAATAATCTCGCCTGGTGCATGGTGGATAAGAATGCTGGGGCATCGATATAGACGACATATTTCCCCGGCTGCAGTGTGAAGCTATTTCCCGCCAGAGAAACAAATCCCGAATCCCCCTCAAGCACATTGAGATCCCTGACCATCCAAGAGCCAGAGGTGCAGGTACCGCCATGGACTCCGGGGTTCTTGTGATCTTTCACGAAAGCAACTTTGAAGGATGAAGAGGAGGGGATCATGGAGGCAGGGATTTTTCCGGCGACGTCGAGCTGGGGAATTTGTCCGGCATTCACACCCACATTGACCGCCACGGTATCGTTGTTGACGAGTACACCATTGACGCCTCCAACCAATCCCGGACCTAGATTTAGTTTTACAAAGGCATCCGTTCCTGCAACTCCAGGATCGCCCTTGTCGCCCTTGTCACCTTGGATACCTTGCAATCCTGGTGGGCCGGCAACTCCTGGCGCGCCATCTGTTCCTGCAACGCCAGGATCGCCCTTGTCACCTTTGTCACCCTTGTCGCCTTGGATACCTTGCAATCCTGGTGGGCCGGCAATTCCTGGCGCGCCGTCAGCTCCTGCAACGCCAGAATCACCTTTGTCGCCTTGAATACCTTGAATACCTTGCGGCCCTTGAATGCCCTGCGGTCCGGCCGGCCCAACTTCACCAGGCAAAGATTCGAGGGCCTTTGCTGTCCACGCCTGACCGTCCCAGGCCAAGATGTCGCCGATGGCCTGGCCATCGCCTAAGTAGTTGCGAGGGACCCACGACGTGCCGTTAAATTGCAAAATCTGTCCCTCGGTAGGATAGATATAAGGAAACACCAGTCCCGTTTCCTGCTCGCTGCTGGAAATTATTTTGAGAAAGGCCTTGGCCGAAACTGTCACAGGAAAAAACCCTCGGGCGATAGCGGTTAATTCAATATGTCCGGCCACCGATACGGCGCGACCGGGACCCGTGGCCCTGTCGCTGCAAGAGACGAAATGAAGCTTGTGCCCGTGATCATGGCGCCCATGGGACTGATACTCGCATTCGAGGGCGTTATCAAAGCGTAAGGTGGCGTTGGTAATTTTTCTAAAGAGAAAGGATTTCTCGGTTTCGAGGTGCTCAGGTAAGGCCACCGAGCCTTTAAAATTTTTTCTAACCGTGATCTCATCTTCCGAAGATTTGATCAGGGCCTGAATCTCAATCATGCCACCGCGCAAATTGCCTTTGACATAATAGAGTAGCGGTCCGTCGTCCTTGGCAAAGCTATTCAGCGCAATCAGGAGGGGCAAGAGCATGAACTTTTTGGAAATCATAGATACCTCTTCTATAGTCATATTTTAATTCATCTGGCAGGGCACCCTTAGCAATTCCAACAAGTCTCCTGGCACCTCGATATTTCAGCCAATTAGCTTGGTTTTTGGCCAATGGCCTTGTTTAGAAAAATTTCCAATTTGCTCTTTTTGTGCCCACTTTTTGGGCCTCTTTCAGTAGAAGAATGAAAGGCCGATTTGGGGGCGCAGGGCCTGATAGCTCACCCGGCTTCCGGAGTTTGAGAAGGACATCTTTTCAAATGCCAGCATCAGGAAATATTTCTTTTCCAGAAGATGATATTTTACCTGCGCGGTGATGAGGGAGGCCATGCCGAGGGCACCAGTGAGCTTGAATTTGAAATCATGATAGTCATAACTCAGGACAACCCCGGCGGCCGCGAGATTTTTTTCTCTCTTCTGCTGGATACCCGCCACATTGTCAAAGTAAGTGAATTTTTCCAGATGGACGAGGGGCCCCAGCTCCAGGGATTCCGCCAGTTTTGCGGTGGTCATGGCCAAGTTAAAAAATGATCGAAAGTAAGACTCGGTACTGAAGACCTGGCCTTGCTCAAGAAAAAAGTTGGCCTCGAAGCTATCCAAGGCCCCGGCCCAGGTGAGACCGCTGCGACGATGCTGCAGGGAAAAGGTCTTAAGCACCAGCCCATCAACGGTGGCCTTCTTAGCCCCTGTGGTGGATTCAAGACTGATCTCACTGGGCCCATAGCAAGCCGAACTTTCATTCTGCTTCCTCTCTGGCTGCTTCTTCTCTGGCACAGGAGCGGTGAGTGTTGGCAGGGGCGTGGCAATTTCAATTTCCTTTGGAGGAAGGCGAATCGGCTCCTCCACGCGAAAGGAGGTGATGGGAGAGAAGAGAATGACCTTACCGGTTTTGGGGTTTTTGATGGCCGTGCGATAAAAGTATTTTCCCGGTTCGAGGTCGTTTTTGTGGAGCAAAATTTCGTCCCCCGCTTTTATCTTTTTTTCCAGCAGAGGCCTGTCAAAGGCGTGGGTTCGGTTATTTTTGGCCAGTTGAAAAAAACTTGGAAAGACCGCGCTAACCTGCTTTCCGATGGTAAAAAGGTAAGCCGTTTCCTCAGTGACAATTTGCTTATAGTCAACATCCGGTGCCATCAGATCTTTGCTGTCATATTCTATTTCAATCTTGGCAAAACTCCCGAACGGTCCCTGGCGCTGCCAGAAATCAATAATGGCCACGCGGTAATAAAAAATTCCGGAGTGGGGCGCCTCCCAGGTGAAGGAATTCTCCTTCAGCTTTTTTTCAATAATGGCGGTTTTGTCGTTGGGATTCTTGAAAATCTGCAGCTGGTAATACTCGGCATTTTTACTTTGCGGCCAGGAAATTTCGACATAACCCTGGCCCTCATCCGTCTCCGCCAAAGCATTGCTGAGGAAAAGTTGGATAAGTTTTTGGAAAAAAGTGGGAGCGTGGGTTTGCTTGAATTTTATTTTTAACTTCAAATCCTGAAGCTCAATGGCCGGGGGAGGAGGGATGGGGGAAATTTCCACTTTCTTTGGCCTGGAGTAGAGAACTTCACCCGAGGTGGTGATAATTTTTGTGCGCCAGTAGTAGATTCCGGGACGGTCGATGGAATCTGTGAAACGGGTGGTATTCTCAAGCACCACCTGGCGACTCGGACTGGAAAAATCCGGATTGTCATCAATTTCAAATAAATATTTAGCGCTCAGAAGTTCTTCGGAAGGAGAAGCGTCCCAGGAAAATGTGACTTTTTCTGATGGTTTTTCCAGCTCAATACGAGTGCCGTTTTCAGGCAAGGCATTCGGCCTTTCCAGCGCCTTCATCTCATAGGAGATTGTCTTGCTCCAGGGAGAGAGAATGTCGGGATGGGTTTTGAGATAACTTCTGGCCTTGAGCTGGTACTTGCCGAAGGCCGAAAGTTTGATGATGGTCAGCTCATCATCACTTCTTAGCATTCGTTCCTGCTTATCCTTCAAGGAGAAAAGGGAAACTTCCACCCCGTGCCGGCGCTCGTATCGCTCCAGAGAAACAATCACAGAATGGGGGACCTTCGGGCCTGATTTTTCCTGAATGTATAAGTCAACCTGTCCGTCCTGGGGAGTGGTAAGCTCCGGTGCCACCGACAGCTTGAAATCCTGGACCAGGACGGTTGCGGATTTTTCCTTTGACAGATGTCCCTTGAATTCCTTCCATCCTTTGAAAATGTAGGTGCCTGGTTGTGAAAAGGTGTAATTGAAGACGCCGTCGGGGGAGGACAAATTTTCGTGCCGATCTTGTGAGTCAACCGCCAGGTGATATTGAATCTTCAAGTTCTGCGCCAGGTTTTGAAATGAGTAGAGAACAGTTTCATCCAGGACATAATCCGGGCCGGGAGGGTCTAATGAAATTTCCGGCGCCTGCTCAGCGAAGACGTTAAAGGATAGGACCGGACCGGAGGATGTTTCGTTCTTCGGTGTAATTTTCCAAAAAAAGCTTCCTTCACTATCCGGGATAAAAAGATATTCAAGTCCCTGCACCGGCCCCGAGTAGACAAGTTGAGACAGCTCCGGATCTCGCGCGATCTTAAGATCAAAAGAAGCCTCTTCTGACTGCCACTGCAGTTTGACAAAACTATGGTGTCCGTCGCTCAAGTCCAGGGCGATCGTCTTGTCGTCGACTGGCGCCATGGGAACAACCTTCATTTTTTCCACCGTGGCAGGTCCCTCGTTGGTGATATTTATTTTCTGGGCCGAGCTGATGGTAAAATTCCCCTGGCCTGTTTTTAGCTCGGTACTGCCTTCCAGCACGAAGAGCTGTCCACTTCCTTTTTCAGCTTTAAACTGCACCTTCGCTTTGCCTTTTCCCGATGAGTGGAGAAGGTATGATTTCCCTTTAAACTTCAGGCCTAGCTCCTGCTTGCCCGCTTCGGTCTGCGGCATGGTTGCCAGAATATGTCCTTTTTGGATTTCAATTTCTGAGATATTGCGAGCTTCGTTTCGGGCGATTTTAATAAGGGTATTTGAATTCAGTTTTATCTTTTGCCCCCAATCCAAATCCACCGAGGCCTGGGAATTTTCGTGAGTAAAAATGAGGTCTCCAAAGTGTATCTTGTCACCCACCTGACCTTCAAACCAGGCCCAGTCTTGGTCCTGCCGGATTTTCACCACATTGGAGCTGAGCTGTAGAGTTCCGGCGGAGTGGAGGGTGGTGGCAATTTCGTGCTGAGGTGAGAGCAGAAAAAATAAAAAGACCAAGGAGGAGAGTGCACTGAGGGTGAGCAACGCGAGATCAAATGTTGAGCCTCTTGGTACGGTATGGGGAGGATTATCGGAATCCAGCGACGACATATTTTAAAAATCCTAGGGAGCAATTACAGGACATAACAGATATAATTATAATGAACTTAAGGATAAAAAGAGAAAAATTTTGCAAAAGATTCTAGTGCCCTTAAAAGCGAAGATCACGGTTCTGTTTGGCTCTCTTTTGGTCAGCGCTTTAGTCTTTTATGTTTACTATGCCATCAAGCTCTTCAATGAGGACAAGGCCGCCTACATCTACGATTCAACTCTTGTTTCAGTTGAAGCACTGGGCGAGCAGGTTCGTTCCCAGATGTCCGAAATCGAGTCCCTTTTATGGCCACTGATCAAAGGCGGTGCCGAGCAGGCCCCTTCCAGAGATCTTGCCAATTTGAAGCAGGCGTTACTCCGAAAAGCAGAAATTTATGAAGTGACTTTTTTGGTAAAGGATAGAAACAAGTTTCAGATCTATCTCCATCGTCCGGAGGGACTGGAGGAAGAGAATTACCAGGCCTTCAGCCAGCTTGAGAATAAAAAGCTGAGTGGTCGCACCCAGGCCTTGAGCGGGAAAAATTTTACCACGAGAACACTGAATCTTTCAGGAAGCAGAATCTTAGAAATGGTCAAGTCCTACGCCGAGGGCGTGCTGGTTGTCAGGCTTTCTGCCTCTCATTTTTTTAAAGCGCTGGCGAAAGGGAGACAGCACTATTTTTTGCTCTTTAATGAAAACCTGGAAACGATCCTGGATGGTGGCCGCCGGGATTTCATAAGTCAGCTGGATAGCACCGACCTTGATCTGGCCAAGCAGGTCCTCAGCTATCAGGTCAAGCATGCCTCGGAAGTGGGGGCGGAGGTCATGGAGTTTTCTTTGCTAGGCAAGGGGGAGCAAAGGCAAACGGTTCTGCTGGGAATGAAATTTCTTCCCGATTTTAAATTGTGGGCCTTGGCCCTTATCCCCACGGACGAGGCCTTTCGCGCCGCCCGGTTTCTCATTCAGCGATCGGCCATTCTGGGGGGACTGCTTTTATCGTTATGTATTTTTTTTGGAATCCTTTTTGCTCGGGGATTGACCAGGCCTTTGGAAAAGTTAACCGCGATGGCGCAGAAAGTGGCCAAAGGTGAATTTGGCTCGACGGTGACCATCAAAGGACGGGACGAGCTGGCGGCCCTGGCGACGACCTTTAACTATATGTCCAAGGAAATTGAACATTATATTGGGGAGATGAAGGAAAAGGCCCGATTGGAAAATGAACTCTATGTGGCCCAGCTGGTGCAATCCACTTTTTTTCCTGATCAAGATTGGAAAAAGGGATGTATCGAGGTTTCCGGGCGTTTCCGATCAGCTTCCGAGTGTGGTGGCGACTGGTGGGGCATTTTTCACCATGGCCCGAAGTCCGTTATTTTTATCTGCGATGCCACCGGCCACGGAGTCGGCGCCGCTTTGATGACGGCCACGGCCTTTTGCTCACTCAGAAATCTTAAGCAAATTATCTATGATCACCCGGATTATTTAGAAAACCCGGGGAAAATTCTGGCCTTCATGAATCACGCCGCCCTTGGTTTAAAAGGGGAAATCCTGATGACGGCGGTTGTCGGGGTGCTCGATGTTGACAGCAATATTTTTAAATATGCCAATGCCTCCCACTGCCCCCCGCTCTTTTTCAAAAACAAGGAAAATACCCCGCAGCCACAAAAAGATCAATTTGTCCCGCTTATGGAGGCCAATGGTGCCAGACTTGGGCATCGCCCGGATGAGGTTTACAAATATGAAGAGGTCATGCTGGAAAAGGGCGATGCGGTCTTTTTTTATACCGATGGCATTCTTGAGGCCGAAAATGCCGAGGGAAAGCCTTTTGGTCAAAGAAGGCTCTTAAAAACACTCAGTCAAACGAAAATGCTGAAAAGTTCCAGCGTGGTTGATGGGGTCTTTTCCGATCTCAAGAACTTTATGGGGGAGGCACCACTCACTGATGACCATACGGTCGTCTGCTTAAAAAGACAGGAGAAGCAGCTTTTAAAGTTGGCCTTCCATGGAACCACCGCCCCGGATTTCGATCGGGCGAGACTCAAAGAAGAGCTTGGCAAAAAACAGATCGTCGTGGATGAAACGGAAAACTTGAGTGAGGCCGATGTCATCTTGCATTGGTGCCAGCTCCCCCTGTCCACTCAGGAGGCGGAGTTCTTAAAGGCCAATGCCCAGAAAGTCTACGTGCTCTCGGATGCCAGGAGCGAAGAAAATATTGAATTCATCTTGTCGCCTTTTGAAATCCGCCATGTGATCGGTAAGAATGCCTTGGATTTATATGGAGAGATCTCGGCCAATATTTATAAGGAGCGATCGGGGCATTTATGGGGAATCGAAGGTTATCTTGGGGAAGGGGCCCAGATTCATAGTGAGGAAGTGGCCTCATCGGAAAAAATCATGGAAATTGTCAGTCAAATGATCGACAAATTTGACCTGAGCACCTACTTTGGTCCCCTCAAAGATTTCCTTGCGACAGTTTCGGTTGAGCTGGTGTCCAACGCGGTCTTTGATGCCGCCAAAAAACCTTCAGGAGAGCTCAAATATTATAATCTAGATCGAACCGAGGCCCATGCTTTGGACCTGAGGGAGAAGGTTTTATTTAAAATGGGCCGGGGAGAAAAGCTCATGGCCATCTCGGTGGAGGACAATTTTGGCGGCCTGAAACGTGATATCATCTTAAATGGAATTTTAAGGGCCATGAGAGAAAAAATGCCCAAAACCGATACCGCCGGTGCCGGTCTGGGATTGTATATGGCCTTCGGGTTGAGTAGTACTTTGGTTGTCAACCTTCGGGATGACAAACGCACTGAGGTCATTGCCTTATTTGATCTGCAAAAAAGGCAAAAGCAGTATAAGGAAAGAGTAACTTCTTTTCATTTCTTTCGAGAGGAGTAGAGCATGGCGCAGAATTTAAAGATTACCACCGAAGTTCAGGGCAGGAAGATACAGCTCGCATTGAAGGGTTATATAAACGAGGATGCCGATCTGGCGCAAATACCTCTGGCAGGATTTGACCAGTACTTGTTTGACTTCAATGAGGTCGAGCTGATTAACTCCTGCGGCATCCGGGATTGGATTGGTTTTTTGGATAAGTTGAGTCCGAAAACAAAAATCGTCTATTCCCGTTGCCCGCAGATTATCATTGAGCAGATCAATATGGTACAGGGGTTTTTGCGCCCCAACTGTGTCATCGAGTCATTTTACGCGCCCTATTTTTGCGAGCATCACGACAGCGAAAAAAAGATTCTTTTAAAAGTTTCCGATGTCAAAGGCCGCAAGGCCCCCAAAATGTGCTGTGAGGAAACGGGGGAGGAGATGGAGTTTGATGCAATTGAGGAGCAATATTTTTATTTTATAAAGGGTTGATTCATGCTTGATATTAAGGCCTATGATCAGTTACATGAAGCGGTACTGCTCATCAATGCAAAAGATGAGATAATTTATTTTAATTATTCCGCGCCGGTGTATTTTCAAACCCCTCCCCGGATTTTAAAGTCAGGTCTCACCCCGGAAGAGATATTTGTTGAAAAAACAACCTGGCCCCTGGACCTGATTGAGGAGGCCCGCCGGGAAAATGAAATAAAAATTTCCGCCGAAATAGCGTTCTCCCTTTTTAAAATCCCCACCCAGAAGTTGTTTTTCGTTTTAAAAATCGTCCCCTCCGCTGATAACCCCCAGGAGCTTTTTTTGTTTTTCCGCGACATCACGGTGGAAAAACATTTATTTGAAAAATACAAAACCCAGATGAAAGAGATTGAAGAGGGCCATGCCCAGATTATTCAGGCGGATAAGCTGGCGACCTTGGGCGAGATGACCGCTTCCATTTCCCATGAGATCGCCAATCCCCTGACCATTGCCAGCGGGAACGTGGAGGTTGCCAAGGGACTTCTGGAGTCCTGTGCCGCTTTTGAAGGCAAGGAGCTTTTAAAAACATGCATCGACAATGCCTTTGAGTCTCTGCACGGGATTAACGAGATTATCTTGAATATGAAGAGCTATCTTCACAAAAATGAAGATAAAAAAGAATATGTCGATCTCAAGATTCTTGTCATGGACGTCCTCCAGCTCCTAAAGCTGGTGCTCAAGGAAAATAACATTGAATTATCTTTTGATTTTACCAAAGACGAGGTGGTGGCCTTTGTTAATCCTGTCAAAGTCCGGCAGGTGGTTTTGAATTTGGCCAAAAATGCCTTTGATGCCTTATGTGAGAAAAAAAGCTCCCATGATCGCCATCTCACCATTCATCTTTCGAAAGATGAAAATGACGGGGCCATAATTTTAAAAGTCATGGATAATGGTTCGGGGATTCCTGAGCATCTTAGGTCAGAAGTCTTCCGCCCATTTTTCACCACCAAAACGATCGGTGAGGGGACCGGTTTAGGACTGTCCATCTGTCAAAAGATCATTCTTGCCCACAGTGGGAAAATTACCCTGGAACAGCAAAAAAATGGCACCACCTGCTTTCAGGTGGTCCTTCCCGGTGTTGAAGTTTCCTCTTATACCCACAATGAGCGTTACCTGTCGGGTCTGGCGGATCATCCCGGAATAAAAGTGCTGGCGCTTGATGATGAGCCGCAAGTTCTCAATGTGATTAACCACATCTTGGCCGAGGAGCCGGAGTTTGTTTTCATCGGGTCCACCAAGGTTGAAGACGCCCTCCGGATCATTCATAAATTTGGCGTTGACGTGGTGATTGCCGATCTGAATATGCCCCAACGGGGCGGCTTTGATTTGGCCTCTGAATTTGAAAAGGTCACCGATGCCCCGAAATTTATTTTCATGACCGGCGGGAAGTTTTCGGAAGAGGATTACGAAAAGTTAAAGCTCGCCCATGTGAGAGCGCTCGTCCAGAAACCATTTAAGGCCCAAGAGTTGAAGGACATCATCAGAAAAGCGCTCAAGGCGAAGGTGGTATGATTCAAGCTTTAAAAAAAGAACAATACTCCGCCCTGGTGGTGGATGATGAGCAAAAAATTTGCGATTTAATCTGTCTTTTTCTCAGCGCCACCGGCCGATTCAAAACGCTGGTGGCGGCCCAGAATGCAGTTCAGGCGATTCAGAAATTGCAAAATCAGACGTTTGATATTGTAATTGTGGATCACAAGATGCCGGGAAAAAGCGGCATTGATTTAATCGGAACCTTAAGCAAGACTCCCAAAAACAGACTCATGAAGTACATCCTCATCTCCGGATGCCTGACCAAAGAAGATGTGATCGTCGCCATGAACGAAGGGGGACGACATATTCTGGTGAAGCCGTTCAGCCGGACCCAACTTTTAAATAAGATCGGGGAAGTCCTGAAAGACGAGATTTTGTAATCCTACACCAGGTCCCGTAGCGCCCGCCCCTTGAAGATCAAAAGAATCGGGCCCACCGTAAATAAGAACATGATGGTGGACATGGCACTGAGCTTGGGTGTAATCCCCATTTTTATCGCCCCGTACAGCCTCATGGGAAGGGTGTCACTTCCCACTCCATTGGTATAAAAAGTAATTAAAAAATCATCGAAGGAGAGCAGAAAGCACAGGACGAAGGCGGCGACAATGGCCGGTAGAAGTAGGGGCAAAGTGACTTTGAATAAGATGCGAAATTCGGAGGCCCCGAGATCGCGTGCCGCATCCTCAAGGGCGGGATCGAGGGCACTCACTCGCGCTCCCACGGTCAGCATGACGAAGGAAAGACAGAAGGTGGTATGGGCGGTGATCACCGTCCCCAGACCGAGGGGAATTTTTAAAATGAAAAACCACATGAGAAGAGAAAGAGCAAAAACCAGCTCGGGAATAATCAGTGAGATAAATGACATGATTTCCAGTCCGTGGCGCAGACGAAAGCGATTATACTCTTTGGAAACGGCGATGGCGGCGCCGGTACCGAGAATGGTGGCAAAAAAGCTGGCACTGAGTCCCACAAGCAAACTGCGTTCCATGGCCGCCATCAGCTCGCTATCGGAAAAAACCTCCCGATACCAGCGCAAGCTCAAAATCCAGCGGGCGTCGACGTTTTCCAAAAGAGAATTCACCCAGACAACCAGGAGCGGGAGATAGAGCAGGATGAGCACCATGGCACTGATGAAAAAAACAATCAGGGGCGGCCGGGGCCTAGAACGCTCTTTCATCCCCGCCTCCGCCCGACAATGGTGCGACGGATGGTGAAGGGGATGAGGACGAGAAGAAGAATGAGAAGAGTTGACAGGGCCGCTCCAAACGGCCAGTCGCGGGTTTTCAAAAATTGCTCGGTGATGAGATTGCCAATGAGCATGCTTTTCGCTCCTCCCAGCAGATCGGGAATGACAAACTCACCTAAGCAGGGCACAAAAACCAAGGTGATCCCGTTGGCAATGGCAAGGCGGGTATTGGGGAGAATAACCCGGGTTAGCACCTGCCACTCTGAGGCCCCCAGATCCTTGGCCGCTTCCACCAGCGTGAAGTCAAATTTTTCCAGGGCGGCATGGAGGGGAAAAACCATGAAGGGAAGATAGGTGGTCACCATGCCATAGAGAACCAGGGTTTTGTTTTGTGAGAATAAAAAAGGATCAAACTCCACCCCCAAAAACTGCAGCACGGTTTGGACCGGGCCATCCATGCCTAAAAAAATTCTCAGGGCATAGACGCGAATGATCAGATTTGTGAGAAAGGGAATGGCCATGGTTAGGATTAATAGTGAGCGGGTTGACCTTTGGGCCGTGGCCATGGCCCACGCCATGGGATACCCCAAGGCGAAACACATTCCCGCGGTGATCAGCGACAGCTTGAAACTCTCGAAGAAAATTTTAAAATAAACGGCCTCAAAAATACGAGGATAGTTGGAGAGTTGAAAGGTCCACTCAAGGCCGCCGTAGGTCCCGCGTTTAAGGAAGCTCAGAAGAATCACAATCAGGATAGGGGCGAGTAGAAAGAAGACAAACCAGGCCAGCGCCGGTAGGCCAAGAATGCTCATCTCACGCATGCGGAGTTGAGGCCTGCCGCTCACGTGGTGAGGCCTGGGGGAAAGATAAAGGTATCCTGGACGGAGAAGCTAAGCTGGACCAGCTCGCCTAAGCTCATGGGCCGGGCATTTTTTTGATCTTGAATGAAAACTTTTATGGACTGTCCTGGTGCCACCTCAACCTGAACCTCGGTCTGACTTCCTCTGAAGGTGGTGGATTGAATTTTTCCCGAGATTGTATTCTCCTCGGGATTGATCGGCCCCTCCAAATTTAGCTGGGTAAGACGCACCTTTTCGGGCCGAATAATGGCGATTCCCTGCTGCCGTTCTTGAATCTTGCCTATGCCCCTGATGATATTGTTTTGTGCCAGAGTCATGGCCACCTCATTTTTTCTGCCGGCAATGGAACAGGTGGCGCCGGTAAGCGGGGCCGAGTCCCCCACAAACTGGGCGACAAAGAGAGTTTCAGGATTATGATAGAGCTCTTCCGGGGCACTCACCTGTTCCAGTCGACCATGATTCATGACCGCCACTCGGTCCGAGAGTGCCAGGGCCTCCTCCTGATCGTGGGTGACAAAAATAAAAGTAATCCCCACCTTGCGCTGAAGGTTTCGCAGCTCTTCCCGCATGCTCTCCCGCATTTTTTTATCCAGGGCCGAAAGGGGCTCATCGAGGAGCAACATTTTAGGCCGATTGATCACCGCCCGGGCCAGGGCCACCCGCTGCTGTTGGCCGCCTGATAAGGTTTCGGGAAGTCGATCCCGATAATCCCAGAGGCCCACAAGCTTAAGCGCCTCTTCCGTCCGCGCGGCCAGCGAGGACTTGTCGATTCGGTGGAGACTCGGCCCGAACGCCACGTTGGCAAACACCGAGAGATGGGGAAAAAGGGCATAACGCTGAAAAACCATATTAAACGGCCGATCCTGGGGGCGAAGGGTGTCGATCCGGGTGTTATCTAAAAAGATTGCCCCCTTGGAAGGCGACTCAAGGCCGGCGATTATTCTAAGCAAGGTGCTTTTTCCACACCCGCTCTGGCCTAAGAGACCAAAAAATTCACCTTCTTGAATTTTTAGGTCAATACCGTGAAGAACGATTTGACTGTCGTATTTTTTGCCGATATCTACAATGTTTAACATTCAGAAAATGTTAGCAAGGGAGACTTTCAATGTCGATATTTCGAATTCTTTTAAGCGTCGGTCTTTTTATCGTATTCACGGCCTGCATGAAGCAGGAGATGCCGGCCTCGAAAGTTGTCAATCTCTCCACCTGGTCAAATTATGTGGACCAGGAGCTGCTCAAGGAATTTGAAGCGCAAACGGGAATCAAGGTGAATCTTTCCATCTACTCTTCCAACGAGGAACTCCTGGCCAAAATTCAGGCCGGTGCCAGCGGCATCGATGTCGCCATTCCGTCTGATTATATGGTGGAGGTGATGCAGAAGCTGAATCTTTTAAGCGAGATGGATCTGGCCCTGATTCCCAATAAGGAACTGGTCAATCAGGAATTCTTAAAGCAGAGCTTCGATCCCGGTAACAAGTACTCTCTGCCCTACGCCTGGTCCACGGCCGGGATTGCGGTCAATCGCGATCTCTACAAGGGTGTGATTAAGAGCTGGAAGGATGTTTTTTTAAATCCTGCCTTGAAGGGCAAGCTCTCTTTTCTCGATGATGTCCGCGAAGTCACGGCCGCGGCCCTCAAAATGCATGGCTTCAGTGTCAATACCACCACGCCCTCGGAGCTCAAGCTGGCCGAGGCCACGCTGGTGGAGGTAAAGCCAAGAGTGAAAATGTTTCGCTCGGATACGGTCGAGGCCTTGCTTAAGAAAGAGGTGGCGGTGGCCCATTCCTATTCCTCTGACGCCCTTCAGGCCGCGCGAACTTCCGGTGGGGTAATCGAGTATATTTTGCCCGAGGATGGGGGGACACGCGCTCTCGATAATCTGGTCATTCTCAAAGGCCATCAGAATCGTGAAGGGGCCCACCAACTCATCAATTTTCTCCTGAGCTTGAAGGCCAATGTTTCCTTTGTAAAAACGGTGCTGGGCGGACCGGTGTTAAAAACAACCCGCCAGGAATTGCCCGCCGAGATTCAGAATAATCGCTCGCTTTTTCCAAGCAATGAACAGCTGGCGCGCTTTGAGAGCATCATTGACCTGGGCGAGGCCACAGGTCTGTACGACAAATTATGGACAAAGATCAAAGTGGAATAGGCAGGTATCGCTTAAAAATCACCGTCGTCATCGATCGGCTCGGCCTGGATGCTGGGGTCTTCATCGATAGTATAGGGGGACGGCTGCACGGGAAGTGTTTCCTCACTCATGCTTAACTGGTCGTCGGCATGATCTTGCTGATCATCTTCAAAGGATGCCGGAGGGGGAGTTACGTCGGAGTTCTGGGCGTAGGCCAGGGAAGTGACGATGCCATTCAAAGACATGAGCGCTAAAAATAGGCAAAGAGACTTTCGAATCTGGATCATCACAGGGGCCTCCTTAATATCACTTTGACGTACTATAACATCTTTAGCTCTTTTGTGAAACACCTTCGAGACGGCCTCTTTTTAAATTTCCAACTGTGAAATTTTAAAGGAAAATACTCTGGCCTGATTATGTAAATATTACAGAATGGTGTGGAGAAGCTATGGAAGGTATTGATGTCATCGTGATCGGTACTGGGATGGGAGGTTTATCCTGTGGCGCGGCCCTGGCGCGAATGGGGCAGAGGGTTCTGGCGCTGGAGCAGCATTATGTTCCCGGAGGAATGACTCACACTTTCAAACGCAAAAATTATATTTGGGATGTGGGAGTTCATTGCTTAGGTGAGATGGATGAGGGCCGTTTTCCCCGAAGAATTTTGGATTGGCTGACCGATAAGCAGATCGCGATGCATAAATATGACAAGGTGTACGACAGCTTTCATTTTCCCGACGGAGTGAAGATTGATTTGCCCATCGATCGGGACCAATATTTTGCTGATTTAGTGCGGCGTTTTCCCGATGAGGAAAAGGGGCTGAAGGCCTATAAGAAGGCAGTTGATAAGGCCGCCAAGAGCGGCTACGGACATTTTTTTACCCAACTTTTGCCCCATGTCTGGGGCAAGCTGCTGACTCCCATTTTGGCCCATAGTTTTAAACGTTGGTCCCAGACCACCACTCAAAAAGTTCTCGAGCGAACCATTCAAAATGGGCAGCTCAGAACGATCTTGGCCGCCCAGTGGGGGTACTACGGGCCTCCACCGTCCCGTTCCTCCTTTTATATTCATGCCGTCACCACCCGCCATTTTTGGCATGGAGGTTTTTATCCCGTGGGCGGCTCCAAGGTTTTTGGCGATGCCTTGGTTCGAGCGATTCAGCAGGGCGGAGGGGAGGTTCTCACCCGAACTCCGGTTAAACGGGTGATCTTTGAAAATAATCGTGCCGTCGGGGTGGAGCTGCAAAATGGGCAGCTCTACCATGCCCCTGTCGTGATCAGCGCCATCGGGGCCAAGGCCACGGTGTCCAATCTCCTGCCCCCGGAATTTCAACAATCATCATGGGCCCAGTCGATCATGAAGCTGACCCAGTCCCCCTGCCATGTGGCCCTGTATCTGGGACTCGAGGGTAATATTCTCGAGGGCGGAGCGCGCGCCTCCAATCAATGGTTCTATGAAAGCTACGATCTGGAAAAAACCGCCTGGGATGTGAGCGATCCCAATTCCCTGGCACCCATCTTATATGTTTCCTTTCCGTCCTTAAAAGACCCCAAGCACGAGGGGGGTCATACCGCCGAGGTGGTGACGTTCGTTCCCTACCAGGCCTTCACTCAGTGGGAGGGGACGGCCAAAGGAAAGCGCGGCGATGAGTACCTTCGTTTTAAGAAAAATTTAGAACAGCGTCTGCTGGCACAGTTGTTTAAGTGGATGCCCAAGCTGAAGCAGCACGTGGTTCACTGTGAATTTTCAACTCCACTGAGCACCGTGCACTACTGTCGTGCGCCCCAGGGGGCCATCTACGGCATCTCGCCAACCCCCGAACGCTTCGCCTGTAAGTCCCTTCGTCCCGCCACCCCGTACAAAAATTTCTATCTCACGGGCAGTGATGTGGGAACCTTGGGTGTGGTGGGGGCGATGATCGGAGGCGTTCTGTCCGCCGCCCGGCTCAAGCCAAAAATTTGGGGCAAGCTGCGTAATGATTGAGTATATTGTCGCGCAAAATCCTGATGATCGCATCCTGAAGCGTGCCGGAGAGTTCCTGGCCCAGGGAAAGATTATCTCCTTTCCAAGCGACACCAATTGGCTTTTAGTCTGTGATGTTTTTCAAGCTGAGGCGGTGAGGAAAATCTATCAGGCCAAGCACGAAAATCCTCATCATCACTTTTCCCTTCTGTGTGGCGATATTAAAAGTGTCAGCGAGGTGGCGCTCCTGTCGGATTTGACTTTTCGCTGGATGAAACGGCTCATCCCCGGCCCCTATACTTTTATTTTGGAGGCCAATAAGTTGGTGTCCAAATCTCTCAAGGCCTCCCATCGCGATCACGAGGTGGGAGTGCGAATTCCTGACTGTGGTTTGCTGAGGGCACTGGCAAAATTTTATCCCGGCCCGCTTCTCTCCACCAATATTCATCCCGCCATGTTAGGGGTAAGTGAGGAAGATATCATTTACGGTCTCCTGATCGAAGAAGAACTCGGCCCTCTGGTATCAATGGTTCTTGACCCGGGCGAGACGACTTTTGTCGGCCCATCCACCATTCTTGACTTGCGCGTTGACGGCGCACCACAAGTCTTGCGTTACGGCAGCGGTCCAGTACCTTTCTAAACATGACAGATATAGATTTCTAGGACAAAATAGCCCAAGAGGTGGCAAGTGGCGGAAGTAATTCAAGACACGGAATGTATCGCTTATGGGGTCGGGGCGAGATTTGAAATGCCCAATCTCCTGGAGGATTTAAGTCGCACTCATCCTGTCACCCGCTATCGCGATGTCTACCATCTGCTTTTCAAAGAAGTCACCACCTATATTTTTGATTACGGCGTCATTGTTTTTTGGGGAGGAGATCGCCGCATTCACGAAGATTTATTGGATCGGATAAAAAATTACATCCATCGGCCGCAGGCGGATTATTTTAAGGATAGCTTTACCTACAGCAAGGGCGAGAGTTTAAAAATCCAAAATGATCACATCACCCTTCCCGGTGTCGAGGAGCTGGAAACTTTGGCCCTCTCCCACGCCATCGCCCAGTCAACCAAGCTGTCACAGTTTGAAGATTCCGCCGCCAGTACCGTCGAATCCTCCCGTCATATCCCCAAGGCCTTGGCCCAGGATGGAAAAATTCAGATGACCAAAACGGCGATTTCCAAGATGCGGGGCCGTTTGTATCTGGTTAAGAGTGATATTAATTTACAGCATGGTCTGCTGGATACGCCGGAGTTTTTTTGGGAGTACCCCGAGCTTGAGCCCACCTACACGGCCATGAATCGCTACCTGGATATCTATCCTCGAATCGAGGTTTTAAATCGCAAGCTGGAGGTGATTCATGAGTTATTTTCCATGCTGGCGGATGAGCAAAATTATAAATATTCCAACTATCTGGAATGGATCATTATCTTACTGATTAGCGTGGAAATTGTTTTTACCGTTATTCACGACGTGCTTAAACTTTTTTAAACTTATTTCATGTCATCCGGAGTAATGGAACGCCACTCGGGAATGTACGGGCCGGGAAGCTCCTCGCCCTTTTCTCGCGCCTTGTAATACTTATAACAAAGTTTGATCGCCTCTTTTTCGCATAAAAGCTCATTGTAATCATAGTTGAGGCGGGCCCTTAAAATGGTTCTGAGGGAGCCCATAAATTTTTCCCGCATGCCCTCCTGCGCCGCCAGGTTCCAATAGCGGGTGTATTCTTCCTCCATCTTCGTTGGCATTGAGACGGTGGGTAAGGGAGGCAACGTTTCCTCGCAATCGCTTTGCTTTGTGGGAAGGGAGAAAACCAGCGAGGTCCCATCGGTGCGAAGATTGAGTTCGGTATCTTTTGTAATACCCAACAAATCTCCGATGTTTTGCTCAATGGGCAGATAAATATGCCCATTTTCCATGATTGGTTTGACCTTGTACGACATAACTCCATTATGGCCTTTTAAGTGACTCTCTCAAGCGGCAATTATTTTCTTTTGCCCTAGACCATTGAGCTCTTTTCAGGCATCGTATTTCGTAAAAGATATTCCCTTTCAAGGATTAAATAATGACCTTACAGAAAATTGCTTTGGTGTGCTGTACTTTTTCGATTTTGAGCTGGAGCGCCAGCGGGGCCGGGTTGGGAAAGGCGACGAAAGTAGTCGGACAGGTTGCCAAAATAGGGCAAGGGGATATGGCGGAGAAGCCCTTGAAAGTGGATGATGAAATTTCCGCCCGTGACACCTTGATCACCCAAGAGAGATCCATGGCCCAGGTGACCTTGATCGATGGTAGTACGCTGACCTTTGGGCCGAAAACAAAATTTAATTTTCGACATATGATGTTCGACGAAAAAAAGAAACGCATTATTGAGTTTGACCTGCTCTATGGGCAGTTGCGAGGCACCATTTCCAAGACTGCCGTTGGCTCGGAAAATCGCGTGAAGGTTGATACCAAGACCGTGAGTATGGGCGTTCGAGGCACGGAAATCGTCATGAATCACAAGGTCGAAGGTGTTAAAAGTGAACTTTCCGAGGTGGCCCTGCTGAGCGGCGATGCCCAGGTCCGCTATAAAACCTCAGGCAAGGTGTTTAAATTAAAACCAGGGGATTATCTGGTGGCCATGGCCGACCCGGGGACAAACTACATGGGTAGCAAGATGATGCGCATGGAAGAGAGTATGAGAAAATCCATGATGGCGCCTTCGATCGGAGGGGATGATGCCATCGCGGTGGGTGATGTCCGCGATGCAAGTAAGATAAATCCCTTAGAATCGGAGATTCCTGCAGGCCTTTTTCTCGAGATGCGCGCGGATGATTCCATTCTAAAGAAGAAGAAATAACCGACTGGGTAGGTCTCTTTTTGCTCAGTAGCTAGGCAATTTCTATCACATTTTTTTGTGCACAATTTTTTATAAATTTCCATTGATTCCCAGGCCGCTCTTTACGAAGAGTGAGTCACTATGGAATCACAAGAACAGCTTACTCACGAGCATGAATTCCCCTATAAGGGGTCGGCCTTCCTTCTCTGGTTTTGGCTGGCCTGGTCTCTGGCAGGCTATTTCATTTTAGTCAGCGACGGGGAAAGCTCCTACTTCTACGAAGTCATCTATCTGCTCTCGGCCATTATGGCGGCGATGGGGCTTAACAACAGAATGCATGGAATCAATCATCGCATTTCCTTTTATAAGGATTACGTCATTTTGCCCAAGCTCGTTCACCTGTGGCATTGGAAAGAGGAAAAGATTTTTTATAAGGACATCCAGGATATTCGTCTGGCCCCGCTGGTTTCCATCGAGGGGAAAACCGAGATTGAGGAGATCGAACTCAAAACGGAGGCCACGATCTATCCCATTTTTTACCGCAAGCTCCATGATCAGGCGATGCAGAAAATCTTGAGGCTTCTAGGCGAGAAAACCGGCCTCAAATGTTCCTTGATGACCCTGCAAGAACTCGGGTTGGTTCAGAGCGCCAGCAAGCCGGCGACCTGGCAGTGGCGGATCGCCGGGCTGGCGTTCGTGGTGAGTCTATGGGCCGTTTTCAGCATAAGTTTGGCCGAGCAGTACCATCTCATCGTCGGTCCGAGTTCCATCTTCGTTTATCCGTTTGTTATTGCCGGCATCGTCTCTCTGCTCATTAATCGCAAAATCGGCAAGGTTGAAGGTGGCTCCAGGCAATGGCAAAAGTTTTTCTTATTAACCTACATTACCTTTTATGGCGGGATCTCCCTGGCCTTCAGTCTGGTCTATTTGAACGGCGCACTGGATTCTTCCGAAGTGGTGGTATCATCCATTACCTTGGAAAAGGACGTCTATTTCAATGAGCAAAAGAAAAGCTACTGTGCAGATCTGACCGTTCCAAATACGATTATGAAGCAGGGGCGCACGATTGCCTCAGAAGATGTTTCTAATTTCGACATGGTGATCTGTCGACCAGATCTTGAAAAGGCCGAGAAGGGTACTCAAATTAAATTGTCGATACGCCAAGGGGCATTTTTAGGTCCCTGGGTCGTGCTTCCTCCTAAAGAATAAAAGTTCCTAGTTAAGCGCACGGGCATTTGTTACAATCGTCGCAATGCTTGAATTATTCCATTACATTCATTGCCCATTTTGCGTTCGGGTGCGTATGGCCTTAGGCTTTTTACAGCTTCCCTACGCATCGACAGTGCTTCGCTATGATGACGAAATAACCCCGGTGAAGTTAACCGGAAAAAAAATGCTACCGATCATGAAGTTTCCCGATAGCACCATCAATGAATCCTTGGACATTATAAAAAAACTGGATACCAAGAATCAGCTGAGTTTTAATTTCCTGGAGAAGATTGGCCAGGCGGCGGTGGACGAGTGGTTAACGAAACTCGGGTCTCCCATCCATAATTTGTGTATGCCTTATTGGGTTTGGAGTCCGGAATTCGATTCCCAGTCACGGCAATATTTCGAAAATAAAAAGTCGGCCAAGCGCGGCCCCTTTGCCAAACTGGCGCAGCAGCGACCGCAGTTTGAGGCGGAACTCGGGCCACTTCTTAAGGAGCTTGAGGCGGAGCTGGAGCCTTTTTTTCAGAGTAGTACGGTGACTATTGTGGACCTCATGATTGGCGCTCATGTATGGGGCCTTTACGTCCTGCCCGAATTTCGTTTTAGTGATAAGCTACATACCTACCTCCAGAATCTAAAGCAGCTTTGTGCGTTTAATTACCACGCAGATTTCTGGCGTCAAAAGGATATGAAATGAAGAAGAAATGGCCGTTTTTAGCGCTTGGGTTAGTCCTCATGGGAATCGGGATTTTCTTTTACTGGCACAGTGGTGACTCGGTGGTCGAGGAGTCTGCGGCGCCAGAGGAAGCTGGGCAGCCCCAAGTGACGAAAGATGAAAATGCCGGGGCCAGTATTACCGAGCAAATCAAGGATGTGAAAGTGGTTTTGTCCAAACCCATTGCTCAAAATTTTGAGGCCTTTACCAAAGATCTGGATAATACGATTGAACTCAATCGCAAGGAGCTGGAGGAGTGCGAGGGCAACTTTGATCGGGTCTTCGGCAACTCCCTCGAGGAGGAAAATCCCCAATTTTTCAGCGAGGATCAGGTGATCGAGGTGCTGGACGAATTTGATAATCTCCCGATGAATCCCAAAAGCTCATCGCGCCTCTTGGAGCTTTTGGCCCAGGATCAGGTCTCTAAACTCAAACCCGAAGACGTCGGACAGAAGTTAAAAGAGCTGCGCCCGTGCCGGCCTTATAAAAAGATGTCTTTTATTCACGGACTGATGACCTATTCAAAAAAGGGCAAGTGGGCCGAAGCCACCAAGCAGAGGGCCATGAAATCAATTTGCAAATATTTTAATAAGGAGCTGGGCGACCATACCACGATCTCCAATCTCAACATGCAGGCTTCTCTGCTGCATACCTTGGTCTCCGAAGGCATGTTCGAGAAAAAATATGAAGAACGGGTCATGGATTTTAAGGATGAGCTGGAGGATTCCTACGACGACCTGCTCGATCAGGCAGATGAGGTGCGCGAGAGCAAGGAGGCCAAAGGGGAGGCCATGGACGCGCTCCCGTTGGATGTGATTCAAAATGAATTCAAACTTTCCATCAAATACCGCGAAGGAATGAAAAAGCTCTTGGGTGAAATTCATCCCGACTGCGAGTAGCCGTGAAGGCCCAAGGAAATCTTCCCAAGGTCCAAATTGAAGGCAATGAGGTCATTGAGCGAATTAGGCAGGGCCTGGGCCTGCTCGCACGCTATCATCATCATGAGGTCAAAAATTTAGAGCTGATACCCAAAGAGGGCCCGCTCCTCATTATCATTAACCATTCCCTGGCGACGTATGACGGTTTTCTGCTTGGCAAGGCCATCGCAGAGGGCACCGGACGAATGCCCCGGGGGCTGGGAGACGACCTCCTTTTTACCTTGCCGTATGTGCAGGACTGGTGCTGGGACGTTGGCCTGGTGCCCGCCTCTCCCAAAAACGCGCTGGAGCTTTTAGGCAGGGGCGAGCTGGTGGCCCTGGCCCCGGGTGGAATGCGGGAGTCGCTGCGCTCATCCAAAGATCGCTACAAGGTTTTGTGGCAGGATCGAAAGGGTTTTGTCCGCCTGGCGCTGGAGGCGCAGGTTCCCGTGATCCTGGCGGCCTGTCCGATGAGTGATCGAATTTTTAAGGTGTATGACTCCAACTGGACCAAGCAAATTTATGAGCTCTTCCACTTTCCGTTCCCGTTGTTTCGGGGAATGGGGCCGACGCTGCTGCCCCGGCCGGTCAGGCTAACCCATTTTTTGAAAGGTCCTTTTCTTCCGGAACTAGAATTGGGAGAGCTACCCGAGGAGGCGGTTCAGCGATTTCACGATCTGCTGGTGAAGGAAATGGAAAGTCTTCTTACCAGCCGAGATCAGAGACATCAGGCTTAAAGTACTGCTTGAAGGTCACGTAGGTATTCTTGGTAAAGCCGGCATTGTTATACAAGCATCCCTGAGTGTTGCCGTGGGCATTGAGATAATTTTTATAAGTATTGCTGGCATCATCCTGAATAATCTTATAACTCGTGCCTACCTGCATCTGAATCCATGCCGTGGTTTGTCCGGGGTCAGTTTTAAACATCAGGTTGCCGCAAATCTCATAGGAGTAGCTGCTTTTGCGCGTGGCCCGCTCGGGATTGACGATGCCGTCTGACAATTGAATATATTCGGTGCGAATAATATAAAACAGACCACCTGAAACCAGATTGCCATGCACACAGGCATTAAAGGCATCGCTCGGGAAGGTGATATTGTTGACCACCTGTTGGGCATTATAGGTTTCGGGATCAATGACTCTGTAGTGCTCCTCCTCATCGATGAACATCACCACGCCGCTCTTTGAGATGTACAGCTTGCCACAATATTCGGTTAGGCCGGGCGTCGGTTCCGGAGTGGGGGTCGGCAGAACGATCACGGTGCCGGAACCACTTCCCGAATCTATTTCATAGTTTGGCGTGGAGGTATTGGCGGGGAAGGAGAAGTTGGTCTGGCCGCTTGAGCCTGATCCCGTCGTCGTGCTGGTTTTTGCGTTGTTGGTTTTCGCCTGGGGAACACAGGCCGCAAGAGACAGCACCAAGAAAAATCCAATTAAGTTCTTCATAACCCCTCCAAAAACAATAATTGAGAGGTAGTGATGCAAGCACTGTGCCGAAGTAAAAAGTATGTTTACAAGGTGTTAGATTGGGGTCGTATAAAATTTACCCAGCACTGTCCAAGAATCAGACAGTTTCAGCTTACCTTCATTCATTGCTAGTCTAACCGGAGCGGTTCCTTATAGCGGGTTGTAAAGACATTCACCGGTAGCTTGGACATTCGGTTGTGCATGAGCATGCCGAATTGTCCGCGACTGTTATCACCCCAGCAAAACATGTCGTGGTCGAAAGCATCTTTGGCTGCGTTGTAGATGGCGCTAATGGCACAGGTATGGATGCTTCCTGCCGCTACGTCGACGACGTTGCTGGCAATCCCCACCGCTTTGGAATTCAGGACGCTATCCGACAGACCCACCGTTGTCATCGTGCCGGTATCAATCCCCAGCTGGCCTCTTCCATTGCTTCCCCAGCACTTCACCTGTCCGTTTGCTAAGGCACAGATATGGTTCTCACCACCGGTAAGCTTGCTGACATTTTTTTCGGATGCAGGATTTTGATAGACTGGAAATTTTAAGCGTTCGCCGTTCTCATTGATAGGATAGAAGCTCGCGCCGACAACCGGTTCTAACCATTTGGCGAATTGAGTGGCCGCCTCATAAGAGTCAAAAGTTTTGTTTTGCAAGGTATAGGAAAACAGATCGGGTCGCCCGTAACGCTCGAAACCGGCCACGTAAAAGCTGGCCTCCTCGGCAAAACTCAAATAGCTGTAGACCGTGCGGCCCATGGGCAAAATGAGGTACTTGGTGGATGTCCCCACAGCATAGCGCCCACCCATGCTCATGGACTCTGGAAAGTAAGCGAACTGCCCAATATTGTAAGCAAGCTCGGGGAAATCCACTCGAAATCTCGGGACATTTCCAGTGATATAGGCGGGATGAAATTGGTCCCCGATACATTTGGCATCATCAGCGGCATAACGGGTGATGACTGTGCCATTGGGAGTTGTGGAGGCATCGGTACTTTTACTGCTTACGCAGATGCGATGATCGCTTATTTCTAGCTGCGCTTCCGCTCCCGGTAGAAGCGAACTCGTCAGCTTTGTATCAACGGGAGAGAGTGACTGATGGTCGGCCACTTTTCCCCAGCAGTTGACCCTTCCAATTTTTGTCCCAATCAGGGCGCAGGTTCCTTGAGAGGCCGATCTGATTTTGACAAAATCGCGATACTGGCGGCCCATGGAGTCCTGCACATACGGGATTTGGCTCAGAGGAGTTGTGGTATAATCGCGATCGTCCCCGACGCCTAACTGGCCCAGCTCATTTCTTCCCCAGCATTTAACGTAACCTTCGTAGAGAATGGCGCAGATGAATCCATCCCCGATCGAGAGGTCCTTGGAGCCGGCCAGGTCCAGATATTTCATTGAGGCAATAGTATCGTCGGTGGCGGTGCCGTAGCTATCGTTGGTGATTCCGAAAGGCAGGAGCTGTCCGTAGGTGTTATCGCCCCAGCATTTGAACTTATGATTGGAAAAGAGCGCACAGGTGTTCTTGCCTCCGGCAAACAATTTTACCGGCTTTGTTTTTTCAATAATAATTTTAACCGTCGAGGTATTGGAATCGAGGTTTCCGTCATTAACCTTGTAAGTGAAGCTGGTTGTACCCGAATATCCCGGGGTAGGAATGAAGGTGCAGGTGGGAGAGTTGAAGCATCCATAAAGATCACCGGCGTCCGGGGCAGAAACAAAAATTCTTTTGAGCTTGTCCCGATTGCGATCGGTGCCTTTGTTCAACTCCAAGGACAGGCGCTCATTTTCATTTCCCCTGAAGATTTGCTGGGAGGGGAGAGTGGGGGCATAATTCTCGGCCGGAATAAAATGGATTTTAAAATTTAAGGTGAATGTATCTTTGGCACCTTTCGCATCACTGGCCTCCAACGTCAGGGCGTCCTCTCCGTCATAGGAAGCTTCAGGAATGAACGAACAGATCGCGCCACCGGCAATGGCCAGGGGATGGCAAGATCCCTCCAATTGCCCATGGGCGGGAGGTGTGATGATTTTATAAGAGAGATTATTGGAAGCCTCTTCCGCATCAAGGGCCATGGGTAAAAAGATGGGGCCAGGCTCCGAGTTCCTGTGCTCAAACTCCACCGTGGCGTTTTTGGCTTCGAAGGAAGGGGTATCATTGACGGCATCAATGAAGAGATAAACCTTTGAAGGGTTGGAATAGGCCGCGCCGTCAAAAGCTCGATAGGAAAATGAGTCACTCCCGTAGTAGTTCGCTTCGGGAATATATTCGCACTCCAGATCAATATTTCCCTGAAGACAATTTCTAATTTGACCGTGTTTCGGTCGCTCAAAAAGTTGGTAGGTGATGAAATCTTGATTCTGATCGTTGCCGCCATTCACGGGAAAAAGTAAGGTAACATCTTCCGCCAGTTTCAGACCCGCCATCTGTGCCGGAAGAACCGGTGGCACGTTGGCCGTGAGCTGAAATTCCACTTGGGTGGCATTAAGCGCATCGCCGTACTGATCGTAGGCCATATACTTGATCCACGCCGCCCCACTGGCCCCATTGAGGGTGACGGCGCATTCAAGATTATTGTTGTCTTTCAAGCAATCGGCAACGCTGATGACCGGAGCATTTCCCAGCAGGCGATAGCGAATGGTGTCTCCGTCAGGGTCGGTGGCCGCCGGTAGGGTAAGGTAGTAGGTATGCTTTGAAACCATCGTTCCCATGTTAACAAGCGCCGGGGCCACCGGCCTTTGATTTACCACGACCACCGCCTCCAATGTCCGACTGGCGGTTAAACCACTCTGCGATTTGACGGTTAAGGTAACCGGAAAACGTCCCTCACTGGGAAAGTCATATTTTAGGGTGGGAATAGTTGTGGTGATCGTCTGCCCTTGGATCGTCCAAAGATATTTTACAATTTTCCCTTCGGGCGCGGTGCTGGCGGAGCCATCGAGTACGCCCACATAAAGGCCTAAGTCTTGACGATTTTGAAAGGTAAAATTGGCCACCGCCTCTCGTTTTTTCTCGACTTTCAGCTCGAGTTTTTTTGTGTCAGTGCTTTTTTCGGTTTTTAGGACGGCGGAGATGTTTAGGACTGCAACCTCTGGGGAGTAGGCATAGGGAAGAGTGGCGGTGAAAGTTCCCTTGCTGCCTGATAAGGAATTATCAGCCACAACTTCACGGATACCGTCACTTACGCTGATGGAAATAAACCTATCACCTTTGGGAAAGCTAAAAGCACCTCTGATTCTAATTTCCGTCGCGGTGGCAGAAACCGAGCTTCCCTCGGCCGGGCCCTGAATGAGAATGGTGGCGACCTCATCGCAACTCACCAGGAACAACTGGAGAATGGCAAAGACTAAAATATTAGTGGTGTGTCTCATAAATGGGCCTCATTGCTTGTCAAGTTTTTATCATAAAGGCATCCGATCTCAAAACCGGCAGTTGTCAGGTTTTCTAAGGACTTCAATGACTTTTTCCCGGGTGATTGGTTAGCTCTTTCAGAGAGGTGTATGAGCGCGGCCGGGCGTTGACGAAGAGGTACCCTCCTCGGCCCCTTACTGAGGACGACAGCCGTTTTGGGGTCGATTTCATGCCGATTTAAGCCAAAAGCATGACAAAAATCAGTATTTTCTCTTAGCGTTAAAAACGCTAGAGTGCTGCGTTTTCAATCCAGGATTATCACTTAATTTTTTGAATATTTTTTCAAGGAGTGCCACGCATGAATCCAGTACCAGAGTTGACCCCAAGATCGTACTACCGTCTGCCTTGGTCTCTGACCGATAACGGTATCTCTTGGATTGAGGTCACCGACGCCTGCAATCTAACCTGTGAAGGCTGCTATCGCCCCCATAAGGTCAACCATAAAACATTGCAACAGATCTCTGATGATCTGGATGTCTTTAAGCGTGAACGCAAGAGTGATTGTATGAGTATTGCCGGTGGCGATCCCCTCATGCACCCCCAAATTGTTGAGATCGTGAAAATGATTAACGATCGCGGTTGGAAGGCCATTTTAAATACCAACGGTCTTGCCATGACCCCTGAACTTTTAAAGCAACTAAAGAAGGCCGGCGTGGCCGGGTTTACCTTCCACATTGACACCACCCAGGTCAGAAAAGATTCTCGCGCTACAAAAGAAGGCGATCACAATGCCCTTCGTATGAAGTTTGCTGAAATGGTGGCGGCAGAAGGCGGCATGGCCTGCTCCTTCAACCAAACCGTGAGCTGGGATACCCTGGACCAGGTCAAAGAAACATTTATCTGGGCGCGCAAACATCCTCATATCGTCAACACCATCGTCTATATTCTCTTCAGGTCACCACGCCTGACCGGGGATTTTGACTTCTACGCCAATGGCAAAAAAATCAGCATGGCCGACGCCTACGAAAACAGTAAGTGGGGCGGAGACAAGCTTCTCTACGCAAAAGACATTGTGGCCAAGCTGAAGGAAGTCGATCCGAGTTTTGAGCCAAGTGCTTACCTAAGCGGAACGGTTGACCCTAACTCGACCAAGTGGCTTTTGGCCGGTCGTATCGCGAGCACCAAACGTTGCTACGGCTACGTCGGGGCCAATTTTATGAAGGCCGTTCAAGTCGGCAGCCAGATGATTCGTGGAAAATACTTAAGCTATTCGCCACCAAAGTTGTTGTCGGCCGGAAGAACCAGCACCGCGCTCTTTTCCCTCGTTGATCCCAAGATGCGCAAGATTGCCAAAAAATATCTCTGGAACTTGGTCAAGCGACCTCATGAGGCCTTTGAGAAAACCCATCTTCAGACTTTCACCGTTATTCAGCCTCTCGACATGATGGCCGATGGACGCATGAATATGTGTGATGCCTGTCCCGACATGACCGTGCATAACGGAAAAATGTACTGGAGCTGTCGCTTAGAAGAGATCAAAGAGCATGGTTGCTTCTTCAACGCAGTTCCTCGCAAAACGTGTGGTGTGACCGTGGACCCTTGTATGAAACAAGATCCTATCACCCCTGAGGAACAGCACGTTCAGTAGAGTCGAGCGTGAAGGAATTCATTCAGGAAGGCCCGGTTCTCGAGGACAACCAATTCAGCGTTGACAGTCTTCTTCAGGACTATTTAGGAACGCAGATTCCTGCGGATTTTTACGGCACCATGAAACCCGATCTCGAGCGGTTTGGCGCTCGGGTTATGGGGGACATTTTGAAAATGGGGGAGGATGCGGATGCCAATCCTCCCGTGCATATTCCCTTCGATGCCTTTGGACACAGAATTGATGAGATTCGCGTCGCCAAGGGTTGGGACGAGATGAGCCGCGTGTCCGCAGTAGAAGGGTTGGTGGCCATTGGGTATGAGCGCAAATACGGGCCATACTCACGACTTTATCAGATGGCCAAAAATTATCTTTTCGCCCCGAGCTCGGCCTATTATTCTTGTCCGCTGGCCATGACCGACGGAGCGGCCAAGCTCATTGAAAATTTTGGCAGTGAAAATTTAAAAGCTTCCGCCTTATCCCATCTCACCTCCCGCGATCCGGATTTTTTCTGGGCCTCGGGCCAGTGGATGACGGAGCGAACCGGTGGTTCTGATGTGGGCACCTCAGAAACCCGTGCCCGGAAGGATGGAGAGGGTTGGCGTCTCTATGGCGTTAAATGGTTCACCTCGGCGGTGACTTCCCCTATGGCCATGACCCTGGCCCGCATTGAAAATGAAAAGGGGGAGGTTGTTCCCGGAAGCAAGGGGCTGTCTTTGTTTTTTATTAAATTAAAAAATGATGACGGAAAATACAACAATCTGGAGATCATTCGTTTAAAAGACAAGCTGGGTACAAGGGCCCTGCCCACCGCCGAGTTACGACTTGAAGGCAGTCGCGCCCTTTTGGTGGGAGAGGTTGGGCGCGGGGTAAAAACGATCGCCACACTTTTCAACGTCACCAGAATTCATAACGCCTTGTCGGCCGTGGCCTCCTCGCGACGTATGCTAAGCTGGGCCCGGGCCTATGCCACCAAGCGGGAAGCGTTTGGGAAATTACTTAAGGATCATCCTCTGCATATTCAGACATTAACTGAGCTTGAGACTGAGTTTCAGGGGGCCTTTCATCTATTTTTTTATACCGCCAAGTTGCTCGGTTTGGACGAGGCGGGTACGGCGGAAGAACGCAAGCGGGCCGCGCCACTTTTGCGAATTTATACTCCCCTGGCAAAACTCTATACCGCCAAACAGAACCTTAAAATCACCAGTGAGGTGATTGAGTCCTTTGGTGGCGTGGGCTATCTGGAAAATTCCGGCCTGTCGAAATGGCTGAGAGACGGACAAACCTTGTCCATCTGGGAAGGAACCACCAATGTACTCTCCCTTGATGTTCTCAGATCGATGCAGAAAGAAAATACTTTTCCGCCATTTGTGAAAGATCTTTCAGCGCGCCTGACAAATCTTAAAGATGCCGAGCTGAAGTTGTGCGGTCAAAAAATTATGCGTGAGCTTGAATCTTTACAGAAGTTTGTTTCCCAGGCCCAAACCGAGGGCGACGATTTTATGCAGGCCCAGGCCCGACACTTTGCCTACTCACTCGCCCGCGTGGCCATGGTGGCCTTAATGTTGGAGTTTGCCGATCAGCTGACTCCAAAATCCAAAAAATATCATCTTACGGCCAAGCGCATGGCCGAAAAAAAGCTGGTGTCGCTCTTATGGGCCGATTCCCAATGGCGGCAAGACAGTCAGCAAATTCTTTCATTATAAGCTCTACTTTTTTTCAAAAAGCAGAGGGTATGCGGTCTTTCGATAGCGATTGCTCAGGAGCAGAAAGATGCTGGCACCCGTATCCTTGGTGATGTCATTCTCAGTATAATTCAGGTCCTGTAAAGCATCCGCGCTGGTGACTTCCGGGCCACTCTCGGCCACCGGCCTTTGAGCACGTGACTCATCATCAAGCTTAATCTTGGGGATGACATTCTGTGCTGCGCTTGGAGCTTTCCCCGGCAGTTTCATATTATTTTGCTCTAGGATGACACTTACCTTTTTTACCTCGGGTGAATCGCCTCCCAGTAACTGCCCCATCATGGAGCTGAGGGCGGCAGGGGGATATTGACTGAGAACGGTTGCCACACCATCCATGAGTTTTTTTCTCATCTCCTTTTCTGCCTCTTCAATCGAGGGGTAAGGTAATTTCTTTTTGTGTTTTTTGGCGTAGTCAATCAACTTACCGCCGATCTCTTTTTTTATTCCTTTGAAGGTCGCAAAGGAGTTAAGGCCGTACTGCCGTAGCTCGGCGGAGGCCGGTTTTCCATTGGCAAGATTGCTGGCGTACTCTTTGGAATTTTTCATGCCTGCCAGGACGCTCCCGGGGACTTCGACCACCAGGTTTACGGGTATATTTTTTGAGACATCTTCAACCACGACAGGCTTGCCTTTGCATTCCAGGTCGGCCGTCAAAGGTAGATTTTTTGGATCTCCGGTGGCACAGCTTCCCTGCAAGGTATCGAGATCCTGCAGCTCTGTTGAGGCCGTGATGGTGGTACTCCCGTGTTCTTCCGAAGTACTATCAATGGGAGTGTCTCCGACCTTAACGTCTTTGCCGGGAGTGACCGCCTTGAGTTTCTTCAGAAGTTCCTGGTAAATCTTAACACGTTCTTCTAATCGCTTTTTTCGGTCCTTGATAATATTCATGGCGTCGTAGTCGTTATCGGTGAAAATCGACATGGCCACGCCTCTCACCATTCCGTTATTGGCGGAAGCGGCGAAAGCTGTTTTCACTTCGGCCAAGACGCCGATAAACACATCCTTAAGCTGATTTTCGATGCCCAGGCTTGCAAAGGGATTGTCTTCTGCATGGGCCAGGGGAATTTCTAGCGATTGCTTGAGCATTGCAAATATCTTTTGCGGCATCATGGGCGGGGTTTCCTGCACCGTGCTTTGCGGACACATGTCGAGTGGAGGGATGAAGCCTTCGGCGAAGGCCATGGAGGTGGCAATGCCGTAGAAGACAGAAGTGACCAGCATGATATCGGCAAAGGTGCCGGCCTGCTGGGCGGCCTCCTGAGTTTGTTGCATGGCCACATTGATGGCCTCAACCTGGACGGCGATTAGATCCGCGTTCACGTCCGTTAAAATCGTGAGCCTCCTTTCCGAGGCCTTTTTTATTTTTCCAACCTCAACCACCCACCCAATGATAAAACCCAGCGAGGCATAGCCGAAGGTGATGGCAGACGATTGGTTGACACAGGTAAAGCCAAAAGGAATTCCGAGCACTCCTGTGGCGATGGCCACCATGAGGGTATGAAATTCTGGTGTGCTATAGGCGGCACTTAATCCGCCGCCAGACCCTTCCGCTCCACTTCCCATGTCGATGACAGAACCATTTTTCTTGTCGTTTTTGAACAACTCTTGGAGCCGCTTGGTTTCTGCTTGGATTTCTTCCTCGGTCATTTGGGGGTTCTTTTTTCTGACAGAGGCCTCAATATCCTTGTCCGCGGTCTCACAGCCAACCTTGGTGGCGCCTTCGCAGTTCCCCAAAGTTTCATCCGGTGATGGTGGCGGCGTACCTTCGGCCTGGGCCCGAGTGATCCAAATTGAGGGCAGGGCGCTTAGACAAAAGCACAGCACGAATACCAGGAGCTTTCGGGTCATATAATTCCTCATGATGATTTGGCACATTCAATACCTAAGTATCCCATCAGAGTGTAATTCGTGCTAGTGTGTTTAAGAGTTAGACAGTTTTCCCCGCCACCCTTACCTTTTTGCTCACTAAATTGCGCAGAATCCGGTGTTCTCCTAAAATGCTGAAGTTGTTTAAGGGAGGGTCTATGTTGAAGCTATTATTGGCAATGGTGGTGCTGTTGCCTTGTTTTCATGCCACTGCCGGGCAAATTAGTTTGAAAGAGCTGCAGGAGAAGCTGCAAAAGGCAAAAAAAACCTTGGAATCTGTTCCGACCCAAGGGCAAAAAATTCGCAAAGTGGAAACGAGAATCTATGACCGGAGCTATCGCGATTATCAGACGGAGAGTTATTCCGTTGATGATCAAACTTGCGATCATCGGCAGGTGGCAACGTACACAATGAACGAGATTCGGCCGGAAGAAATTTATTATACCTATCAGGTCGATCTTAAATATCGTTTTCTCAACCAGGTCACCTCCTGCTCAAATTATCTGGATAAGAACCACAGCTTCCCCTCGTTTATCAAAAAGGACAGCTTGACGGTGGAGAAATACCTCGCTGATCTGCTTGACCATCTGAAAGATATCAAAATATTTGAATCTTCCTTTCAAGGACATCCGGTTTACAGTATTAAGGCCTCCGCTAAAAATGGCTACGGCGAGCCTATGTCCTTGGAACTTATTGTGCGAACTGACCGTTCGCTCTTGGCCAATCCGGCGATTCGAACAATACGGGTTGATCGGCAAGATGGCGGGTTGGATTTTGTGATTCGGACCACTCTCACGGTTGAATAAACCTTTTCCAAGAGCTAGGATCTTCGGAACTCGTTTTCGGAGGTTCTATGGGCAAACTTATTTTAGGCCTGACGCTCTTTTTACTTTCACCCCTGAGCGGGGCCTCTGCCGCCGAGAGCGTGTGCCTGTGGTCAGGCGAAAAAATAAATTCTCCATCAGTGGTCAAGATCAAGCTCTGCTCCCTTTCCCAGATCTCACCCCAGCTGGTCGCCCAGGCCAAAGCGGATAAAACCTTCACGAAGCTTATCCCGACAGAAAAGAACACCATTCGCTTTGCACTCATGAGCTATGTCAGGGTCAGTCCCGAAAAGTTTCTGGCGCTCTTGAATGATCATGCCACCATTCGTCGCCTCATTGAAAACATCAAGGAGCTAAAAACGCTTGAGGTTAGAAATATGGACGAGCTGGCGAGCTTGAATGCCCAGTACGCTCAAACTCACTCCGACATTGATTTCGAAAGTTCCACCTTCACCAAAACCAAGATCTGGTACGGCAAAAAACCACCCATTGGTGTAACCGTCAATCGCCTTAACCACACTTACGATTTTTATGATGAGGAGAAAAATTTAAACTCCGTATCCAATATGATTTCGGCCGACAAGTATTTCGATAGCTCCCACATGATCTGGACCTTCACACCCTTTGATGGCGGTACGCTTATCCAATTGTATAGCGAAGATAAAATCAATGTTTCCTTTCCCGAATTTGTGCTGAACATGATTAAAAAAGAGGCCCCTGAAGAAACTGTCAAATTAATTAGCAAACTCAAAAATGAGTTGGCACCCTAACTGCGACAGTTGCTAGACTCGTGTAAAAGAATTGTAAATCCCTTCTCCTGCTCCCACGGCAAAGCGATAATGATCCTTCAGGAGAAACTATGCACACCACATTTAGCGAGAATTTTTACCGCGATTTAAAGGCCGAGGTTTTTGATTATCTGGCCCAAAACCGTCTGCGTCCAAAGGGGGCAGGCAGGATGTATGGCAAAGTTCTCACCATCATGTCGGGCTGGCTGGTGAGCTATATTTTTATGCTTTCGATGACCTCGCTCCATCCGAACTATATGTATTTCGGCCTTCCCGCGATGCTTTTTTTCATGCTCTGTATGCAGCTGGCGGTGATGCACGATGGAAGTCACCAGTCCGTGAGCGAGAATAAAACCATCAACTCGCTGGCGGCGTGGACCCTGGCCGTGGCCGGTGCCAGCCCTTATACCTGGTATCAGCTTCACTGCGTGGCCCACCATAATCATACCAATATCTATGGCATGGACATGGATACGCAGACCAGCAACATTATTCGCCTGCATCCTGGCAATAAATTATTCTGGTACCAGAAGTGGCAGCACCTCTATGCTTGGCCTTTGTATACCTTGCATACCCTTCGCTATCTCGTCCTCGATGATCTGGTTGAACTCATCACCAATCGCTGGAAGCTGACCCCCAGGCAGAAGTTCAGAACATTTGTGGAGATTATGCTGATTAAATCGTGGCAGCTCACTTCTTTCATCTTGCTGCCTCTGTGGGTGGGAGGAACGCTCCAGACCATTCTGCTTTTCTGGCTTTTTCACTGGATGGCCATGAGCTTTTTAGTCACCATCACCTTCAATCTCGCCCATGTCACCAATGTGCAGAAATTGCCCTTGAAAAAATCGGAAGCGAGTAAGGATTGGGCCATTCATCAGCTGGATACCACGGCCGATTTTGCCGTGGGGAATCGTTTTCTGGGGTGGGTTATCGGCGGACTCAACTTCCAGGTGGAGCACCACATCTTCCCCAGCATCTGCCATATTCACTATCCGGCGATTCAAAAAATTGTCAAGCGACACTGCCATGAAAAAGGCGTCACCTACCACGAGTATGCCACCGTCAGTGCCGCCGTGAGAGATCACTATCTGCATTTAAAAAATTTAGGCTATAGCGCGATAAAATAACCCGCGAGAAAACCCACAAGATGGCCCAGATGATGAATCCCACTGCCGTGAAATTGAGTGGGCAACAAGATCAGGTTGAAGATTACATAACCTAAGATGTAAAGATAAGCTGGAATACGAATATCAAAATTTAGTCGCGTCATCCCTCGAAAGAGAAGTAGATTGCGCCTGAAGCCGAGTTTGGCCTTGGGAAACTCTCGCAGAAAGGTCCCCATCAAGGCAAAAACTCCGGCACTGCTTCCGACGAGCGGGAGGGACATCCCCGAAAATCGATAGGCCAGGCCCGATAACACCGTGCCTAGAAGGAAGAGCGAGATCACGTAAGATCGTCCAATGTATCTCTCCACCTGACTTCCAAAGAGCAGCAGAAAAAAGGCGTTCCCCAGCACGTGTCTAAGATCCGCATGCACAAAGCCATGCATGGGTAAGGTCAACAACTCTCTTAGGGCACCGGAATGGGGGAGGTAAGCAAAAAACGCCAAGGTCGACTTGCTTTTTATGAAAAGGAAAAAGATGAAAGTCATGGCAAGGGTTAAAAGTGGAAAATCATATTTTTGCTTTTGGAGTGTTGGCCCATCATGATGAACCTGAACCAGTCCCAATAAAGTGTCCTCCATGGCATCGTGAGACCAGCCTTCTTGGACGGAGACTTCCAGGCCCGAGTCGTCTCGTGTAAAGTCCGCCTTGGTATTCATGGGGACTTCCTTGGATTCTCCGGCATCAAACCACAGGATTGCGCATTTGGTGCAGAAATCTAAATAAATCTTGGAAGAACTCCCCTCAAAATAAATGACTTTATAGGCCGTGTGGCAACAAAAGCACTTTTTTACTTTGGCCTGTTGCTCGGATGCTTTCGCATTGGCGGTGAACTTATCATAGAGATCATCTTTAAGTGTTTTTTTTAGGTGGTGTCCGAGGATGCCGGAGGATTTACATTTATAGCAATGAAAGATGGGCAAATTTCCCTTAAAGGTTTTTATTAACTTATTATCACAGGTACTACAGCGGAACATGTTTCCATTATAACACAAAAAAAAAGGAGGCCAGCAGGCCTCCCTTTTTTGAATACTTTTTAACTTTTTTTATAAACCTGTTTTCTTAAAGGCTTCGATAGACTCTCTTTCTTCGGCAGAAAGTGGGCCAGCTTTTACATTGCGTGATGCCCAGGCGGGGGCGTTCACTTTGTAATAGTCTGGGTTGTCGACACGTTTACCGTTGATGACCTCATAAGCACGCACTGCCAAGTCGCCTGAAGTTCCCATCCACCAGCGGGTGAACTCAGGAAGATCGGCGCGAGGGATAATTGTCAGGTCGCCCTTATAGTTAAAGCTACCGCGTCCGTCTAAACTCACGTTCATACTCTTAACTGTCTGCAGGGCCTTTTGGTATTCAGCGACGTGTTTCAAGGCGGGATCGGCAATATTCACCTGAACTGAAGGGACGCGCAAAGAGAGTTGCTCAACCACGGCGGCGGCGACAGGACCCACGGCCACGACCAGCTTGGTTTTTCCTTCTTCAAGAATTTGTTTAACCACATTGGCCCGGGCCTCGGCCACGCGCTCATCCAGGGCGATCTCTTTGGCCTTGTTCAAAGACAAATCCAAGGTATCGACGGGAAGTGTTCTGAGGATGGCATAGGAGCGAGTGGCACCCATGGCATTCAGGAACGACTGAAGTCTCTGACCTGCGGCACCGGTTAAGGCGCGGCCTGAGAACATGTCAGTATGGGAAACCTGGTCGGCAATGACGAGGACTTTCGCCTCATCCAAACGGCCGCGGTAAACACCGTTTGGCCCGAAAGAGGCGTGGGAAGTGACACCCAATTTGGTGTAATCAAGACCGGCAAATTTGCTGAGAATTTTGGCAAAGCTTCCTGGGCCGGCATCAAACTCTCGACGCATTTCTTTGCTTTTAGGTGATTCATAGGGCACATCACCGCTCGCCATCTCTTTAGGAGCACGGCCTAGGAGATCTTTTGGAACGTCATACTTAATGTTATGAACAGCGGTATCGGAGCAACGACCACCTTCTTTCTTGGTGTTATTGTAACATCCGTTTTTAGAGTAAATCTGAACTGTGTCCTGCCCGCGGCGATTTGAAGCTGTTCCATCTTCACCCATGCGGAAGGTCGTGCCGTAAGCAAAATCGCGATGGGGAATAGAGGCATGTCCGTACTGGAAATTTTTTGAGAAATTTCTCGTCATGCCGGAATCGGTGGGAAGATTAATCAGCTTTTTGCTGATCAGTCCCGCGACCGTGGCGGCCTTATTTTGAAAATCTGCCTGTAATTTATCGGCTGCGCCTGCACCGCCGTTTCGGGCCGAGGCGGCACCCGGATGGGCCACGCCAATGGCGTAAACACCTTTTAAGTCGCCTTTACCTTCGCAATATTTTGCATTCAAGATCGATGAGGTACATTCAGAACCATGGGCGCGAAACCAGGTGGCCACAGAGTCTTTACCGGCGGTGCCGACTCCGATCACCAACTCCAAGGTGTCTCCATTGGTTTCTAGCATATAGTCGAAGAGAGCGTGGCGATGTTTGACCACGATGCTTTCTTCATCTTGGGCCAACCAAAGGAGGCGCTTAAGCTCAGACACTTTGGCGGGATCATTGCGATCGTCGTCAAAGAGAGAATATTGTCCCGTGATGGTGTAAACAAAAGTGTTCATGAAGAGATATGAGCGATCAACACCCAGGTAATTGAGCAGCTTTTGCATTCTGGTTCCTGTGGAACCGGTAAAAGAACGGTTTGATACGTTTTCATCCTGGGCCCCTTCTTGGCCAACCACAAAAACTTTGACCGAGTCGGGAGTCAGACGGCCGCGATACCACATGGGTCCCATGATCCAGCGAAACTTTTCTCCTTGACCGCCAATCACGGCCTGACCGAAGGCCCGATAATTGGGCGTTTCTGCGAATAGGTCCGGCCATTTAGAAGTTTTGGGTGCTCCCGGGTCGTACTCAGCTAGGTCTCCACGGTCACCGGCACCCATCGCCCCTTGAACCAGCGATAAAGAAAGTGCGCCTAAAAGTAGAAGTTTTTTCATAAATATGATTCCCCTGTGTAAAGTTACTCAAGTTTTGGTGTCATAATGGCCCAACATGACACTATGGGCTGGAAAATTCTATGGGCCATGAAATAATTACGCGGCAGTTAAGCAAGCTAACTATATGAATTGACGTTAATGAGTATAACGCATGGCAAAGCATAGGAATTGTAAGAGTTTTTTTTGAGACCGTGGCTTGAAAAAAGGTTTGTCGAACCACCAACTATCAACCTATGGTATTAGTCCGAGATTATTGTCTTAATAAGGAGAACGCCATGCACCGATTGCTTTCGATTGCGATGACTGCCGGCCTATTTTTGATGATGTTTGATGCGGACGCGTCACCTGCCAGCTTTCGCGTCTTGACTTACAATGCAGAAAATTTCTTCGATCACCTTCATGATGCTGACACGCATGACTATCAGTATCTACCCTTGGAATATAAAAATTCCCATCCCGAGGTTCAAGCATACTGTGCCACCCAGACAGGATATTATCGCGATCGATGCTTTAAGATGGATTGGAACGAGGCCACCTTTCATGCCAAGGCGATGAATATTGCCCGGGTTATCAAGGAAAGCGGGGCCGAGACTCCTGATATTCTTATTTTACAAGAAGTGGAAAATAAAAATGTCCTGCAGAAGCTGGTGGACTGGGGGCTTGCCAATGAAGGATACCGCGAGATTCTTCTGGTCAAAGGTCCGGACCCACGGGGGATTAATGTCGGCATTCTTTCCAAATTTCCGTTAAGCCAAGGGATGAAGTATCACCAGATTGATCTAAGTCCTGTCTATCCTGCTCCTCAAAAGCCGAAGCTCACCCGTGGAATTCTTGAAGGCACCTTCAACGTTCATGGTGTGGATGTCACCATTTTCTCAAATCATTGGCCTTCTCAAAATAACCCCCACACGACGCGCGTGATTGCCGCTCAGGTCTTTGTGAAGGCCGCCAAGGCGGCACCAGGGTATGTGATCTCCGCCGGTGACTTCAACACCACCGAGCAAGATCGTCCGAACGGTATCAATGAGTATCTTTTAAATCCCAATCGTGATCCCATGTTTTTGGATTTTGAAAAGGTCCATTATGGTGAGCAGCTGTCCGATGAGATTGTCCCTCAACGTGGAACCTACGCCTACAAAGGAAAATGGCAATCTCTCGATCGTTTTTTTCTCCTCAAGAACCAGAGTCAGAAGACCACCTTGGGAGTTCAGCCGCAGTGGGATTCTTATCGCGTCGTAAAACTACCCTTTATGCTTGATTCCAAGGGCGAACCTCAGGAATTTGATGCTGATACAAAGCAAGGGTACTCCGATCATCTGCCTGTGAGTGTGGAGTTTGCAATTCAGTAATGACTGAGTGGGACTGGTTATGCCAATGAAGACAACCTGTGTTCTTATTTTTCTTCTGGTCAGTTTTTTCCAAAATCTCTTGGCCGCGGAAAATTATCCCCGTGAGTGGTGGGCGCCTGTTTCTCGTACTGGCGCGCCTGCCTGGGAAATCCTCCCCCAGGACGCCGGACCGGGTGAGGTGGTGTTGTCTAAACGCAATGAGCTTGGAGTTTTCAGTAATTTTGGTGAAGCACAGTTTATCTTGGATGAGGTCCGCTATAATTCCATCGAAGGATTGTGGCAGATGATGAAATACCCCGATCCCAAATGGGACGGAGATCCGCGACGCAAGCTTGCGGCTTCGCTATGGCCCTATACCCGCGAACAGGTCGCCACGCTGGTTGGCTTTGAGGCCAAGGCCGCCGGGGATGAGGCCAATAAGCTTTATACCAAATATGGGCTTAAACTAGTCAGTTATCACGGTGAAGCTTTTGACTATAAGGACATGGGGGCGGGTTCAGAGGCGCATTTTCAAATTATTCGTGAGGCCACCCGGCAGAAGGTTTTTCAGAATCCCGAGGTAAAGGCCCTGCTTTTAAAGACCAAGGGACTCAAACTCATCCCTGATCATGAAACAGGCACCGGCAAACCCAAGAGCTATTATTACTACAATATCCTCATGGAGATTCGCGATCGCGAACTTTAATCTCAACCTCAGGTCCGGGGGCCGGAGTTGAATAAACTTTTGGTCGGGGAGGCATCTGGTAGGCCCGCTGGATCGTGCTCGACCTAACGTGAAAAAAAATTATCGCCGCGATACTGACAATAATGATCAAGGCAATAATCCAATCTTCTTTTCTTAGCACGGCAAACTCATTTGTATTATTATAAGGTATGTTCAAACTTATTTTAACCTTTTTATTCTGCCTCATTGTCGGCTGCTCAAATGTTCCTTTGCAAACGGTCGAGCAGCCTGTGGCCCAACCGGTCAAAGTGTCAAAGGCCAAAGTTACGGCGCTTCAACAAAAGCAGTGTCTGAATGGTGATGGAAAGACCTGCCATCAAATTGCGGTCAGCTATCAAAGGGCGACAGAAGTTAAGATGGCCTTTAAATTTTTTGAAATTGGCTGCAACCTTGATCAGGCCGAGAGCTGCTACGAGGCCGGGAAATTAAAAGAAATTTATAAAGCACCGTTGGAAAGTGAGCTCTTTTTTCGCAAGGCCTGTCGCTTTAAAAGTGGTGATGCCTGCCTAAGTATTGCCTTATTAATTGAAGGCCGGAAGGCCGTGTCCACCACCGAGGAGATGACGGACAAGGAAAAAGAGGAAGCCAGGCAAAAAGAGATCGATGAAAACGCCAGCGGCAAGGTGGAGCAAGGGGAGTTTATAGAATTTGAGGATCAGCAGGGCGATGTTTTATCCTTTCTGATCCATGCCTGTGATTACAAATCCCGCGAAGGCTGTATGCGGCTTGGCTCTTATTATGATGACAAGCAGGAGCTGGAAAAGGCCTTTGTTTTTTTTCTTCGAGCGTGTCGCTTGGACCAGGTTGCGGGCTGTCACAACGCAGGCGTGGTGAAAAGCAAAATGGGACAGGAGGCCTTCGGGTTGGAGTATTATCTTTTGGCGTGTGATAAAAAGAATGCCGAATCCTGTTATGTCCTGGCATCTTTTTATGCCAAGAAGGAGCAAGTTGAGAAGGGAATGCTTTTTTTTGAGCGCGCCTTGAACTACGGCTATAACAATTGGGAGAAGATCGAGGGCGATGGAGATCTCTCCAATCTTCGCGCCAATCCCAAATTTGAGGAATTGGTTAACTCGGCAAAAAGTAAAAACTAAAGGGCATTCATCCCCTTGAGTTTCTCAGTCAGCGCACAGGAAGCGGGACGCCTGGTCCGCAAAAAAGTACCTTGCAGTAAATCAATATTATGAATGGGAAAGCAGCTGGCCTTGGAGACGACCTCTCTGGCCAGCGAGAAGTTTACTTCCTTGATCTCCTTGAACCAGTGTCCGCTGCTATAAAGCAAGGATGTCTTGGAGTGTTTTTCGATGTAGGTGAGCGCAATAAATTGCTTATAAGGATTACTGGATTGCAGGAAATTTCGAATGTGGTCTTCACTGTAGGCAATCTTGTGATCCCATAAGCGTTTCAGGAATTTGATATTGCTTAGATCGTCATGATCTTCCAAGGCCCAAAGGGCGTCGAGGAGATGATCGATGGCGGCCGGGGTTAGCTGAGTCGTAAGCATCAAGTTGAGGCATTGTAAAAAACCGCTTGTGGTGGTTTTCTTTTGGCATATTTTTTCCAGGTCGAGGTCCAAAAAAGGATGGGAGATAAGACTGTCGAAGCGAAGCTGGTCGTCAAGGGGGTGGACCACCGTCAGGGGGAAAGATTTTTCGGCCAGAAAAACCAGTCGTTCGATATCGCGGTCGTTGAGCTCGGGATTTTGCAGAAGGGCCTTGGCGTTTTCATATTCACTTGGTTTAAAGCGTTTGCCTTGGAATTCAAATTCCTGCAACTTCATCCCGATGGAGAGGGGAGTGGACGAGAGCCATCGGGAGTAGATCAGCATGCCTTGCCAGATGGCGAGAAAATATACCGCTAAAACGATGGCCACCTTTTTCTGAAAAGGACGGGTGAAGGTAAAGGCGCGATCATAGGTGAAGGCCACCAGACCAAGAGCGATCGTATTAATGATGGCAACAAGGAGGGCCTTGGAGTAGGCCCAGTTGCAAATCAAAATTCCCGCACCCCAGAGGACGGCGAGGAACGCGAGTACCTTCATCACATCCTTGCGCTCAAGAGCGTTCCACCATTTCCGGACTTCCTCCTTAAAACGTTCTTTCGTGATGGGGATGATGCCCGCCCGAAAGGGTCCGTAGGGATCGACGTTAAAAACAAAGCATAAGAAGAGAGTCAAAAAGGTAAGCATCAGGCCGACCATGCTGGAGCTCAAAAATTCTTCGGCATAGTGGATCAGGGAAGAGGAATGGAGCAGGTACTCATTATGGACTTCAGAAACCGGAATCACCGGGTATAGGATTTTTTCCACCACTATGATGGCAATGAAGATGCTTGAGGTCAGGAGCAGCTTGCATATTTGGAAGATACAGTTAAAGGAAAACCAGGTGGATTTTGGGATCGGGGTGTTCATGTACCACTTAGAAATATTTTGCAGAGGATAGGCATAGAAGAAGGTGCCGTATAAGGTCACGGAAATGGCCCAGTTGAGAAATAGCATTCTCTCTTTGACGGAATCGGCCAAGGGGCCGAGAAGAAATAACCCGAAGCAGATGCTCGCGACTGTGGCGAGTAACAGCTTCTTAAGGTAATCACTTAAAAAATATTTAAGCGGCCCGAAGATCATACGCCTCCGCTTTTTTCTCGGCCGTCGGTTCCGTGGAGCTTTGGAAAAAATATTTAAATAAATCCTCGGCCCCCATGTGGATTTTCACATAGGGAAGGGAGATCAGCGGGAGGGCCGCCGAAGGGCCCACTAAAATACTCATCCATCGGCCCTCGCTTTGAAGGCGATCGAGGGGATAAAATTTATGGACTAAAAAACGGCTCCGGACTTCTTCCGTCAAAGTCTCTGCCACCATGATTTTGGTAAATTGCTCGAAGATAGAGCTGATGGGCGCTTCCCACGCCACCTTGCCATCCCTTAAAATGAGGAGGTCTGAAGCCGATGATTCAACCTCGTGGATAACATTGGTGGTGAGCAGGACCGTGCCTCCCTGTCGGGTGAATTCACTGAGCAGATTCAGATAGAAGGCGCGCGAGTACGGATCAAGCACGGATGTGATCTCATCAATCAGGAGGAGCTTAGGGCGTTTTGCCAGCTCGGCCAGCAGAATGATTTGCATCTTTTGGCCACGGGATAACTTTTGGAATTTTTGAGTCAGATCAATATTTCTTACCTGGGCCATGGCACACAGCCAGGTCAGATCATAGGTAGGAAAAAGGCCGGCATAGAATTTGAGAAAGCGCATAAGTGAGGCGCTCGGATCATACTCGACTGTCTCCGCCACCAGTCCGATTTGACCGCGCAGATGGAAAGGAATGCCGTCCTGATCGGGAGCGCTTCCGAGGAAGGACATGGTTCCTGCCGTTGGTCTTTCAAGGCCCATAATTAATCGCAAGACGGTGGATTTCCCCGCCCCGTTGGGGGCCATCAGGATATAAAAATGTCCTGCACTCAGCGTGAAGCTCACATCTTGTAAGACATATTTGCTTAGGTATTTTTTGCTTAAATGTTGGCTTGAAAAAATTGACAAGGGTGTCCCACCATAAAAATCATTAACCAGGCATCTTATCGTCGCAAATCCTGCAGAAGATAAGGTCCGTGATGGATGTAAGCCTCTGAAATCGTATGACAACAATATCACTCAAATTCATTTGATAAATTCCGATGAGATACCAGTAAACCCTCGTTTAAGGGACGCTAAAATTGTTATGGGCGAACCGGTAAAAAAAGTTGATCCAGCAGCACCGCTCAATGGTGCCGCCAAAGACAGCAAGATCGGTCTTGAAAAGACCATGCTGCTCAATTTGCAAAAATTGAAAGAGGCGAATACCGGAGAGATGAAGGCCGAGGACCTGGAGTATCCTGATGTTCCCGCGAAAAGCTCCTCTTCGGAGAGTTCAAAGGACAGTGAAAAAGATATTTTTGATGATGATCTATTGGCAGAAGAGAAAGAAACGGTTTCGGATGGCACGAGCACCGAGGTTACCGGCCCTGCGCTTCTCGACGATGTCAGCGATGGCCTGCCGGACATTGATGCCTTAGCGCTCGATGACGATATTGATATTTCCGATGTTACCAACAGCATTCAGGCGAGCAAGGATGAAGATCCGCTTGCCAGTGGTTTTGAGCTGGATGATGACTCGCTCTCACACGGTTCTGCCTCTGCTCATGCAAGTTCAGAGGACGAGGGCGAAGAAGATGATCAGGGTCACGAGGTGGGCGAGATTACCACCAAGCGCGATCTGGTGCGCTTAAAGCGCAAGCTGGCGCTGGAAGAAAAAAAGAAACAGCGCGAGAAAACCCTGATTCAGCAGGAAGAGGAGCGCAAAAGAAGAGAAGAGTATGAGAAGCAAAATAATATTTTTTCCATTGCCGAATTAAAGCGCAAGGCCGATGAGGAAAAATCCAAGACCAACGTCGGCAGCTACGATGAGATGTTCGGCTCGTCGGATATGACCACCGTGGCGACAGTTCCCAAGTCGGCCTTGGTGGGCAAACCGACCTTGACGGTTCCCAAGCCGAAGGCGGCACCAGCACCAGAGCAGCAAGCAACTTCGACAGCAAATAGTGGGACATCCCACGGCACTTCCCAGGGTACGGCGAACTTTGGGAATCATGCTGGCCCCAGTGGCGGGGCCCTTCAAGGAGGCATTCCGATGATACCTTACACATTAGGTCCACCACGGAAGTGGTATGAGGCCTTAGGTATAAGTATTGGGACCATCTTCGCCGAAATCTTGAAAGTCGCCACGCCCGCTTTAATCGTCGGATATTTTTTGCTGCAGCAACAGGACACTCATAATTCTCAAAAGGCCATCAATCATATTATGTCCGGAAACCAGTTTGAGATGGAGCTTGGCCTTTCTTTGCTGAAGAAACATTTCACCTCGGAGAACAATTCCCAGTACTACTCGTTGGTCAAGATGAAGGTGGAAAAAGACATTGATGAAGTCTGGAAGGTGGAAGAAATTCAGGAATCAAAACGTGCTGACAAGTTAAAAGAATTTGTGAACTACACCTTTGTTGATGGGGCGCTCAACCTGCCTCAGCTGGTGCAGGAAAAGATGGAGCTGCATAAAAAGAAGGTGATGGAGCTGTATACCCGCTTCTATGACACCGAGATGAAGGATGTTGAATCTAAGGTGTATACCGACCACCTACGGCAGGCCAATATTTTCCTCACCACCGGCGAGTGCGTGAAATCCTATGATAAGTACGGACAGGTGCAAGGAATTATGGCCGATAGCTATGCCGCCCTCTATGGGAAAGTTTTGGCCTTTAATTGCGCCATAATGAAAGACCCACAGAAGGCCTTCGCTCATTTTAGTGAGCAGATGGCAAAGGTGGAAATGGCCCAAACGAAAAAACGGATTGCGGAGATAAACAAGCTGATGGCCGAGGAGAACAGAAAATCGGTTTTTGATCAGAAAACTCGTTCTCCCGCCTCATCGAGTGGCAGTAAGAAAAGCTACCGCTAGGTCAGACTGGCATTGAGCTGGTTAATTTCTTTTTCCATGAGTGTACGGGAGTGGTGGAGAAGTGCCTCCACGTCCTTCGGTGAAGACCCCGCGGGTTTGATGGGGGGCAGCCCTTTAATAATTAATTTTCCGGCCTTCCACTTATTTAAGTTAATGTGCGGGTCCCAGGATGTGACGCAAAAAGGGACGATGGGGACTCCTGTATAGGCGGCGGTATGAAAGGCGCCTTTTTTAAAGGGCAAAAGACCTCGGCCTAAGCTTCGTGTTCCTTCAGGCATAATCACAATAGAGAGCTTTCCTTGGCTTAAATGGTGCTTAACTTTTTCCATGGACTGAAGTGACTTGGTGCGATTACCACGGTTGACCAGGATGTTGCCGCTGAGCCAGAAAAAAAGGCCAAACAAGGGAATCCAAAAAAGTTCCCTTTTTCCAAGGGAGATGGTTCTTGGCGGAATGAAGCTACAAACGATAAAGATGTCAAAGTTGGTTTGGTGATTGCCGATGTAGACACAGGGGTCCTGTCCCGCAAGATACTCGCGACCTACAATTTCATAATCAACACCCAAAAGTCGCAGCCCAAGCGGGCCGATCATGCGGGCAAAGAGATAGGAGTTTTTGTCCGAAAAAGGACGAAAGAGCGCAATCGTCAAAACCACCAGAAGACTCATGACAACGAGTAAGGTGATGGCAATATAGCGGATCAATTTTAACACGAGAAACCTCACTTCCGAGCTTAACGCCTAAGTGTACCGTGAATTGATAGACTTCTTCAAATTGGAGATGCGCCACTGTCAATATAAGTTTGTGTCACCTTGGCATCACTGTGATTGAGATAGTCTCTGACTAAAAGAAGGTCTTTGGTGCGGTGGTAGAGCTGGGTGGCACAGGCTTTGCGAAAACTATGGGGACTAATGTGCGGAGGGAGCTCGGCCTTGTTCAAAATGTTCCGCATATGTTGGAAGAGCCCCCGATGGGAAAAGGGTTTTCCATGGGTCGAGAGAAAGAGATAATCCTGGGGGGGGCGCTCGCTGGCCACTTTTTTCCAAAGCGGGCCGATGATTTCAAGGTGCATTAACTTCAGATAATGGCGCTTCCCGCCTTTCCTAATAAAAGTTAAGGTGCGGGTGTCCTGGTTGAGATCTTCGATTTTAAGCAAGCGCACCTCATCTAAGCGCAGACCTCCGCGATACAGGAGATGAACCAGGAGGCGTTCTTTGGGGCGTTTGATCGACTCGCACACCTGCTCCCATGCCGAGACCGATAAGAGCGAGGTTGGGGTTTGATCTTTGTCGGTGAGCTTGATCTGATGACTTTTGCTTTTGACCGGGTTTATTTTGAAGATATTCCGGTCCAGGTCTTCATGCTGTTCTTTTAAAAATTCAAAAAAATTTTTGATGCTGGAGAGGTGTCTGCGTCGGGCCGCCACACTTAATTTGTGAGGTCGCTTTTGGATTGAGGGTGCGGCCGGGGTGAGGCGCGTGCGGCGAATGGCGTGGAGAATTTTGGCCAAAAAAATATTTCGCGTAGGTCTGGCCGGGGTTTTCCAATCTTCCTGGCCTAATAGGTACTGCATGTAGGCGTTGATATGGGTGGTCTGAATTTTCACAATGAGGGCCTGGGTGGTCTGCTCATACCATTCTAAAAAAAGGACCAGATCAAAGTAGTAATTATGGATGGTATTGAGCGCCTTATTGGTTTGGCCCAGAGACTCGATAAACTGACCGAGCCATTTTTGGTGTTCCCGTTTTAAGTTTGAGTGACGCGGTAAATTATTATGCATATAATTTATATTATATGCATAATTTGATGGTTTAACTACATAAAACTATTAATTTAATGGCATGGACGGACTTTTACCGACATGGCCTTGTGATCACTGCCCTGAATGTTCCCATGGACCTGGGCATTTTGAGCACAAAGGCCTCGCAAAAAGACGTGATCCAGTGGGTAGCCGAAGGTGTGCATCTTTTCAGATTCGTCTGGAAAATAGACTTCCTTAAGCCCGCTTTTTTTGGCCTTGTTCTTCAGATACTCCAGCTTTTTCTTACTCCAGGTATTGAAATCTCCCGCCAGGACCGCCGGCCCAGGATGAGTTGCTAAGACCTGGAAGACCTGATCAACGTGGGCCTGATGCATCGACGCCGTGACGGAATTGATGGCATGGATATTGGCCACAATCAGGGGGAGACGGCTGCCGCGCACCTGATAAGAGGTGAACAAGGCCACTTTCGGAGTATTCCCGACAATCTCTCGGTGGGGAGAAACTTTATAAAAAGATTCCACCGTCTGCACCTTTGAGCTGGTCATGACTCCCGTCTTATCTCCACTTTTTTTGTAGGCAAAGGAGCTGGCAAACCAGGAATGAAAATCAAAATCGTTTTGGAAGAAAGCATCAAGATCGTCGGTAAAGAAGGCCTCCTGAATCATGACTATATCTTTGTCCGCAGTCAGGTTTTTGAAATCTTGCTTGAAGCTGGCCTTTTTTCCTTTATAAATATTCCAGACAAGAATGGAAAATTCTCGCTTGAGGTGATCGCGCTCGGGGGCGGCCCCCAATTCCACAAAACGCTCGCTCTCGCTTGGGATCTCATACCAAAGCCCGGCCTGGACTTGGGGTGAGGTAAAAAACATGAGTTGAGTAAAGATTAGGGAAAGTAAGACATTCCTTGAAGCACCCACAAAAACCTCCTTGTTTTTGTCTCCTGCTGTATAGATAAGCAGGAAGCGTGCCAAAGAATGGGGGCGAAAATGTGGCCAGACTGGCCCTTTGGGCGGTTTTTGGGCCGGAGTGTCTCCGAGCGGATTACTTTGTTATACCCGTGAATGGTGTCACTATCGAAGCCAGTGACAGGTATACCCTTTGGGATTTTTTTGCAGATAATCCTGATGATAATCTTCGGCCTTATAAAAAGGCGTGGCGGGGACGATTTCAGTCACAAGCGGCTTCTTCCATTTGCCTGAACGATCAACTTCCGTTTTCTTCTCGAGGGCGATCTTTTTTTGGTCTTCGGAGTGATAAAAAATGGTGGAGCGGTACTGGCTTCCCACATCATTGCCCTGGCGATTCAGGGTGGTGGGGTCATGCATGCGGAAAAAAAAGTCCAGCAGCTCTCGGTAGCTCAATTTTTTTGGATCAAAAATAATTTCTACCGCTTCGGCGTGCCCGGAGGCACCCAGTTTGACAATCTCATAGCTAGGATTGGCCAAGCTGCCGCCGGTGTAGCCTACATTGGTCTCAATCACGCCCGGGATATGGCGGATAATTTCTTCCATGCCCCAAAAACATCCACCGGCCAAGGTGGCCGTCTCATAACCTTCACTCATACGGGCCCCTAGAGATAATGCGATCAAAATTAGGACGAAGTATTTATTCACGACCTTGATACTAGCGCTTTAGCTGTCTTGCCTCAACTAAATCCGGCAGGAGGAAAATGGGGAAGGCGACGCGATGGTACGCCTTGGAGATAATGACAAAAATGGTGTCCTCTTCCTGTCTGGCGTAATCCAGTCGGGATCTCCGATAAACTTGATACTCGGTTTCATTCATTCGGGTATTATTGCCGCGAAGATCGATAACCATGGCGCGGTTGTGCTCCTCGCTTTTTACCTCGGCCAGCATTTTCTTGCTGTCAATCGCCGCCTCCTTCATCAAGGAGAGTGTGTCTGAGTTGAGCTGCTGTGCCGAAGGCATGGTCGCTGTTCCCGCCGCGGTTTTAGGAGTGGCACTTTCAGACGCGGCAGCGGTGGTGTTTGGGCCCGTGGCCGACTGCTCTCGTTCCCGTGCAACGAGGACGCCTCCATTTTCGTTGGCCAGCTTTGAATGGGCGGCAATCTGATAGCGCAATCCTGCCAGGGAGTGGTGAGCTTTGTCGGACTGGTGTGATTGTTTTTGCAGCTTATCCTGATACCTGAGAGAGCCTGCATCAAGAATTCCCGCCAAGCTTATGATTTCGGGTTTGATAAATGAGCCCCTGGAAGTTCCATAAGCGGTACTACTGTAACTCTTAATCGCCGCCGGCCTATCCTCGAGGGCAATCTCAGGCGTGGTGTTGACGAGAGTGGTTAGATAAGTTTCCCGCAAATCCCCATAGCATTTGCTCAGAAACTGGGTGAGGGTTTTGGTATCATGGAGCAGTCCGCGGAAGTTATCTAAATGTAATTCCACCACTGCCATATATTGGATATTTTGCGGGGCCACCCAACCTTCCGGGAGCTGGCCGGCCGGGTCCAGGTATCCCTGCAACATCTTGTCGATGGTGCTCTCTACCTTTTCATCCAACAGGTCATAGTACACCAGGCGTTCTTGAATCTGCTCGGAGGTGAGTTGGAAACGCTCCTTCACCAGCTGGAGGCTGACAATGGCGGCGGGATCAAGATTTCTGATCTGCTGGAGATTTTGCGTGCCCTTGGTTTTTTCGATTTCCTCCAGGAGGTTATCGAGCGCCTGGTCCTGGGAGTCATGGCGGGCGCGTAGATGGGCCTCCATCTCATTGTAGTAGCTGGCCGACTCTTGACCGGCGGTGCGAATTTCATCATTGGCACTTTGGGTATAGGGAGGTTGGATGAGGTAATCAGGCTCCGCCGGGATCTTGGCACCGAAATCTTTGAGAAAGGCCACGCCTCGACTCCAAAGCCTGGTCATGACATCCCGGTTGGTAATTTTATAGTCGCAAAACTTTTTATCGCTGTATTTGATGTCGTAGTACACATAATGCGTGTGGATCTGATCAATGTGTTCCCGATTGGGGTCGCCGCCCGCGGCATAGGCGTGGGGAAAATTGAGCAAGCATCCAATAATGATGAATAAGCGTACAGTCCCCATAAATATCCTTCACTCTTATTGTCGCGCTCGAGCTTCAGGATTTCAAGTTATTGGGGCAACCACTAGAACAGGGAAGGGGAGGACTGCCATTTCTTTGTGGCTATTCTATCGATCGAGTGATGACCACGGGGTCACCCAAGGTTTCTTCACCTGAGAGGGCGACAAAAGTCACCTCAACCTTTTCGATGTTGTAGGGGCGACCTAAATTGACGGCCATCTTGAGTGGCTTAAAGGAGACCGGTTTGTCATAGACGGTGTCATTCATCTCGATCCAGGAATTATAATTTTTTTCGTAAAAACGAATTTTGATTCGGGACGGGGCCGCGGTGTTCAGGACCATTTGAAGGTTAACCACATTGCGCTCGCGATGCGCCTTGGATACTTGGGCAAAGCCGATTCCTTTGACGGGCACAATGGGAGAGACGGCGATCTGGTTATAACTTTCTTTCGCCGGCCAGTCGTGGGCGAAGATTTTTCGCCCGGCCAGCTGTCGAATGCCCGTGATATCATCATCAGAAAGATAGAGCTCGGATACCCATCCGGCCCGTGCCATGGTGGCCTCGTCGTGGAGGATGATGTGTCTTTGAGCGTTCAAGGTGGCAAATTTGGGATCACAGTTCGTCTCATTATCGCTTAAGGCATACTGGTCACACAGCCCCCACACATGCCCGAACTCATGCACGATGACCCCGAAGGTTAAGAACTCATCCTCGCCTGGAGTATAAAGACTTTGTTCGCGTTTTTTCATGATCTCCAAAATTTCCTGGGCCGAAATTGATTTTCCCATGGCCTGACTTAAGGACTTCCATACCACCCTTTGCTCACCTTCATCTTCATCTTCTAAAACTTCGCCATGAGGCCCAGTGGCCGGGAGGCGCAAAAAGAGTGCGCGGTTAAACTCGGTAATGCGGCGACCGCTATTACTGGTGGGAATATAGCTGTAGCTGGTGAAGGTGACACCGACCGCTGAATCGTCAAAGGGAGATTCTCCAAAAACCAGATGAATGCCACGCGGGCAGCGGGAGTAATAATCTTTCATCAGGTCTTGGTTGTTATCATCCTCGGTGGCCTCAGGCAGGTTAGCATAGACAATTTCCACCGGAATTTCCCGGCCGATATAATAGGCCCAGATATTAATGGCGGCCTTGATTTCCTCTTCAATTCCGGGATATTTTTTCTTCATGTACTCGCCCATGCAGACCTTATAAGGTTGGCCTTTTTCCATGTGCCCTAGGAACATTGGTGAGGCCGTCGTATCCTCAAGGGTGGTGAGGTGTCCCCAATATCCTTGCAGCACCTTGAATCCATGGTCGCCGCCTTGGCGGGCGCAGGACATGCTCCACATAACCACGAGCTGAAAGGCCAAAAAGAAAATGATGGTTCGTTTCATAAAGATTCCCTCTTCCCAGATAGGAATGGAGTAGCAAAGACATGGCCAATAAGGAGAGTTCTAACTGGCTGAAAGGCCACTTAGCAAATGGGGGGCACGTGACAGGTGTTCAAAAGATTGACGGCCAGGATTATTTTGCAATGAAGTCCGGTGCCGGGGGAGCACGTCGGATCGTTCCGCCGCCGCCTACACTTGTGGGAGAATTATTGGTCACGCAACGAAGGAGTGCCCACAATCGGGGAATATCATTTCGAGCATGGCCTAACTCATCCGCGGCCGCCGGCTCGGCGTACACCACACTGGCACCTGCGGCATCAACGTTATAAACCCCAAAATCCTGCATGGCCCGGCCAAGAGCGAGACCTTCAGGAGAAAGGGGAGGAGTCAGCTCCTCAAGATTGATATTGGGCGGGATCGCCGCCAGCTGGCCCATGGGATAGTTGCCGGTATATTTGTTTTTTATATCGCCATCATCTTTATTCGCCGGCCAGACGGGTCCACCCGGCCACAGGTGTGTCCATGGCTGAGCGATCGCCAAGGCATGTCGAATGCCAGTACCTAGCTCGCCTTTTCGAATCAGTCCTGCAATGGCGCTACCACCATAGGCCCGTGCGCCTCCGGCAAGAATACCTGAGCTACGCAGATCAAGTTTCACATAATAATCGACATCCCACCCACCGCTGGCACGGGGAAGGGCGCGATACATCTCAACCACATAATTTCCGGTGGGGTCAATGATATGCAGGTGACTGTCTGTATTGTACGGCAAGGCCGACTTTGCCATGGCGGGAATATTGATGCGTATTCTTTCCACCCCGTTCAGATAGAGAGGAGTTAAAGGGTCGTTGATACTGGCCTGATAAACCGGATGACTCCATTCCTCGCTGTTAATTCCAGCGCCGGACGATTCAAAGGTCAGAGACTGCGTACAGGGATCGGTGGCCTGCTGATAGATGGCCCCATTGCCAATGGGAGTGTTCCAGGGAGAATCAGAGGAAAAAGGCCACAGCGCAGGATCGCGAAACTCATCCACCGGGGGATATTCAACGGGAGGTATTGTTGCCACAGGCGGGAGAAAGATCGTCTCATAGCTCGGATTTGAAGCGCCAGTGCCCGGAATTTCATAGGTGGCCTGACATGAGATCAAAGAGAACAAGCTTACAAATAAAAATAACTGAAAAGACTTTTGCATAATTTTGACTCTTGTGTGTTTACGGTTCATGCGCAAAAAATTTGTAGCATCTGCAAAAGTGACTAGCAACAGATTTGGAATTGACCAAAATGCTATTACCCGAATGATCAGAATTATGGATGTAACTGACTTTTCCAAAGGGAGTTGAGTTCATCGAGAAAAGAGATTTGGGCCGGATTGATTTTGTGGCGAGCTTCGCTGATTCGGAACCACCGGGCCTGATCGATTTCGGGGATCTTAAGTTTGCGTCCAGAATTGGATGGCCATTCGATTTGGCAGGTATTGCTGACGAGCAAGCTCGGGTTCCAGTCACCCTTTACCGCCCAGGCGTACACCATCTTCCCACTCTTCTGGAAGACCGGCGTCAGGGGCAGAAAGGGACCGTGCGGTGTGTGGCCGGTCTCTTCGGAGAACTCGCGAAGAGCGGCGTGGAGTGGTTCCTCATCAGAGGCAAACTCACCTTTTGGGATTGTCCATGCACCTTTATCACGGTGCTGCCAGAATGGTCCGCCAGGGTGAACGAGGAGCACCTCGAGCTCCTCATCTTTGGGGCGAAAAAGGAGAAGACCGGCGCTCTTTGATTTTATTGTTTGACCTTACTGATCATGTGATCGATCACCACGCTGTGCTCGCGTTGAGGACTAAACATGACGATTTCCGCGTCGGCATCAACCTTCACGTTATGTCCGGGTGGCCAGTAGAATAGGTCGTTTGTATTCACCGTCTCTTTCACCCCATTCGCATCTGTCGTTGTGAGCTGGCCGCGCACCACGAAGCCCCAGTGGGGGCATTGGCACAAATCACCCTTTAATCCGACGAAGAGCGGGGTAGTATCGACACCTGCAGCAAGAGTGAAATACTCACCGCTAATCTTGTCGTATCCACTTACATCTCCAAAGCCCTTTCGTTGGCGAATCACAGCACCGGGAATCTCCATTCGGACTTCCACGTTTTCTTTAGCTACTTTCATGCCCGACTCTCCTTTGTTAATATACATTGGTGATAATTTAGTGTTGTCTAGCAGAAATGCAAAACGGATATACGCTTGCTCGCCATGATGTTCATCTGTGTTGCCGTCGACCTATGACATCTGCAAAATATAAGAAGGCCGAGAAAAACTTGTCGCTGATCTTTTTATTCAAGCATTCATGTCTTGAAAAACTTTAGCACTTCAAATCTTGAGCCAAAATGGGCGCATGCGAGTGTGATTTTTCAGGAGAGAAATGATGAAACGAATTTGGCGTGCCTTGACACTATTCTTGGTTTCCATAGGAATTATCGCTGGAACTTTATTGTTGGCACAAAAGGTGGTTTGGATGTTAACCCCGGCGAAGGCTATCGCGCCAATACCCTTTTTCAGGCCCCTACCTCGGCGGCCGATGCCAGTCATGGTTTTCGACTCGCTGGTGTCACGGCAGGAGCTGTTCGGGCGTAAAGGCAAAATAAAGCGCGCTGGGTGCGCCTTACGCAGGGTCGTTGAACACAAAGATTTTTGCACGAATGAAGGTGCTTGATTTTTTTACAGAATCGTCTTCCTTCAAGACAGTCGGCGGAAAAGCATCCTAAAATACAAGCAGTTAGCAGTGGAGCGGATTTTGCAATGATCTGGTTGTGGGGTTGAAAATTTTTACATTCCTGGCCTTTTTGGTGATGAGCGGCGTGCTCAGAGCTGAGTTTATAACCCTGACCAGTCGGACCCAGGGACCCAACTTTACCCAGTTTTTCACCGGCGACCGTTATAAGGTTTTCGCCCAAATCGATACCGCCCAGAAGCTGCTGCGAATTTCGGCCTGGGAATACGGTAATCCTCCTGAGCATCTCTGGCACCGCGATTATCCCTTAACCAGTCAGACGGAGCTGATGGCCGCCAATCGCGCCATGGCCCACAGTGAGCTGAGTTATGATCTCTCAAGCTTCGTGACCCTCCATGAGGCGAACTGCACCGCACTTTTCTTTTCAGTTTTAAGTGAGGAAACCGTGGAACTCGATCGCGATGTTGCGCGCATCGTGACTCGCCTTGAAGGAGACAGTAATGATCTGGCCATTCATCATCTTTTGACCGTCAATACCCAGTGCTACGGGCCGATCAAGGTGGGTGCTGTCCTCAATAAGCAAAATGAATTTGTGAAATTTGCCCTGGTAAGCGGTGATCGCCGGGTGTTATCGGGGATGAGCATTGAATCTCAAAGCGGTCACTTTTTTATTAAAAAAAATGGCGTTCCTTTCGTTCGCATCCTGAAAGAGAATTTTAGCCGAACGGGCGGCGGCAATTTTTCCGTGCACGTTTCCCGTGACTGCAGCGGTCAGAATTTCCTGCAATACAATTTCTCCGTCGGCAAGATCAGAAAAGATGGTCGTGACAAATGGCGGCTGACTTCTTTTACCCCTGCTGATGGAGTGATCAGCTTGGCCATGGACCGAAACCCCGAAATTGATGTGGCCGAAGACATCGTGGAGGCACCGGTCGAGCTATTTCTTGGTCTGTTAGACGGCATCTTTGGCACCCTCGTGTGGGCCTTTATCCCTGGCGATACCAAGCGAGAGATGATCTATAGTCGAGTGTTGGAGCAGGCGCGTGCCAACGCCACCTTGCGCGAGCACTTCACCGATCAGGAGCTGCAGGCGATGTCCCATCGTATTGCCAACAATAATAGCTTGCGCTGGTTTGCCCCTTTTACCGGACAAGGGCGGGTGAAGAAGGCGGCCTATTTGGAATTTTCCACAGCCTTGATGAAAAAAATTGCCGCTGAATCGTTACCTGCCGGCTCAACCGCTGAAGATGCCGAGCGAATTATGTATGTGACCACCCGCGACCTCCAGGCCTGCTTGCAGGCGGCCGGTGAGCAGGAGGAGTTCGATACCTGTATGGCGAAGTTCACCCGCTCCGGTCCTTATCGTTTAGGGCGCGAACTACTGCTGGCCCATCTCGGGAAAAAATTGGTCAGTCAAAATTTAACCGAGAGTGAGCGCAGTGCCATCATAAACACCGCGGCCCTCGAGTATAATCGCTGCGCTCAAAATGAGTATTTCCGCCGATATGATGACCACATTAAAACCGCTTATAGTAATCGCCGCAATCGTCAGAAAACCAATTTATTTAACGTGGCCGATCAGTTTGATGGAAATGCGGTTATTCGTTCTTGCCTTTATAGTGCCATGAATGAAGGCGCCGAGCTGGCCCTGGGAACGATCGTGGGAAAAACGGTGCAGGACAATCTTCAAAATCCGCAAACCCGAGCACGAATTTCTAACGGGCTTAAAGAGCAATATAAGAATTGTGCCAAAGGCCACGGATTTTACCGGGAAACTCAAGGGTATCGTGAGTACAATTATGCCTCGCTGAGACGACTTGAAACTCAGGATTTTGAAACTAAAATCAGTCAGTGCATCGACGCGGTCACGGTGGCCGCGGGTCGGCAGGTGATCGATGCCAACCTGCGCGAGAATACCTCGCTTGTTGAGGCGACGCGGACAAATCCCGCCCAGATGGAGTTGGTGATTCGAACCACCATGGAGCAGGGCCTTGAGCGCTGTCTCGCCACCCAAACATCGCCCCGTCCAACTGACTGTCTGCCCCTGGTTGAGGTGGTCGCGGCCAAAGAGGTGATGGGGCTGGTTATGCGGGATACCGTGAGTAAAGGCCTTGAAGGTAACCCGACCGAGGCCCAGAGAATTTTAGGCATGATTGGAATGGCAGAATCCGCCAATGTGCAATTTAATATGAATCAATGCTTTCAAGATCGAATGACCAATCTCAACGAGCGCTTAGCTCATGGTGAAACATTGGCCACCGACAATGCCGCAATCTTGAATTGCATTAAAGGGGCCATCTTGGTGGTCGCCCCTGCCATCGGCGTCGCCAAGTATAATGCCTCCATTGCCGACATGCCGGTGATCGTGGGCCTTGATCTCAATAGTTCTGAGATGCGTACCCGGGTTCAGACCCAGGTGAGGAGCTGTTTCGAGACAGGCCTAAGTGGCATTCCGAATATGGCCGAGCTAAGTACGGGCCTCACCCAAATTACTGACAACTGCACCCTCTCACTCTATCAGGAGCTGGTTCCTAGTATCGTGCAGGACGTTTTGCGCCTCAAAGTTGCCGCCACGTTCACCGATCAGTATGCCCAACGGAGAGTTTTAGCAGCGCTCGATCGACGCTTTCGCGCCAAGGTTATGGCCCAAGCAGACCCGACGGCGATTATCGAGCTAATCGACGGATTTACTTTGGAGGCCACCTTTTTCATTTTGGAAGAGGCCCTCAAGGAATCAGTCCATTCTAATGTTCCGGGAGATTCCCGTGCTTTTTCGGACAATCTTTTAACCACTATTTTGACGCCGGCCCGGCGTGAGGCGATCACCCTGGCGGTCAATACCAAAAATGACAATCAGCTTAAGGAAGTTCTCGGGCAAATTAAGAAAGATGCCGGAATCATGATTCTGGAACATTCCATTCCGTTGAAAATCGCCGAACATGTGCCACAGGAAAATTTAAGAAGTTCCATCACGGCGCAGGTTGGCCGCAATTATAAGGCCTGTCTTAAAAAGTTCAGAAATACCGCGGCCGATTTTGATCGCAAATTTGCAAGCTGTAATTCCACGGCCATGAATGAGGCCACCATCAGTGTCTTTCGAACGGGCCTTGATCTTGCTCTTGAGGAACATTTTCCCACTCAAGGTCAGGATAGCTGGACACGGCAGTTCAATCGTGAGAAACATCAGCGAGTCAGGGCAAAGCTTATCAATGCGGCCTTCCGAAGAGAAGTGGCCGAGATCAATGCGGGTGGAGGTGGCTTTGCTCTCACAATCCTGAGTTATCAGTTCAAATTTAACGCCGGGATTGAAATCGCCCGGGAGACGTTTGTTTTCTGGTAATAAGGAATCAGCTTGTCTATTGACTCGGAAGTTATCGATAGAATTTTTGGAATCAATGTCAAGGGCATTGAGCGCGTCCTGTTGCAAGAAGGGATGAAACAGAATCCCAAAGGCGACCGCGATTCCTGGGGGCGAAACCTCCACGATGGCCATCAAACCTGGGTGGGGTTGCATCCGCAAACGTTGCAAACTTCCTATGCAGAGATTGTTGAAATTATAAAAATTCTTGCACCTCGCCCGGATCAGCATTTCTTGGATCTGGGGGCCGGTTACGGCAGAATCGGGCTGGTTTTGCACGCCCTTTGTGCCGGCTGCTCCTTCACCGGCATCGAGTACGTGCAGGAGCGGGTGACAGAGGGCAATCGTATCTTTAAAAAATTAGACTGCGTGAATGCCCGTCTCATTCAGGGCGATCTTTCTCATTCCCGCTATCTTCTTTCCTGCGCGGATTATTTTTTTCTCTATGACTTTGGCAACTCCAAGGAGATTCAAAGTTCTTTGCAGCAGCTTAAGGAAGTGACCGGAAAGCTTCCTATTAAAATGATTGCCCGCGGAGATGCCACTCGTCACTTTGTGCATAAAGAGCATCCCTGGCTGTCGGCGATTTATCAACCTCTGCATGCCAAAAATTATTCCATCTATTCCAACTTTGAAGATATTTCGCCCGCAGCCACTTTGTTCTGATCCGTATCCGTCGGATAGGCCAATTTATGCAGGTCCTTTACCAGGATACTCACTCTCTCAATCGAGGACTCTTGCTCTCTGACTATTTCTTCCAGCTCACCGCCGAGTTGTTCCCTTTGGAGTTCCCTTTTAAACATCAGGCAATGGTTTTTAATAATTTGCAGTAAGTGATCCATCTCATCGCTTATTTTGGTTGCCACCAAAGCAACCGAAGCCAGTTTTGAGGTTTGGGTAACGTGCTGGGTGTGCATGTCCTTAAGTTGCCGATGAGCATGCTGCAAATTCTCGTATTGCGTGGCCATCTCCTGAGCTTTTTCGCTTAAGGCCTCATTGATAATTTCAATTTCCGCTTCTTTTTTTAGTCGGAATCGTTGATAGCTGAGGCCAAAGATAATCCCAAGGCACCAGATAATCCCATGAATAATGAGGAAACGACGTGTGGTAATGGCGGCGACGTGCTGAAAGGATTGTAAGCTGACATTGACGCTTAATCCGCCTCTCACGTCCCCGACCTTATATCCTTGCATGGCATGACATTTCAGACACTCTTTCTCCACAAAAAAAGGTCGCATGAATCTTAGATATTTTTTATGCTCGATCTCGACCACCTCAGTAACCTCAGGCACGCCTTTCTCAAAGGCCATAAGGGCCTTTGTTTCCCAGGGATCGGCGGCATTTTCTGGGCGAATAGGTTTTAAGCTGGTCATGTGGGAGTTAACTTCCATATCCATGGTTTTTGCTAATTCGTTCACCTGTCGGGTCATGTAGGCCGGATTGATCAAGGTGAGTTTCACACCTGAGGGAGTTGTAATGTCTCGTTCTTGAATCTCGGCCAAATATGGGTTTGGGGGTGTCTTTTCGGTAATGGGAACATAAGTTCCCCCGTGGCGCGTAGACCAAGTTCGGTACAGGAGATCTTTCTTGTAGGAGGCCAGTGCGTCGATCTTGGCATGTCGGACTACCTGCAGCTCCTCCTGATGGCAATTATAGAAATAGGAACTCCCAAGAATGACGGTCCAAAGCAAGAGTTTAAAGATATTTGAATGCAGAAAATACATCATACAGCTTCTATTGAAACTTCTTAAAGCTATTGGCGTCAATGCGATTAATCTCACTCTGGGGAGTGCCTTTTATTCTCAGCGGGATGCGAGCAGAAGCGCTCTTTTAAGAGCGACGTGATCAAAAGGCTTGGCCAGAAAACAATGGGAGAGAGTGGCAATTCTTTTTTTCTGTAAGGGCGAAAATTCTGAGACGATGCCACCGGTGATAATGATGAATCTTGTCTTGGAGAGATGGGGAAGTTTCATGGCCTCTTCCAACAGCTGATCTCCGCTTAGGCGGGGCATGATGATATCTGAGATCACATAATCATAAGGAGTGTGTTGCAGCTTGGAGAGGGCCTCTGCGCCATCCAGAGCCTCGTCCACCTGAAGCCCGAAATCGGATAGATAAGCGGCCAGGATCACTCTCACATCTTTCTCATCATCCACGACAAGCACCTTTCCGCTCACGAGCTTTTCAATTTTCGCCATGGCAGGAAAAGACAGGGTAAAAGTGCTGCCGACATTTTTTTGGCTTTCCACAAAAATTTGCCCGCCCAGCGAGGTGATAAAGGAGTGGGAAATGGAGAGGCCGAGTCCCGTGCCCTTCCCGGGGGCCTTGGTGGTATAAAAGGGACTGAAGATTTGCTCAAGCTCGCCGGCCTCCATGCCGACTCCATTATCCGAAATCTTGATGGTAACCTGCTCGTCGGTGGAAGCCGAGACAATGAGAATAACTCCGCTGTCTTTGACCTGCTTGATAGCGTCTTTGGCGTTACTCAGAAGATTCATGAAGACTTGCTGTAACTTGCCTACGTTGGCCGAAATGATAGGTGCCGTGACCTGGAAGCTGGTCTCGATCTGGATGTTCTCTTTTTGGAAAATTCCGCTCACAAGTTCCAGGGAATTGAGGAGGACCTGATGGAGATCGACCTTGACGAGGATGTCGCGACTTGGTTCGGCAAAGGTGCGTAACCCATTGACGATGGAGTTGATTCTTTCCAGAGCGTTATTTTGTTTTTGGAGAAGCTCTCCCAAACGGTCGGGCCGACTCTCTTGCCTGAGCTGTTTTTCCAAGAGCTGTCCGTAGCCTTTTATAATTTGCAGAGGATTATTGATCTCATGGGCCACTCCTGCCGCCAGAGTCCCAATGGAGGCCAGCTTTGAGGCATGCACGATCTGCTCCTGCATCTCGCCCAACTCCTTATGTGACTGCTGTAATTGGGCATATTGAAGCTCAAGCTCTTGGTTTTTTTCCTGTAGGGCCTCATTAACTATGGCGACCTCCTGCTCTTTTTTTAAACGCAGACGTTGGAAGGCAAAGGCAAAGAGGACGCCCAGACACCACAAGGTAGCGTGGACAGGTGCCTGGCGCATGACTGTCAGATTGGCCTCATGTTGAAGATTCCTTAAATTGAGCGTGACGCTGATTCCACCGCGCACCTCTCCAATCTTGTAACCCTGGTGGGCATGACATTTAAGGCATTCCGCCTCGACATAAACCGGCCGCATGAAATGGAGATAGCTTTGCTTCTCCTCTTGGACGATTTCAGTAAACTCTCGGGCACCATTCTCAAAGGTCAGGAGGGCCTTGGTTTCCCAAGGATTGGCGGCATTATCAAGGCGTATGGGGCTTAGGCTTGTGATATGGGAGCTGGCATTGTCCGCACTGGACTTGGGGAGCTCATTCACCTGCCGCATCATATAGGCGGGATTGAGCAAGGTCAGCTTCACTCCTGTTGTCGACGTGACATCTCGCTCTTTGAGATGGGCCAAGTTGGGGTTAGGAGGAGTCTCTCTGGTGACGGGAACATAGACTCCGCCATGTTTCGCGGCCCACATTCGATACTGAAGGTCTCTGGCAAATACGATTTCGGCGTCGTTCCTGGCATGATCGACGACATGTTCGTGAACATCGTAATAGTCATACCACAAGGAAGCGGCAACCAGGGTTGTCCAGAGACAAAGTTGCCATAGATGTGTGCGCAAAAAATAGAGCATCTGGAAAGCATGATATTCTTAAACCGATAAATATCAAAGTAATATCTTTCAGATAGTCTGATCAATCTTGACGCGAAAAATGCTGGCCGCCGTGATTGCGCTTAAAAGTGCGATCAGCTGGGAGGTTGAGAGCTGGACTGGGTTGGGGCCGAGGCCCGCGCAGGCCAGCAGGGCAGGGGCGAAGGACACAACTTGAGCTGCCAGGCGGAGAGGTTTGTGCCCGATCGTCCTGGAGATTCCCATCACAAAGGCCAAGGCCAACAAAATTAAGATGAGAGGATGCAGAAGCTGCTCGGGGAGGGAAAAGGGGAGCGAGCCGCGATCGGGGTCATCACGGAAAATTTCCAAAAGATAGCGGGCCATGCCGTAACAGAAGATAAAAAGTAAAAATACTTGGCCGCTAAATTTCTGATATTTTCGGGCCACAAGGAGGAGGACCAGCAGCGAGGCCCCCACCAGGGATTCATAGAGCTGGGTCGGATGCACTGGAAGCGAGTGGGCGGCGGTGTTTGCCAGACCCCGCTGTTGCACGTGCTGGAGCCACGCCGGCGCGCCCCTCCCAAGACCGAGTTCGTCGGGCCAGTGGGGAAAGCTGCCGAGCTTTTGTAAAAAGGCGGGAGCGTTCACAGACAGAGGCATTCCGAAGTCACAGCCAAAGAGATAGCAGCCGATGCGCGTGATCATGAGACCCGCGGCCAAGCTTGGGGCCACCACATCTCCCCAGGGGAGAAGGGGGAGTCTGTGGGCGCGCAGAAAAATCCACGAGCCGGCCAGTCCTCCGACGAAGCCACCGTAGGCCACCAGCCCGCTTCGAGGCGACAGCATGGCCGACACTGTGTTGAACTGCTCAAGGTTTGTCACCACATAGAGGAGGCGGGCGCCAATTATGGCCACCACCGCGGTGACGATGTAGTTATTCCCCATCTTGCTTCGGGAGAGGCCGTCACGCTCCGCCAGTCCCAGGGTGAGAAACCAGCCGACAGAAAAAGAGCTAAGGAGCATGGCCCCGTAGCTATAGATGGGGTAATTCCCAAGGTTGATGGTCGCGGTATTTTCGCCCATGACAGTGAACCGAATCAGCAGACAGAGGAGGAAGCAGATTCCCGCCATCCCCGCTTCCTGGTGATTGATTTTTTTTCCAAAGAGCTTGCGCACTCCCACCACGGCAAACAGCAAGGCGAAAAAGAGGGGCAGCCACGCCAGGGGCATGGCAAAATCTGGGAGAGGAAGATGAAATAAAATTGGACGCACGCGGGCCTACTTTTTTGTCTTGGCCAGATACTCAGTATAGTTGCCCTCGTAGAGCGTGATGGCCTTATTACTGACCTCAAAAACGCGATTGGCAACTTCTTTTAAAAAGTGACGGTCGTGACTGACAAAGAGAATCGTTCCCTCGTAGCGCTTGAGGGCGTCCAGGAGCACTTCCCGCGCCTTGATATCCAGGTGGTTGGTCGGCTCATCGAGGAGCAGGAGGTTGTGGGGAATGGTCAGCAGGTAGGCCAGGACAAGTCGCGCCTTCTCGCCACCGGAGAGGTGTCTGACCTTTTTAAAAACATCATCGCCCTTGAACAAGAAGGCCGCCAGCAGATTGCGGACGAAGCCGTCTGAGGCGCGGGGAATCTTGGCCTGCACTTCCTCAAACACAGTGTACTCAGGAGTGAGATTTTCCAAAGTAAATTGGCCGAAATAGCCCATATTGATGGAAGGGCCGATGGTGACAGTTCCCGTTGTGGCAGGAGTCTTGTCCGCGATAATTTTCAGAAAGGTTGATTTTCCGGCACCGTTGACGCCCACCACGGCAATTTTCTGCTGGCGCGCCACCAGGCCGTTGAGTCCTTGGAAGACCAGGCGCGGATTGCCCTGAGAGTCGGACCAACTTTTGCCCAAGTTTTGGAAGGTGATAACATCATTACCGCCTCTGGGAATTTCCGGCAGCATCACGTCCATTTCCTCTTCGTCGGCCTGTAAGGAAATCTGATCAATTTTTTCCAGCTTCTTGACCCGGCTTTGCACCTGAGCGGCGTGGGAGGCGCGGGCCTTGAAACGGGCGATAAACTCTTCTTCTTTTTTGAGCATGGCCTGCTGGCGATCAAAGCTGGCCTCATTTTGCTGCTTTCGAATGCCTTTTTCCCGCAGATAAAAATCGTAATTGCCGGTGTAGACGGTGACGCGTTCCTGCGCCACCTCCACGATCTTGTTTACGATATTGTTCATGAACTCGCGGTCGTGGGTGGTGAGGACGATGGCACCCTTAAAATTTTTAAGCCATTGCTCCAGCCAGAGAATGGTCTCCATATCCAGATAGTTGGTGGGCTCGTCCATCAGAATAATGTCGGGCATGACGATCAAGGCGCGCGCCAGAGCGATACGCATCTTTTGACCACCGCTGAAATCTTCCACCGGACGATGGTGGTCAAGGGGAGCGATGCCCAGACCGGTCAGAATTTCTTCCGCCCGGGCCTCAATATCGTAGCCGCCCATCTTTTCAAAGTCGTGCTGAAGATCGCCCAGCTTATTTAAGGTGCTCTCCATCTCGGAGTCGGACATGGGCACGTCAGCGGAATCTTCCAGCTTCTTTTCCAGGAGACGCATCTCCTGGTTAACCTTGGCCAGATTGCCGTGGCCGCTCACCACCTCTTCCAGGGCCTTTCGACCGCGCATTTCCCCCACATTTTGGGAAAAGTAGGAGAGAGTCATTTTATTTTGCAGACTGATGTTGCCGCTATCGGGCCGCTCCTCGCCGATGATGAGACGAAGAAGCGTGGTTTTGCCTGAGCCGTTTGGCCCGACTAAACCCACCTTTTCTCCGGCGAAAACCTCAAAGCTGGCGTCGCGATAAAGCGGTTGTCCGTTGATTAATTTCGTGACATTACTAATATGAAGCATGGTTTTCGAGATTAATGAATGAAAATGAATGTGTCAGGCCCTTATCTGCCAATTGATTCTTATTTAGACGAAATTGTTGAGCAGTTTGGCACCAAAAAACAGCTCATCTTGGAAGCGCCACCCGGGGCGGGAAAGACCACCCGTTTGCCTCTGGCCTTGCTGGAGATCCAAGAGATTCAAGAAATTTATGTGCTGGTGCCGCGCAGACCCGCGGCCAAGCTGGCGGCCACTCAGGCGGCCCGGCTCCTGGGTGAGCGAGTGGGCGAGTCGGTCGGGTATCAGTTTCGTTTTGAAAAAGGTGGCGGTCCCAAGACTCGCCTTTGGTATCTGACGGAAGGCACCTTTCTGCGCAAATTCATGGCCGATCCCACTCTCAAAAATGTAGGGGCGGTCATTGTGGATGAGTTTCACGAGCGCCATCTCCAGGGCGACGTGGCCCTGGCCTTAGTCAAGCAACTTCGTCAGTCAAGGCCCGAGCTTCTCCTGGGAGTTATGTCGGCCACTATTGATGCGCGGGCCTTAAAAAATTACCTCGTGCTCGAGGAAACAGCTCATATCCAGCTTCCTGAAGCTCCCCATCCGTTGGAACTACGTTATCAATCCCCACGCCCCAAAGAGTTCCTGAGCAATCAAATCGTCCGAGCGCTGGAAGCTCTGTGGAACGAGGTGACAGGTGATATCTTAGTTTTTCTGCCCGGCATGCGGGAAATTCGGCAAGCAGAAGAGAGCATCGGTCAGCATCCCATCTTGAAGCAGGCGGTGATCTTGAAACTTCATGGAGAGCTGAGCACCGAGGAGCAGGAGCGAGCGCTGACCCGCGACCCCCAGGGCCGCGCCAAAATTATTCTTTCCACCAATCTCGCCGAGTCCTCAGTCACCATTGATGGCGTACGGGCGGTGGTGGATTCGGGCCTGCATCGCGTGGCCCTTCATTCGCCCTGGACCGGAGTGCAGGCGCTGCATACGCGACCCATTCCCAAGAGCTCGGCCATCCAGCGGGCGGGAAGGGCCGCGCGTCAGGGGAAAGGGGTTGCGGTGAGACTCTACTCGGAGCATGACTATACGACTCGTCCCGAGCAGGCGATTCCCGAAATTCGTCGTCATGATCTGGCCGAGCTAATTTTGCAACTTTTGCTGCTGCAAATGACGCCTGAGAATTTTCCCTGGTTTGAGCGCCCTCCTAAAGAAAGTCTCGAGGGGGCCATGCAGCTACTTTTCAATCTCGGGGCGGTTACCGAGGGAGCGCAGCTGACTTCGGACGGACGCGAGATGGCGGTCATTCGGGCCCATCCGCGTTTTGCCAAACTTCTGCTTGAGGCAAAGAGTCGCCAGATTACTTACGTGGCGGCCTTGGCGGCAGCGGTGATCGGAGAATCCCAATTTTCTTCCCCTGATCTTCTTGAAACATTGACCGAACTGCTGGCCCTGCCTAAGCTGCCTTTTAGTCTCAAGCGCAACATGCAAAGCTTTTTGGCCGAGGAGCTTCAATCGTCCACACCACAAAACTGGCCCCCTCGTTTGGCCGAGGCCTTGTTTCTGGCCTTTCCCGATCGTGTTTTTAAAATGAATGAGCGCGGGTTGGCGCAACTTTATACCGGCGATGTGGCGCGCTTAGGCCGGTCGGGCCCGGCCCCTGCCCTGCTTGAAAATAAAAGTATTGGGCTGGCCCTGTCCGTTGAAGAGTATAACCGGGATCGGGTTAGCGCGCGGGATTTGGAAATCACCGCCTTTTTTTCCATTGGCCCGGAGATTTTGCTTTTAAATGAAAGGTGGGCGCGAGAGGAGAAGCTGTGCCGTTTTCACCCGGAAAAAGGGCGGGTGGAAGAGATTGTGCGCTTTTGTTACGGGCCACTTATTCTAGAGGAAAGTTTTGGACCACCTTCAGATTCCATGACTGCTGCTTTGTGCTTACTAGAGGGGCTAGAAAAGATAAAAGGGGAGGGAAGTTGGCCAAAGGAAAATGCCCAGGAATCTCTGAAGGTACGATTAAAACTTCTGTGTGACCACGCCTTGGCCCCCACTCAGCTCCTCGATGAATGGCCGAAATCCCTTAAATTGGCCCTCGTCGCCTCTTTGGCGAGGCAAGGCATCGCCTCTCGCGCAGATCTTGAGACCTTCGTCCAATCCTCCCGTGAGGAGGATTTTTTGGCCGACGCACTTGAGGCGAGTGTCGCCCGGACTTTGCGCACACACACTCCACTTTTTATTCCTCTTCCCAATCGCCGCCAGGTCAAGGTTCATTATGCCGAAGGCCGTCCCCCTTGGATCGAGTCCATGGTGCAGGATTTTTTTGGAATGCAGGAGGTGCCGAAACTTCTCCAAGGCAAGCTGGCCCTTTCGGTTCATCTGCTGACTCCCGCCCGCCGCCCCATGGCGGTGACCAGTGATCTAAAAAGTTTTTGGGTGAATCATTATCCCAAGCTTCGCAGCGAATATCAGCGGCGCTACCCGCGCCATAAATGGCCGGAAAATCCCTTGGCCTAATGGCTAAAACCAGGCCTGCTTTAAAACCTCGCCGAGAGCGTTGATCATCTTGACGTGAAAGTTTCCCACCTGCTTTATTTTTAAATTTTTGAAGGCCAGGGCGGGTGGCACCTTATCGATGGACACGGATTTATCAAAGAGATTGACCAAGGCCAGAACCTGGGCGGCGGACGACATATCCGGCCACTCCGAAAGGGTGCACTCATGCACGCTGATAAGCTCAAGCACGCTATGGGGAATAAGGGTGTTTTGCTGGAGCATTTCTTCGCTTTCTTTGGCATGCTTGGCGTAGATCTTCTTCTGCTCCTTAGTCAAGGAATCTGCGGGGGCGTAAAAAATCTTGCGCTCCTCGGCCGTGACTCGCATCACGCCCAGATCGTGGAGAAGGCCGGCGATGGCCAGGTGGAGCATGGTTTCCACCTTGAGCCCCATCTTGCGTCCCAGCGCCGCGGCCAAGAGGGCGACGTTGCGACTGTGAATAAAGAGATCATTATCGATGGCAGGAACGTTAAAAAATGTTTTCAGATGGGAGGAATCCCGGAGCAAAAGTTCGATCATCCCCCGGGAGGTGAGGCACGACATCATGTAGGCTTCGCCGTCTTTGGGGTCATGGGCCATCTGGCGCAGGGACGAGGAGCTGGCGGCGGACAGCACATCCACTTTTTTCTCATCGGAAAAATCGGCGGGGATTTCCAGCACCTGATCCAGCAGCGTTTTCATGAGCAGGTGGTATTTTTTCATGGCATGGGATTGGATAAATAAGGCCGAAATCTTTTGCCGCTGGAGCTTATCTAAGAGATCGGGAGAAAGAGAGCTCTTCTCCTTTCGAAAGCACAGATACTGGCCTTTAAAGTGAACAAACAGGTCAAACTGGAGCTGGTTGCCCGGGAGGAGACCGGGAAGATTTATGGCGTGATAAGTTTCAGTCATTTAGCGTACTCCACACTCTATTTTGATAGCATTTGTCGGATAACCTGTTCAAAACTTAAATGATATTTGGTGATCATACCATGGCAGTTCTTCCCACCATTGAACAAAGCATAGACGATCGCCGAAAATAGCATAATGGGGCGAATTTCCATTCTGTGCTTGGGCGTCTATTTTTTATTGGTTTTTTCACCTTGCCATAGTTCTGAGGTCAGGGGATTTACCTACTTTCTTTCCGGCAGAGATGGGGCCGGGCACACCCTGTTTGATCGTTTTGAACTCTACCCCAATGGCAAGACGGCCTGGCAGATCGCCTCCAAGGGAGGCCCCTGCCCCGGCGAGGGCGGTTTTTATCAGGGAACCTTAAACCCTGAGAGCGCAAAGAAAATTCTGGAACTCGTCCACGCCCTCTACCAGAGCGAGAAGAACAGCAAGAACGCCCCCGCTCTCGACTCCGAGGGAGATTCCGCGCGCCATGCCCGTCATCTGCTCCAGGTTGAATATGACACTGCCGTCTCCTCCTTTGAGCTTAAGGGGGCCTTTGCCAACTCCCAGGCCTTTTTCCAGGAGCTGGCCTTTGTGAAGGCGAAACTTTCCCCTCAGCGCGCGGTGCGGATGTCTGTTCGTAACGAGAAGAAAGGTTTGCTGGTATCCTTTTTAAATATCGGGCATGACCCAGTTCGACTGCTGTTGCCAAAAAATCCTGAGGAGGTTTTCTTTCTCAATAATGCGGAGAAACTTTCCTATCAGAAACCGCCGCCCAAGCGCGATCTGACCCTTTCCTCAGGAAAGACGATTGATTTTACCCTGGCCGTCGCCGGCAAAATTCAAGGGCCGCTTTTTTATGATTCCGGGGTTATGGCCCACCATGCGCAGATCAAGCTCAAAAAAGATCTCCCCCCTATGATGGAGCTCTTTTTATGTGCCGGGGAGAGCTTATGATCAAAATCCTGATCACGCTTCTTGCCGTGGCGGCCCCTGTGGCCCTGGCCCATCCTCCTGAATTTGAGAGTGACGGCACCAATACCATTCTGGGCAGTGGCAGTGTCAACCGAACCGTCTTCGGCGAAAATTATGGCGGCTATGGTTATCTGGCCTCCTCGGAGTCCGAGGCCCATCAGCAGCTCCAGCTGGCCTGTGATTCCAAGTCGCAAAAGCAATATTTAAGCGCTTACTGTCGCGGGCAGACGATCGACCCCGATCGGCCCGTCGGTCAGCTTATCAGCAATACCATGCGCTCCGTGGTGCTCTATCGTCTACGCACCCACGCCTCCGAGTACCTGGCGCTGAATATCAAGGCGGCGGCCACCTCCCTGGGCCAGACGGTGGAGCTGGAGCGCCCCGAGTGCGTGGATGAAAATTCACCCTTATGGCAAAGAGCGATTCAACAGAAATACAACTCAAAAACCAAGATGAGCGCCAAGGCCGAGGCCATCGACGCAACCTTGCAAGGCAAAAACCTGGCGCTGGCCCTCATGTATGGGGAACGCTTGGAAGCGGGGAGTGCTCAAAATTCCTGCGAATCGCTGACAGGAGGTCGCGGTGCTGCCTGTAACTCTATCCAGCACACCTCGTACCGACTGCATAACTCGTTTCCCGCGCTCTTCAATTATGCCGTCCAGGGAACGGAAAATAGTCCCACGCCGATTGTCCATAAAGCTCCCAAGTATAATGATTTTCGTGGCGCTCTTTGTTTTCTCATGGGTGCTCACAACGCCGGCACTCTCTCAGAGGAGCAGATCAGAACCCGAGGCGAAGGTTTCCTGGAGGATGGCACGGCATTGGGTCCCTATCGCGGGCTGGAAGATCGATTCAATCAGGCCCTGGAGGCCGCCTCGCGCGAACCGGCAAGCAGCATGATGGGAAAGGCCTATCGGGAGTATCGAAGCGCCCTCCGACGCCTGAAGCAGGACCACCTGGGCCGCATGAAAGAGGAGCTGGCCCGTCTCTGTAAAAACAAGCTGTCGCTCTTTGGCCTGGGCAACCATGATCGCGTGAATATATACAGCATGGCGCTGAACTATCCCAACGTCGTTCGCCAGACAATTTTGGATATGACTCCCTCGGAACGAGGACTCACCAGCGCCGTGCTCTGCGACTCTGGCGCCTTGCCGGTTTTGCAACGTGAACCCCAATGTAACGGTGTTACGGGCGGCCCTTTACCCGACAATGAGATCGACGTCGCCCGACGCAAAATTAATGACTGGCCCAATGGCAGTCAAAATTATTTTCGCCTCAGTCGCCCCAAAGATCCGCCCGGGGCCCCGATTACCGTGAAGTTAAATGTCAATTTTGCTCTGGGGCCGAGTTTAACAGGGCTCCCTGATAGCGATAGCAACGGCATTCCCGATGCGCTTGAGTGCAAGCTCAGGCTGTGGCAGGAAGATATGAATTCCTGGGCCAACTGTTCGGTGGGCGCGGTGGCCTCGGCCAATCTCAATACCTCCAATCAAAATAGCTGCCCGTCGAGCGCGACTCCGCCGACTCAAAGTAAAACATGTCCGATGCACTCCGAGATGAGGGCGATTAATCCCAAGATCAAGTTTGAGATCAACCTGCGTCCCACCAGTGAAAATCCACCACCAAGCCCAAGCGTGCAGATCCATCGCTGTTATCGTCTGGAAATTCCCGGCACCCCAAGCGACCGGGGCAACTGCGACAAGGTTAAGGAATGGCACGTAAGTAAATGCATCACCGAGCATCCCGATATGCTGGTTCAATGTGTGACGGCAGGAAAATCGGAGGAACAATGTCGCACCAACGTCACCGAATACTGTCGGAAAGAAATCGATGGAAAATTTGCCGCCAATCCCGCTTCGTTAAATCGCGCCGACTCTTCCAACTATTCTTTGGACGAGCCATTCTCCGTGGTAAGGCACGAGGTCTTCCACCAGATGGGGCTGCCGGATGAGTATTACAGTGATGAGAGGCCTTACAGCTTGCTCGGCGAGCATAACTCTATCATGCGATCCAGTCGCTCTTTGGATGCTCGCCTTTATCCTCGACACGTTTCCCAAATCTTGGACGTTCTACGCTGTCCGGAAGTTTCGGGAGAGCTGAGTGACTAGCGTGAGCGGGCCGAACTTTGTACCGGAACCCAGTCATACTCATCGCGGGGAGTTTGAATAAATTGCTGATAGGTGCGGGCCTCACGCTCGAGTGTTCGAATATACTGGGCGCGATTTTCATTATGGCCGTCCATCTCGGTAATGGAATAGGCGAGGGCGCTCTTGGTGGCCTGGCCTTTGATGCACGCAAGGAACTTTGCCCGGTCAAATTGAAAGAGATTACCGGCGCTATCAGAAAGTGAGCGTTCGGTCTTTTTATTTTTAAATGTGACAGGCGCGCTATTTTCGTAGCTATAAGACTGGGCATTTTTCGCCAGGCGGATTTTGTGCTCGTGAACCTCGCCAAAGCGATTTAAAACCTCAAGTTCGGTGTTTTCCGCGTCATACTTATAGAAAGGGATTTTGATCTCTTGCAGCTCGATGGGCTGCGCCGTCTGATGGCGACGCAAGCTTAGCTTAAGGGAGCCATCTTTGGGTTCATAGCGAAAATCCAAACCGACTGACGAAGGCAGTAAGTCATTCTCAAACAGGGCGCGATATTTAATATCAATATGGTTTCGTCCGATTGTGGGGCGGTCGATTCCTTGAAAAAAGGCCCTTTCTTCAACAAGCTTCACTTCTCCTTTATCAGGAAAAAAATTGCGCAGCATCCGTACCCAGAGGTCGCCCTGACTGCTCATAAGGCAGTTTTCATAGGATTTAAAAACCCCATGCTCGGGTAAATCCAAGGACCAGCTTACCTGAGAGTAACCAACGATTAAGGCCACGATCGCTGTTTTGAGTAAAAACTTGCTTATAGACATAGGGGCTCCTTCACAAAAGTACAAAATAATGAAGCGTATTTGCAAAGGCCGGGCCAGGGCCCCAAGTCCCCGCATTCGTGCCTTTCTCAGGGAGCAGGTCCAAATTTGCACTGCCTCTTTTTTAGACAGGTGTTAGTTTTTGAGTTATATTACCTTTATTATTACCCAGTTACAGAGGTCGGCCATGTCAAGAGCGAAAACTAATCTTGCGGAAGCAAAATTTCATATACCTGAGCTCCAGCATCGCAATTTTCGCGATGATGATTTTTGGAAGAAGATTCCGGCGTGGGGACAGGTCTCCCGCGACGAGTTCGCCGATCATCTCTGGCAGGCCAAAAATTCCATTCGCAAAGTCGAGCAGGTTGAAAAGGTTTTAGGCAAGCTGGTGCATGAGGACCTGATTAAGGATATTCACGACGGGCAAAAGCGCACCCCCATGAACATTCGCATCACGCCCTATATTTTCTCCCTGATTGACTGGCAGGACCCCTATAACGATCCTCTGCGCAAGCAGTTTCTCCCCTTGGGCAGCCAGTTCATCCACGATCACCCTTACTACCTCTCCGACTCGCTGAATGAGGACGCGGATTCCCCCGTGCCCATGCTGACCCATCGCTATTCGGATAAGGTGCTCTTTCTCCCCACCACCATCTGCCCGGTTTACTGCTCCTACTGCACCCGCAGTCGCATTATCGGCGGCTCGACGGATACGGTGGAGAAGGATTCCTATGGGGCCAATCAGAAAAACTGGGATAAGGTTTTTGAATATATTAAAAAACAGCCCAGCGTGGAAGATGTGGTGATCTCGGGCGGCGACGCTTTTATGCTGACGCCCGAGCAGGTCAAATATATCGGGGAAAATTTACTCAATATTCCCCATATCCGACGCATTCGCTACGCCACCAAGGGGATTGCCGTTTTCCCCATGAAAGTTATCACCGATGATGCCTGGGTCAAGGCCTTTCTCCAGGTTCACGCCTTGGGAAGAAGCTATTCCAAGCAGGTCATGATTCACACCCATTTTAGCTGTGCCTCCGAAATCACCAAGTGGTCCGAGCGGGCCATGGAGCGCCTCTTCTCCGAAGGCGTGATTGTGCGCAACCAGGGTGTGCTGCAAACCGGAGTCAATAACAAGATCGAAGATATGGTTCTCCTGACCCGCAAGGTGTCCTATATCAATATCCAACCCTACTATGTTTATATGCACGACATGGTGCCAGGCTGTGAGCATTTCCGCACCACTCTTCGAGAGGGCGTGGAGCTGGAAAAGGCAGTCCGCGGGACCACCGCCGGATTCAATACCCCAACCTTTGTCTGCGACCTTCCAGGCGGCGGGGGCAAGCGCCACGTGGCCTCCTATGAGTACTACGATGAGGAAAATGGAATTTCCGTCTGGCTGGCCTCCAACGTCAAGCCGGGCAAGGTCTTTACCTATTTTGATCCCATTCACAAGCTGAGCATGGAGGCGCAGAAACGCTGGGCCGATCCGCGCGCGCGGGAAGATATGGTTTTAAATGCGATCAGGAAGGCCGGTTTGAGCTAGCGAGGTTTTCGCTTCTGCATGATGGCCTCAATATTGCGGTAGAGCTCGGGATATTTCTTGATGATATTAATAAAATCGTCTTTATCTAATTTGTAGAGATCGCAATATTCCGACGCCACCACGTGAGCATTTCTTGGCGCCTCTTCCAGTAGGGCCGACTCACCAAAAAAATGTCCCTTGCCCAAGTTCGCCAGCATCGTCACTTGGTCCAGTGTTACGTTCACAGAGCCATGACCGATTATGTACATCTCGTGGCCGATTTCCCCTTTGTTGATGACTTGCTGGCCGGGGGAAAAATACTTCTGCTCCAGTGCCTGGGCCACGGTTTTGAGACATTCGGGAGTGCAGTTTTGAAAAATAGACAGCCCGCCAATCAGCTTCACATTCATATAGGCGCGCATCTCTTCCTGCAGCGATGCCGGCAGCTCGGCAATGATTTTATCGTCATTGTCTGACAGCCGCTCGGTCAGGAGATGGCCATAATAATCCAAGGCAACTTCTTGAATGTGATCTGGCACTTCATAGTGGCGCATAAAGTTAGTGAGATCTTGAATCTTCTCTCTATTTTGTTCCTTGTAGCGATCGGCCTCGCTGAAATAGCGGGTGATGTTGCCGATAATGATACCAAAAATACCCACCCCGATCATCATCGTGACCATGGCCAGAAGGCGGCCCCCCGTGGTGTTGGGTGTAATGTCCCCATAACCGACAGTAGAAAGTGTCGTCACGACATAATAAAGCGATCGAATGTAGTAATCGATTTCACTCATGTCGCCCGGATTAGGGTAAACCATCATCCACAAGCAGGCGAAGATGTGGGTACCGATGCTCGCACCAACCAGCGCCATGAGCGCCTTGAACCACCCTGGAATAACCGCCAGATCGCCCACTGAGTGAAAGATATGGGGTAAGCGAATAAGTCGAAAGAGGCGAATGAGTCGTAGCAGGTGCAGAGAATTTAGGCCAAAGATAGCAATCACAATATCGAAGGGAATGGAGGAGATAAAGTTGAGCAGTAAGTTCGCATAATGCTTGATGTTAGTCGTGAGAGTTTGGGGTTTATCGTCTTTGCGCCGTTTTTTTTCTTGAATCAAATAATAGAACAAGTCGGCCATGAACAATAAGCTGATGACTCCATCAACCCAGAGCTGCCACTCGTGGATGCGGGATTTAACCGCCAGTGAGTAAGGGGCTTCAATTGAGGTGAAGATCACCGCAAAAAACAGGCAAACCTGCCACCCAGTTTCGAGAATGCTTCGTTTTCTCTTCAACATAGATAGAACCATTGGTAAAGTCTTTGTAAATTCTTCGGTAAATAATGGACTTTGCTTAAGAAAAATCCCTAGAATGACCTTGACTTAGATTAATGTGTTACCAAATTTATAAAAGTATTTCCCTTATTTAGGAGTCTGCTATGAAACGTTGGATTCTATTCTTTTTCGTCAACATTTTAGTAATGTTGACTCTTTCCATTGTGGCCTCTTTCCTTGGCATCGGTCGCTACGGTGGCCCTTACGGAATTAACTATCAGTCACTCATGATCTTCTGCCTCTTTTGGGGTATGGGCGGAGCGTTCATCTCCCTCTTGCTCTCCAAGTTCATGGCCAAGATGTTTATGCGCGTCCAGGTGATCAAGGAGCGCGGGCCCTACGACCAGCTGGTCTCAATGGTGCATCGTCTGGCGAAAAAGGGCGGAATTGAGAAAATGCCGGAGGTAGGGGTGTACGAAAGCCCTGACGTCAATGCCTTTGCCACGGGAGCGACTAAAAATAGTGCGTTGGTGGCAGTGTCCACCGGACTCCTGCAGAGGATGAATCAGGATGAGGTTGAGGGTGTTATCGCCCATGAGATTACCCATATCACCAACGGCGACATGATCACCATGACCTTGATTCAAGGTGTGGTCAACGCGTTTGTGATGTTCCTCTCACGCGTGGCCGCCTTCGCGCTCTCCAATGCCATGAGAGGAGACAGAGATGACGACAATCGCAGCTCTTTTGGCGGTGGTTTCATGCAGATTATCATGGTGCACGTCTTTGAGATGATCTTTGGCCTGATGGCGCTACCTTTAGTGTCCTGGTTTTCCCGCTATCGAGAGTTTCGCGCCGATGCCGGCGGCGCCCGTTTGGCCGGGAAGGAGAAAATGATCGCGGCCTTACAGCGTCTGAAACAAACCTATCCCATTACCGAGCAGGTCCAGGATGCCACCTCAGGTATGCAGACCTTGCAGATTTCTTCCCGCGGGAATTTCATGAAATGGATCTCAACCCACCCTGATCTTGATCGTCGGATCAGCGCCCTTATGACCAATGAGTTTGCGAAAAGATAACTGTGATAAAGTCGTGGCCAGGTTGAATTGGCCACGACTTATTTTCGTTAGATTGCCCAGGTAAGTTGCCCCAAAATCTTCTGCGTTTTTGTTTCTGTGGCCGAAGCCGATGCTTCCGAAATCTTTTTATCGCTCAGCTCAAGATTCCAGCGGGCCGCGCTTTTCTCATGCATGTAGAGCAACCCGTTGAGCCCCACCGTTAGAAGCTTGGTCTCGCTATAACTGTTGTCTTTATTAGGGTCCAACATATCATAGCGAGCGAAGACACCGAGACTGTCCATAAAGTTGTAGTCGACCAGGGCAAAGTATCCTTTATTTTTTGTTTCGGTTTTTGCGGAAGAGATATTTTCCTCTTCCTTACCCGTCATGTACGCCCCAACAATTCGAAATTTATCCTGGACGAAGCGGGCCAGGACAAGCATTTTCGAAAACTCATTGTCAAAAACGGGCGCGGAGCTTGGGTCCTCAGCGGTGGCATAGGTGGTAAAGAGCCCGCTATAAGCAAAGAGTCCGACCGCCGAACCATGCTGGTCCAAATTCCCTTGCAGACCCGCATATAGATCTTTGTGATTGTTGGTGTCGATGGCATTTGTTCCCGTGGCGGCACCATCCACAACTCCGACCGTTGCCTCTAAGACTTCCGCATTAAGCTTGACATCAAGGCCTTGGGATCGGGTAAAAGGCTTATAGGGGTTTGCACTGTTAGTGGCCACATTGAAGATCTGGGCCCGATCCTCAATACTTCGTGCGCCGGCACCAAAGGTATGAATCATCTCAGGCAAAATTTCTCCCGCGCGAACCGCCACAAAATTTTTCCCACCGAGAGGTTGGTTATACTGCAAAAAGGCTTCGGCAAGTTTTTTACGAGCGGCATCGCCACCATATCCGGCCACCGTTGTTCTATTGGTTACACCGGTATTTTCCGACAGGTACATCTCGGTGAAATAGGAGAAACGCTCTGAAAGTGCGCCACCGGAGTAAATGGAAAAAGAGTGCTGCTCAAACTGAGAACGGGGTTTGGCATTTTCCGTGTAGTAGGCCCGACCTTTCCACACAAAACTTAAATAGTTGTCCCATTTTATTTCGTCTGCTTTAAATGCCAGGGCCTCGCTGCGATGGCCATTTTTTAGAAATTCCAGACCCATTTCATTTAACTGCCAGGTGGGCGTAGCATGACAGGCCGTGCAGTTGCCGCCGATTGTCCTCCCGAATGCAGGAACGGCATGGGCCTGTGGTGCGATAAACACCGCCAGGCAAAGAATGGAGAGACACAAACTCATGAAGCGTTTGCAATTTTTTTTCACACAAACTCCTTGTTTAGGTTACTTTTATTGTTAGTAAAAACTTTTCACCTAGATTTTAGGAATGTGAGGGATTTGCCAATGACATTGGCCAGCGGGAAGAGCATTTTTCAGTGATCTTAATCATTGGCAGTTATCGCACTCATCGCTGGCAAAGCTACCAAAAGGCCTTAAATTTTACATAGACTTCATCAACGGGAATCACAGATGAAAAAATTTATTGTGAATACCGATCTGTACGAATCATCGGATGCCAATGTTTATACCTCCTATCATCTGGCGAAGCTGCTGGGTTTAAAGCCGCAGCTTTTTTTTGTTGATACCATCTCGCCTATGATTGATAAGACCTTTCATCCTGAAAGTATTCATACCAGCTATGCCACTGATTTAGTCTGGCAAAAAAAATATGAAGTCACGGTGCTGGAAAAAATATCGCAGCAGCTGGAGCGATTATCCTTGGCAAAGGAAGACTTTGACCTTGAAGTGTTTGAGGGGGCGATTTCTGACGGCGTAAAAAGTCTGAAGCGCCATGAAGATATTGAGCTGCTCTCTGTCGGTGCCTCGGAGCACGGAGAGATCAACCGGCTCTTTTTTAATACCTTTGCCGAAAAGATTTTTTTTAATCTCCATAAAGAAACTTTGGTGGTTAGAAAAAAGGACGATCAGTTTAAAAAAGTTTCGGTCCTTCTCGATCCTACCCAGAACTATGACAGGCAGTTGGGCCAGGTGGTTAAGCTGATCAAGAGGTTAAAAGCAAAGCTCCACATCATCTGTCTGGTGGACGTGCAATTTCTCGGACTGAATCTTGAGGCCTTCCCTTTCACCCCAAGTCCTTTGGAAATTCAAAATAAAACCTCCCAGGTCTTACTGCAAAAGGCCGAGCTTTTTTTAAAAGAGCTGGAGTCAGGCCTTAAAAAAGACGGCATCGAGGTTGAGCACACGGTTCATGTGACACTCAATGAGGAAAATATTTATGGCCTCGATAAACTGCTGCATGAACAGGCGCCGAATCTTGTCATGATCTCGCCGCGCTCCCAATTCCTGGGACACTTTTCCTTAGGCAGCACCACCCATTATCTCATGAAGCATAATAACTGTAATTTCTATCTCCTTCCCTGATGGTCAGGAATGCAAAGACGGCTGCGGCCGTTCGCTCATTGCCCCTGCAGGCTGCGCTTCAATAAAAGACTGGAAACCTTGCATGAACTGCTGGAGCTGCAAAGAGATTCGAGCATCCGTGATTTTCCCCGCATGGTCAAAAACCTCATCAGCATTTGCCACATGTAAGCTTTTGCCAAACCAAGGTTTCATGCCCAAGGTGCGCAGAATTGGCAGCCAGGCCTCCTGCGCCAAAACCGTCCCGAAGCCGCTGGGTGAGGCACCCATCAGAGCGACCGGGCGGTCACCAAAAACACGCTTGATCTCTTCAGGAGGTCGGCTCAGCCAGTCGATGGCATTTTTTAGAACTCCGGGAATTGAATGATTATATTCAGGCGTTACGATGAGTAATCCATCAGAGCTGATGAGTTCTTCTTTTAACTCCTTCACACGCCAGGGAATTCCCTCGCTGCTCTCCTTATCACCGTCATAGAGCGGAATATCGTGAAGGGTATAGACTTTCAACTCCAATCGTTCACTGATCGCCTCACGGGCGCTTTTTAAAAGCGCGGTATTGTATGAACCTGCTCTCAGACTTCCGGATAATCCGACAATTTTCATAGCCCCCCCTTGTTCAAAAAGAACCTTAGGTGAATTTATTTTTCATGTAAGTGATGAGCGCGCTCGGCCTCGCTGACAATCATCAATGAGATAAATTATCCCCACGAGCTTCCTTTTGTGCCAGGATCAACTGATGATGAGGCGCTTTGATTTTTCCATTCCGGTCTTAGGCGCAGCCAATACGCGGTCGCCCTTACTGCTTTCTAAAATCCCCAATGAGCTTGCGGCAAGCTATACGCCCGATGGAGCGCGAGTTCTGTATGATCCGTCGGGTGAAAATCCGGAATACGCCTTCACGATGGCGGGCCCGCGCGAGATGATTTTTTTTAAGGGAAAGGAAGTGGTGGCCGGAATTGTCCATTGTGGCGGCCTTTGTCCCGGGATGAATAATATTACCCGCGGTCTGGTAAGGCGCCTGTGGTACTCCTATGGAGTGCGAAAAATTTTCGGCCTTCGTTACGGTCTTCTGGGACTGACCGCACGAAGTCCGGCGGCGCCAATGCCTTTAGACCCGGCCATCATTCATGACATCCATCTTCTGGGCGGAACGATCCTGGGCTCATCCCGCGGGCCACAACCGGTGGCGGAGATGGTGGATTTTTTGAATCGCATGGGCATCAATATCCTGTTTATGGTGGGCGGTGACGGCACAATGCATGCGGCCCTGAGCATCTATGAGGAAGTCCGTCGTCGTGAGGCGAAAATCGCGATCATTGGCGTCCCAAAGACGGTCGATAATGATCTGCTCTTTACCGAAAAAACCTTCGGCTTTGATACCGCCGTGAGCATCGCCGCCGAGGCCATTCGCGCCGCCCACGTTGAGGCCATGGGAACCATCAATGGCTTCGGTCTGGTTCATCTCATGGGACGCCACTCGGGTTTTATCGCCGCCTCGGCCACCATGGCCTCCCGGGAAGCCAATTTGGTTTTAGTGCCTGAGGTACCATTTACTCTTCAGGGCGATCACGGCATCTTGCAGTACCTGCAGAAACGGTTGCAGACCAATGGCCATGCGGTGATGGTGGTGGCCGAGGGCGCAGGTCAGGAACACCTACCGGAGTCAAAGGCCCGCGACGCCTCGGGAAATCTCAAGCTCGCCGACATTGGGGTTTTCCTCCGCGATCTCATCATTCGGGAATTTCACAGTACCGGATTGAGCATGAAATATATCGATCCGAGCTACATTGTCCGTGCCGCGCCTGCCAACGCCAGTGACTCAATCTTTTGCGGCCAGCTTGCCGATGAAGCGGTTCACGCCGCCATGGCGGGAAAAACGGGGATGGTGGTGGGCCTTTGGCAAGGACGGTTTACCTATGTCCCGCTGACGGCGGTGACCACGGGCCGCCAGGTGATTCTTCCTGCCAGCACCTTCTGGCGCAATGTGCTCGAGGCCACCGGACAGCCATACTCATTTTCTTGAAAAGGGTTATTGAAGATGCGCCTTTCGGGCGGTGGCAACCAAGTGGTATGATTCTTCATTTTTATCGGTGTGAAACTGAATTTTGGTGACCCTTTCTGTCCCGTCGTATCGGCCCCAGGAGCGCGTGATGCTATAACCTGACGTCAGGTTCATGGTAAGAATGGTCGCGGTTGATAAGTTAAAATGTGTCTGAAGAATTTGCTTCAAGGTTTCCTCATTCAAGCTCACGACGTAGGATTTTTTGCTGTGAAGTTTCCCCTGACAGCTATAGATTTTACTGTCGATTTTAAGCTGACAAAAAGTTCCATAGCTGTAGCTACTGGAGTCGTCCGAGAGGGCCACATGGGCTTTTTTACTCTCAAGGGTCTGAGTTTTTTGAAAGGCGTTAGAATAGGTGAGCTTCAAGCTGACGCTGGCCTTATAAAAGTTTTTGGCCATGCTATTTTCCGACATTAAACCTGCGGTAAGTAAGACAACCGCCATGCAAATACTTTTTAACATAAAGATCTCCTGTGAAGAACAATGGTTGACCGCTAGATAGCATAGGAGATACGCAATTTTCTTGACTCTGTAATTAATTCACGGGGATCATGCAAAATAGAAGAAGATTTTTTTATCTATGAATGCGATAATTGGACTAACAGAAAAATCAAGATCCTATGAATGAGACTCTGATTCATATTCGCAAGACCATTATCAGCGGTCGACCTGATGAAGGACGGAGTTTGCTCGCCAAGTTTCTCAAAACCAACTCCCTCAGCACCTGGGACACCATTTTAGTGTCGGAAATATACCGATCTCTTTCCGAGCTCGATCGAGCGCTTAAAGTTTTAGGCCCGGAGCTTGGCCCTTCTGAGCTGAGAAATGCGCCCGATGATCAGTTAGCATTGCAATTTCGCCTGGCCTATATGCTCCAAAATAACGGCGCTCGTTTTTTGGCCGAGAGGATGTTTGCCAATCTCACCGACGAGGTCCATCGACGGGGAAAGGACCCCGTCTTGATTAATCCACACTACTGGCGTTATTTGACAGCGCTCTATCTCACCATGGAAGATTATGCCAATGCCCTGACCTCCGCTCAAAAGGCGACTCAAACCCTGACGAGCGAACAGTCTGAGTGGTGGGGGAGCATGATCAATCAGAGCATCGCTTTATTTGGCCTGCACCAGACCCAAGCTTGTGAGCTGTTTTTGACTCAGCTACTGGAGAAGGCCGTCTCGATCGGCCACCACCACTGTGACCTCGTCCATCATCGGCTGGCCCTGCTCTACCTTGATACCTGCGACTGGCCGAAGGCCCTTTATCATTGTCAGGAAGCTGAGCGAACCCTCAAAAATCCTTACAGCCTCAAGTACATTTATATCTGTCGTGCGATCGGGACGTATTATTCCCTGCAAGGCGATGCCGCGAGTGCGGTAAAATATCTTATGAAGGGGCTCGGGCCGCAAACCCAATCCGCCATTCCTCCCTATACCAATATGATGAATTACTATTGGCTGGAAAAAAATCTGGGCAACCGCCTTCCCGTCGCTCAAAGGCTGGCAACTCGGGCGCACATTTCCTTTTGCCCGGCCAGTTATGCTCTTGGCAAATGTTATACCCATGAGCAACTTCCCCTAACGTTACATTTTGGCATGAAATATACAGAAAATTCCCATGATTGCTGGGTGGTTGAGGGCGATAAGATCTTGGCCACCAGGTACAGCGAAGTTATTCATAACTATCGCACAAATAAATGGCCCCTCATGGATCTTTATTCAGGCGTGGTGTATCCTCCGGGTTCTGAAGGTGATACGGCGATCCTGCTTACAGACCTTCAGGTTCGTTGCCTTTCAACCATTCTCGGCTCCGGTGATCTTGGAGTTTCGAGATGGGCCTTAACCGATTTTATCTATCGACAAGATTTTTTTCATCCAACAGATGGTGAAAATCGCCTGAAAAATCTCGTCCAAAAACTGCGCAAGGTCGGTTTTGAAATCAAATGCGAAAACAATCTCTATTCAATTGAGTTGCCCAAAGATCAGGTCATTCTTTTACCTATGGATCACCTCAGCCGAGGTCCCCAGGCCATTTTGGCCATTCAGCATCCCATCTTCAAGCGGTCCGATGTGGAAACGATGTTTCAGATTGGCTCATCCACCGCCAAGGGCTGGATCAAGCAATGGCTGGAAGACGGATTTATTGAGGCCGAAGGTAAGGGCCGTAATATTGCCTATATCTTCACGGCTAAAAGAGAAAGAAATTCTGTCCGATCTCAGATTCTAAAATAATTCACAAGACTTAAGTGTCTTTGGCTTTTTTACATGATGTCTGCAGAAGATCGCCCGCGCCCTGTAGCATGACCAGCATACGTAGACTGCAAGAAGGAGTGTTCTTATGCTGGGCCAGAATTATTTTGTTTTCACAATCCTTATTTTTTTCCTTTCCACTTCGTCTTATGCCACGACGAATGGATGGACTTCCTTTCGCCATGGTCCCCAAAATCAGGGAAGCTCTCCTATTTCGGTGCGACCGTTTCTCCAGGAAAATCAGCATCGCACTCCCAAAACGCTTGCGGTGGGCGGACTGATTTGGGGGACGGCGATTATAGATCACCAGAATAACGTTTATGTCGGCAGCTCCAACAAAAATTTTTATAAGATAAACAGCTCAGGTGAAATTGTCTGGTCTTACAAAATCTTTGACCGCGCCGATTCGCTGATCGATTCCGCCGCCGTGCTTGCGCCCGGCAATCTGGTGGTGATCCCCGGTGGCGACGGGCATCTCCATGCCGTCAATCGGGATACGGGTAAAAGAGTCTGGGTTTTCAAGGCCTATCATTCCAGTGACGCGGCCCACGGCCAGGGTGCGGTGGTCAACAGCTTCGAGGGCAACGTCCAGCTCGGGCCCAACAACATGCTCTATGCCGGATCAGATAATGGCCACATGTATGCCCTCGATCTGAGCGGCAAAGAGAAATGGAATGTTAAAACCAATATGATGGTCTGGTCCTCTCCGGCCTTCTCGAAGCGCCAAAATTGGATGACCTTCGGCTCATTGGACGGAAATTTATATCTGGTTAACCGCGACACGGGCGAGCTGCTTGATACGTATAAGATCGGGAAAGACATCAAGGCCTCGCCGCTCATTGATGATGGGGACAATATCTATTTGGGTGCCAGCGATTTTTATTTTTACTCCTTTCGAGTTGAAAACAATAAGCTGGTGAAACGCTGGGTTTTTAAAGAGGCACACGGGGAGATCTATTCCTCCGCCGCCCTAAAAAATAACACCCTGGTCTTTGGGACATTAGAGGGCGAAGTCTATGCCCTCAGTACGGCGGGTGAAAAGCAGTGGGCCTATAATACCTACGCTCCTATGGCGAGTTCCCCTCTCATAACCGGCGATGAGGTGGTGATCTTCGGGGTGAAGAATGGCAAACTTTTTGCGCTGGACCTGACAAGCGGAGAGAGAATCTGGTCCTATCGAACAAGCTCGGGCATTCGCAAAAGTAATCTGGATGCTTCGCCGAGCATCTCCGGCACCGGGATCATTTTTAACGGCAGCTATGCCGGGATTATTTACCAAGTTCCCTTTGAATACTGCGCGAATAATCGGGGTGATCAAAGATGTGAGTTCGGCGGCAAGGCCGACAAACCCAACTTTGGCATTCCCGTGGGGGAAAATGAGGCGACCCTCAGATATCTTGATTCCCTCGGGCGCTATACCGTTTCACCCGATGAGGAAATTGGCCTTACTCAAGTTTTAAAATTCAGACTGGTGGTGATGAGAGAAGACCTTTGGCAAACAAACAGAGGCATCAATACTCTGGGAGTCAGGGTTAAATCCAACCCTCCCGCCAAGTTTGAGGTGAAGGTTTCCAGTGACGGAAAATATCTCAATCTTTTGCCGAAAGAAGCGCTCAAGGCGGACACGTCTTATCAGATCGTGATTAGCGGATTTCATTACAAGCAAAGAAATTGGCTGGCCGATCGCTTTAACTGGTTAAGTTTCAGAAAATTCTTTTTTAGCACCAGCTTTAAGACAAAGAGCAGGAAGGATAGCGATGACAGAGTTATGGCCCAAGGAGTGTGGGGAATAAAATCGCTTTACCTGGAGCAGCCTCAGGCGCTTGATACTTACATTCCTGCAGCCATGGACGGGCAGGGTTTTATTGCCACACCTTTCGCTCAAAACGGAGAGCAATTTTTACTCTATGTCACGCCGGCAACCCCCTCCGATCTTGGTGTTGTGCCGTTGCCTGAGTCCAGCAAAACCTTTGTGCTCAAGGGACGCAAGAAAGGAGAGGACCTTTTCGTTGACGGAAGTCTCAAGCTGTCCGCCATGGGTGGAACGATTGCTTTTAAGCGAATCTCTTTGAGAGGCCAGCTTCCCGCCTTTGAATCCAAAAAAAATCTTCAGTTTTACTCGGAAGCTTCATGCTTAGGGCTCAAGGGGAATGGCACCAACTACAAGTTTCCCTTAAAACTCATTAATAAGGTGTGCGGTCCCACCTTGCAGATGCGTGGGATGGGAGAGATGGGCCTTCAGCACTTCACCCCGGCCACCAGTCCTGACCTTTTCTTGAACGACGGTCTGAGGGCACAGCTTTCAGTCGGAAAGGAAAAGGTTAAAGTTGAGCTTACTCGGCCGGTGACTCGCAAATCTGTTTTGGGAGTGGTGCTGTTAGATAAATCCAATGAGCTGCTCACCTATTCGGCGGTCGAGGTAAAAGAGAACGAACGCAGCAAAGAGCTAGCATTCAAACCCAGAGACCTCAAAAAGGCAGTCAGGATTATGCTGTTTATGGATCACCACCTTATTTCAGGAGAATGATGATGAAATTGCTCGCACTACTTTTGATGATGGCGACTGCGACCGCAGCTGAGTTTCCGGCGCCGACAACAAAATATACGAAAAATTGTTTTAAAGAGCACCTCAAGGAGGCCTTGCAAACCAACCGCAATCGCATTGATAAATATACCAAGGCCCACAAGGGGACGAGAAAAATTGTCAATGGTCTCATCATTGCTGAAACATTCGGCCTATACTTTCTTGCGCCATGGTTTGATCAAAAGGCCAGATACTTTCAAAAACATGGCATAAACATAATCTGCGACGAGATGATTTCTCCAAGAGGAATTCCTCCCTTCTTGGCCTATCGTGCGCCTTTTGGAGAAATTCCAGAGGAGTTTATCTCTTCGAATCAGAACGGTTTCGCCAAAAGACTCATGCAGGCCCTGAACGACGAGGGCCCTTCGGTCATGCTGGAAATGGCCCGGCAGAAGATGGAAGAGCTGAATACGCGACCTTCCTTTAACTGCCTCTTTCGAAATGACTTAACCACGGTTATTAAAACCACTCAACTGATGTCCCAACACATAAGACATGCCCAGGCGTTGAATTTGAAGAAATCACCGCGCAAGCTTTCCCTGGCATTAGTCAAACGAATTATCAGCATTCTTCCCTATACGGACAATGAGGACAGAAAGGGATTTAAGTACCAAAAGCTGGGGATTCCCATTCTGTGCGAAGATTTTCCTGAGGCGATGCCGGTTGATGCGCTCCCTCGCATTTTTGACCGTTAGGAGAAATGTCCATCAAGCACCAACGTCACCTTGGTTTTTTTTACATAACTGTCTAAAGACCAGACAACGCCGTCACAATTTTGAGCTTTTAGTTCAACGTATCTTCCAATGCCCTGTTTTCACAAGCTGCTAATGGCCTCCCTTTGGCCTGGTTTTCGCATTTCACCCTGTGGGGTGGGGGTTCTATGCATATCATTCTCATGACATTTTTAACGATCACTTTTCTCTCTGCAAATCAAAGTTTTGCAACCTGTTCGCCGATTTTTGATCTTCCGGCCGATGGAAGCTTAGATGACTTGGCCGAAACCACCGATGTGCTCAATGCAAACTTGGTGGAAACCGGTACGGAGGAGTCAGACGCGCCAGAGGTGACGAAGCGTGTGGAACTCTTTCGTTTCGAGAAAGATTATAATCCTAAAAATGTTCTCCACTATGGGGTGAAAATCAACACCCCATCCTGCACGATCTCCTATAAAGAAAATGGCGCGCCAAATTTCAGTAATTTCTGGAAAATGGGGGAGGAGCGCGGGCAAACTGAGGGGATGACCGCAGATGATCTCAAACGCTTAGGGCCGATTATTTTGGCCCACGATGAGCACCAGGTGGTTTTTAAGATGGCCGCCATGGATCAGGTCGAGATTAATAAAAAGTCCATTACCATCGAGGCCAAAATCGTGGACGGCGACTGTCGCGTCACCGCCAGTGCGCAGCTCAACGATGGAAGAAGCATTGTCATCGAAAAATTCTATGCCGAACTTTCCACCGTGCTGGGGGTTCCCACCGGGATCAGCTCTCTGCGTGTGGATGGTCGCGATCCGCATTCGGGCCAAAGTATTTCCCAACAATTATAAACCAGCTATACTTTTGCCTGGAGGCAAAATGGTTTGGGATTATGTGGTGGTCGGCTCAGGCTTCGGCGGCAGCGTGGCGGCCCTGCGCTTGGCCGAAAAAGGTTACCGCGTCCTGGTGCTGGAAAAAGGGGCGCGCTGGGCCAAGGAAGATTTTCCCAAATCCACCTGGAATGCCCGCAAGTATCTGTGGAGTCCGCGCCTGGGGCTGCGGGGTTTTTTGCAGATGACTCCCTTTCGTCGCGCCTTAGTTCTCTCCGGAGTGGGCGTGGGCGGCGGCAGCCTGGTCTATGGCAACACCCTTTTTACCCCCATGAAATCATTCTTCCAGTCCGACTCCATTCAGGCGCTAGGAGGAGAAAAGGCGCTTGCACCCTTTTTTTTAAGGGCCTCCAAGATGCTCGGAGTTGTGACCAATCCGCATCTGACCCCGATGGACGAGGCCCTGCGCCAGACCGCCCGAGAGATGGGACGCGAGCACACCTTCACTGCAAGTCCTGTGGCGATCTGCTTTGACGCCAAATCAGGCGATCCTTATTTTAACGGCGAAGGCCCGGTTCGCACCGCCTGCACCTTGTGCGGAGGCTGCTTTGTGGGCTGTCGGGTGGGCGCCAAAAATACCCTCGACTTAAACTACCTCTATTTTGCACAAAAACACGGCGCTCAAGTTCGCGCCCAAACAGAAGTTACCGGACTTTCTTTTGTTGAAGATGGCAACGTCTGCATCACTCTCAAAAATAGTAAGGAAAAAATTGTCACCAAAAAGCTGGTGCTGGCCGCAGGTGTAATTGGAACACTCTCACTTTTGCTCAAGGAGCAGGCCAGAGGAGTCTTGCCGTCCGCTTCCCCCACCTTGGGGAAACGAGTCCTCACGAATAGTGAGGCAATCGTAGCGGTGCGAGCACCGCTGGGAAGCGAGATCGACCATTCAAAAGGTATCGCGGCATCTTCCAGCGTTTTTCCTGACGAGAACACTCAGGTGCAGGCCGATCGCTACCCGGCAGGTTCAGATTTTATGGCCTTGCTTGCGACGCCCATGATCAGTCCTGCGCTGGAAAAACTGACCTGGATTCCCACGATGCTTCGCTACCTCATGACTGTCGCTCGGCACCCTTTCGAATACCTTACCACCTGGTGGCCTTTTGGATATTCCAAAATATCGGCGATCCTGGTGGTGATGCAAAACCGCGAGAGCTACTTAAATCTAGGCCATCGGCGCGGACTTATCTCTCTCCCTGTTCCGCCGGAATTTCAGGCCCCGGCCACCTTGCCCGAGGCCAACTCCTTTGCCCGGCACATGGCCAAGAAGCTCGGGGGAATGGCCCTGAGTACCTGGACGGAGGTATGGCTGGGAGCGCCGGTCACCGCGCATGTGATGGGTGGCTGTAGAATCCATCCCGACCCAAAGCAGGGCGGCGTCGATCTTCAAGGCCGTCTCCATGGGCATGAACAAATTTTAGTCTGCGATGGTTCCATCATTCCCGCCAATCTGGGTGTCAACCCGGCCCTGACGATTCTGGCGCTCACGGAATTTTTAATGGATCAGATTCCCGCCAAGCACATTAATCATCGCGATCCATGACATGGAAAAATTGCAGGGCCCGAAAAAAATTATACAATTTTTCTGACGTGAACATATGCAGGGGCGATTACCATGAAGATGAAGTTATTAGTTCTGCTCGCCATCATGATTGGGATAATGTTGATTTACTATATATTTCTCCCCCATGAGGTAAAACTCTCGGGCCTAGTATTTTTGTCAGGTAAATCATAAGTGGCCGACGCCACTCTATTCGGCCTATCCTATTAGCTGATGAATATCGCTAAAATTGACTTCAAAAAATATATTAAGTGGCTTCTTTTTGCTCAGGTTCTGTTGGCCTTCAGCACCGTGTTTGTATTTATCTTTTTTACCGGCCCGTTAGTTATCGGGGCAGGCAAGTTCAGCGAAGTTATTAATCTGATCGAAACCACCGATTATCGTCTGTGGCTTATTATCGCCGCCTGCTTGTATTTTTTCATGGCGCTCACCATCTTTGTCACCTTCTTTCTCATTGATATCTCCAACTGGCAGCTGGAGGAAATTAGAAAAAATATCTATCTGCTCCTTAAAGATAAAAATATCCCCGTCACCGTCGACATTGATGAGAGTATTCCCATCCACATCGAAAAACCCGTGCAGGCACCCTTTAGTGTCGATACCGCCCTGGACTTTGACGAGCAAGTCTTGGTGAAGGCGGTCATTCCGGTTAAAATGAAACTTCCCATTGATACCACGATCGAGACCAGCGTGCTGGGCATCGGCTCCATCAAGATTCCCATTAAAACTTATCTCCCCATCGACCTGTCCTTTCCCTTTGAAGGCGAGGTCCACATGAAGGTCAACGGTTTCAAAATTAAATTGCGGGAGATGGGCCAGGTGGAGTTGCCCCCCATGCAAGTTCCGGTCAGGTGCCAGCTCAAGGCCCGCTTAAACCTCGAATCAAATCTCCAGCAGGTGGAGAATATTCTTTTAAAGCGTTAAACTATGGAAAAAGACGGATGCGGTGTCGGATTTTTAGTCTCCTTAAAAAATGAACGATCTCACCAAATTTTAAAGCACAGTCTTCACGCCTTAGAGTGCGTGGAGCACCGAGGCGGTGTCGGGCCGGATAACATCGGGGATGGTGCCGGAGTCATGACCAGCATTCCCTATAAGTTATTCGATCGCGCCCCGGACACCTTCGCCGTGGCCGCGCTTTACATGCCCCGCGACTCGGAAAAAAGAAAACGCTCTCTCAAGGTTTTTGAGGAAACCTTTTGGCAATATGGTCTGAGAGTGGCGGCCTACCGTGAGGTGCCCATCAATACCTCGGCCTTAAGTCCCCAGGCCCTCAAGATCATGCCCAATATGATTCAGGCAATCATTGAGAGGCCTGAGCATTGCCGAACCGTTTATTCCTTCGAGCGCCTGCTTTATCACGCCCGACAAACCACCCGCACCAAGGAAAAGGAAAACGGCATTCATCGGGAATTTTACTTCAGCTCCCTTTCTCCGCGAAGTATCATCTACAAGGCGCTCTGCCGAAGTCAGGATTTAAAAAAGTTTTATCTCGATTTACAAGATGAGAAATACGAAACCAACTTTGCCTTGTTCCATAGGCGTTTTAGCACCAATACCATTTCGACCTGGGACAAGATTCAACCTTTTCGTCTGATCGCCCACAATGGCGAGATCAATACCATCGAAGGAAATAAGGCCTGGGCGATCACCCGTGAGATTGACCTAGGCCTGAAGTGCGACGAGCTGATTACCCACGTGGGCCAAAGCGACTCCGGCAATCTTAACTGCATTGCCGAGGGCCTGCGCTATCGCAGCAGTATTCCCAAGCTGGCCGAAACGATGGCGATCTTAATCCCCCCCGCCAATTCGGACAGTGATTTCTATAAGTTTTGGAGCCGCGGCATGGAGCCCTGGGACGGTCCGGCCATGGTGGCCTTCAGTGACGGCAAAAATATCGGCGCACGCCTGGACCGAAATGGCTTTCGCCCGTGCCGCTGGCAAAAAACCCAAGACCATTTTTTCCTTTCCTCGGAGGCCGGGGTTTTTAACGTTAGCGCTGAAGAGATTCTGGAAAAGGGCGCCCTGTCTTCCGGTGAGTCCGTGACCATTAACGTGCTCTCTGGAAGCATCAGCTTTCTCGATCCCAAAAATTTTCCCGACAACGTAGGCGCGCGCTTCGACTCCCATACCATTCCGCTGGAATATTTACCGCCCCCGCGGCTGCCCGAGCGCATCTTATCTCGCCAAAATCTTTTCAACTTTTCAAAAGATGAAATTGAAAAAATTATCATCCCCATGACCGTCGACTCCAAGGAGCCCCTCAGCTCCATGGGGGACACCGCCTGCCTGCCATTTCTCTCGGAAGAGCGGCGCTCCCTTTTCGATTTTTTCTACCAGGATTTCGCTCAGGTCACCAACCCGCCCATCGATTATATTCGGGAAAAGGTCGTGACCGATATGCGGGTTTTTCTCGGCCGCAAGCCCAATATCTTTGAGCCCAAGGAATTTATTCCCCTCAAGCCATGTTTTGAGATGGACGGACCGGTGATCTCGCTCGGCCAGATGGAATACTTAAAATCGCTGAACGCCGGTGATCATCACCATGACCTTCGCTCCCACATCATTGATCTTACCTTTCAGGCCACCTGCAACCTTGCGGAGTTTTTCAAACGCCTTGATGAGATCAAGGATGAGGCGGTGATGGCGCTGAAAAATGGCTACAGCTTGCTAATCTTAAGTGATCGCCAGGCCAACGGAGAGCGGCTTCCCATTCCCTCACTTTTGGCCATGTCCTACCTGAATGTCGGGTTGAATAACACCGGTCGCCGCCTGCGAACGTCGCTCATCTTGGAAGTGGGTGATGCCCGAAACGCTCATCAGCTCGCCTGTCTTTTAAGTTATGGCGCTTCAGCCGTTTGTCCCTATATGGCATTTGAAACCGCCCTGGCCTCCAGCGATCCCCGCTTGGCCCAGCTTTTTGGCGACCAAAGAGAGCTGCGTCTGATTCAGGCATTGAAGGACGGGCTTCTGCGGATCATGTCCAAGCGAGGAATTTCGGTTTTTCGCTCCTACCAAGGCTCCAAGCTTTTTACGCCCTTGGGCCTAGGCCAGGATGTGCTGGATAAATTTTTCGCCGGCAAGACCTCTCTTATCGGCGGACACTCCCTTGAGCATCTCCTGGAGCACATTAAAAAATCCTGCAAATTTGACGAGCAAGAGTTGGCAAATAGCTTTCTTTTCAAAGAACATGCCGGTCAGAAATTGGGCGAGCGGCATACCCAAACCACCCAGCGCGCCCGCGCCTTACACAAGATTCTGGAGGAGACAGATTTATCCGAGTTACACCGACTCTTCAAAGAATTTTCCCTTGAGCTGGAGGAGAAACCCTTGCTCATCCGCCACCTCCTGAAACCGGTCACGGCAGCTGCGCCGCTTGAGCTGGAAAAGGTGCAACCCGTGAGCGAGATTTTGAAAACCTTCGGCAGTGGTGCCATGTCCTTTGGCGCTATCAGTGCCGAATCTCAAAAAGATCTCATCTTGGCTTTCCGGGAAATTAACGGCCGAAGCAATAGTGGCGAAGGCGGTGAGAATCCCTTTTATCACACGGAAGGAATCACCGCGACCATCAAGCAAATCGGCTCGGGCAGATTCGGTGTGACGGCGGAGTATCTGGTCACCGGCCGGGAAGTGCAAATCAAGATCGCCCAAGGCGCCAAGCCCGGCGAGGGGGGACAACTGTTGGGAGTGAAGGTCACCGAGGAGATCGCCAAAGCGCGCTTCACCTCTCCCGGGGTGGATCTGATCTCACCGGCACCTCAGCATGATATTTACAGCATTGAAGATTTAAAGGAACTCATCTACGAGATCAAACAGCTTTATCCCCAGGTGCAGGTTTCCGTCAAACTTGTCTCGGGAGATAATATCGGCGCCATCAGCGTCGGCGTGGCCAAGGCCGGGGCAGATATTATTCAGATCTCAGGGGGCGACGGAGGCACCGGTGCCGCCTCTCTCTTATCCATGAAACATGCCGGACTGCCCTTAGAGGTGGGGCTGATCGAAGTTCACCGCGCCCTGGTGGACAATGGCATGCGAGAGAGTATTGTTCTTCGCGCCGATGGCGGCCTGGCCACGGGGAAAGACATTGTGGTGGCGGCGCTTCTGGGCGCGGAGCAGTTTGATTTTGGAAAACTTCTCCTGGTGGCCGAGGGATGTATCATGGCCCGGGTATGCGAGAAAAACACCTGTCCCACGGGAATTGCCACCCATGCCGCCAAGCTGAAGGCCAACTATCGAGGTGAGGCGGCGAAGATTGTCAGACTTCTTCTTTGCCTGGCCCAGGAAGTGCGGGAGCAGCTGGCTTCGCTGGGATACACCTCGCTGGCGCAGATCATGGGGAAAAACCATCTCCTGGAGACCAATTCTCAACACCGAGAAATTATCCGAAAGCGCACTCTCACACTTCATCATTTTATCCAGAAGCATGACCAGGCCCCTCCCAAGGCCAATTTTCATCCTGAGATCACCTCAGACCTGAATCAAAGAATTATCCAGGAGCTGGGAAAAAGCTCGCATTTTGCCATTAAAAACTCCGACCGCGCCATTCCCGCCACCTTGGCCGGGCTTTATGCTCTCGAACGGGCCAAGGTGAGCACAACAAAGCTGCCGGAAAAAACCTCCTTACATTTCACCGGTTCGGCCGGGCAGGGATTTGCCGTCTTCAACGTCCACGGTCTTGAGCTAAGACTTCAAGGCGAGGCCAATGACTCCGTAGCAAAGGGCATGAGCGGCGGCCTGGTGGTCATAACCCACGCGCCCGGACCTGCCAGTAATGCCGCCGAAAAAAATACCATCATTGGCAACTGCGCACTCTACGGTGCCACGGGCGGAAGCCTTTTTGTCTGTGGCAAGGCGGGAGATCGCTTTGCCGTCAGAAATAGCGGCGCCACCAGCATTGTCGAAGGGGTAGGACTGCATGCCTGTGAGTACATGTCAGGCGGACAGGTTTGGATTCTGGGAGAAACCAAGAGCAATGTGGGAGCGGGAATGTCGGGTGGTGCGATCTTCCTCAGACGGGCCTTCTTGAAAAACATGAACTCTGACTATATTATCCAGGTCCCCATTCGGCCCCAGGACTACCTGATGCTGCAACAGTTAGGGCAGCAATACTACCGGGAAACGAAAAGCCGAATGATGAAAGAAATATTGGATGGCGGGATGATTGAGCAGGAATTCGTCAAAGTCATCCCTCTTGCCCAGCAAGGAAAGATTATTTAATGTTTGCAAAAGTTGGCAGCCTTCGCGATGGACAATTGGCCAAAGAGATTATGGCCCGGCTTGGGAAAGAGGGGCTCACGTGCCAGATGTCCCACGACCCAAACGATCGCGACCTCCTTTGGATTGAAGTTTCCCCCGAGGAAAAGGTGGTGCTGGCCAAAATTATCTTTGCCCGCTCGCTGGGCCTCATTCCCAAGTATGATTTCAGAACACCCGAACGCCCGATCAGCATGGCCAAGATGGGACCGGTGACAAAAGTGTTGCTCTACAGCTCGCTTTTCACCTTCTGTCTGCAGCTCTACTTTCAGTTTCAGCTGGGCCCGATGCTCTTTGAAAATTATTTTCTCTACGGGAGCCCCACTGAAACCACGCTATTCGCCTCACTTAAAGAAATGGAATGGTGGCGTCTGTTCACCCCCATGTTTCTCCACTTCGGATTGATGCATATTCTTTTTAACTCTTTGGCCCTGAAAGATTTCGGGGCGGCGCTGGAATTTTCCCAGGGATCAAAATTTGTGCTCTGGCTTACCTTATTTTCCGCTCTCGTCACCAACACTTTGCAATATTGCCTAACCGGCCCGATGTTCGGGGGAATGTCCGGCGTGGTCTATGCTTTTTTCGGTCATTTTCTCGGCCGTCAGATGATGAAAAAAACCTCGGCGGTACAAATTCCCAGACAGGGAATGATTTGGCTTGTGATTTGGTTTTTTGCCACCTTTCTGCCGGGCCCGATTCAGCTCATGGCCAATGGCGCTCACCTGAGCGGTCTGCTTATCGGTGTGCTCTCGGGTGTGGGAATGTTTTCCCGGCAGGAGCAAAAAAGATGGGCCCTCTGCGTGACCGCCGTGGTGCTGGGATTTGCCTTATTAATGTTATTGGAAATCTGGCGCCTGCAGCAGCCCCTCTATTTTACTCAAAAGATCTGGTAGCCTGATCATATTCCTTCACCAGCCGTTGCATCAGCACTTCGACGGTGGGGAGATCGCGCACCAGCCCTGAGATTTGGCCGACCTCCAACTCTCCTTCCTCTAAATCACCTTCCAGCATGCCGAGCTTGGCGCGGCCTTTGCCTAAAAGTTTCTGGAGAGTTTCAACGTCGGCCCCTTGCTCCTCAAGCTGCATGGCCTGCTGGTAAAAGGCGTTCTTGAGCAAGCGCACCGGCACCAGCTTCTTTAAAAGGAGCCGCGTGTCTTCGGGTCGAGAATGGATAACGAGTTCTTTAAATTTTGGATGGGCGCTGGACTCTTGAGTGGCCAGAAAGCGCGTTCCCATTTGCACGCCCGAGGCCCCCAGCGCAAAGGCGGCGGCGATACCCCGTCCATCGCCGATGCCACCGGCGGCAATCACCGGAATCTTGACCATATCCACCACCTGCGGAATCAAGGGTAGGGTGGCCAGCTCGGCCCGGCCGTTATGTCCGCCGGCCTCAAATCCTTCCGCCACCACCGCATCAACTCCCGCCGCCTCGCTTTTGGCGGCAAGCTCGGGAGTCGAGGTCACATGCACGACGACACAACCCTTTTCTTTTAAAAACGGAGTATATTTTTTGGGCGTTCCGGCCGAGGTGAAAAAAATCTTAATCCCTTTATCCAGCGCCACTTTGATCTGCTCCTCCACCTGGGAATAGAGCAGGGGAATATTCACCGCCAAGGGGCGATTGGTTAATCCTTGGGCCTTATCGAGGTGATGGGCCAGAAGGTCCGGCTTCATGGAACCGGCACCGATGATGCCCAGGCCTCCCGCATTGGAGACGGCGGCCGCCAGCTTTCCTCCCGAAACCCAAACCATTCCCCCTTGGATAATGGGATAATCGATCTTAAAAAGTTGGCATAGAGGGCCTTTCTTATAAAGCTTTGAGCTAGGCACGGTTCTCTCGCTGTTTGAGTGCCTCTTGCAGGGCCTTCACTAAAATCTCCATGGTGGGGTGGCCTTGAAAACGCTCCTGCATATCCAGGATGATGGGCCGATCGGTCCGGCCTTTTTCGGAGTAATAAATGAACTGGCGAGCAAAGGCCTCGCACAGAATAAAGAGCCGCGAAAGCGAGGCCAGCTGAGCGTATTCCGTTTTAAAACCGCTGCCGTTCATAGAGCCATGATGCTGTTTCACAATGATATCGACATCCAGCGGGGCCTCCGGATTTCGACGGATGAAGAGGGCCCCATCCAAGGCGTGCCCAAAAATTATGCCTTTTGTCCTCTCATCCAGGGAGGCCATGCGGTTTAAGTCCGGGTAGTCGTACATGACAAGCTTTTCGAGCTGTTCTGTATCCTCGATTTCGAGCAGCTTGAGATCGGTGAAGAAAGCGGCATAGGCAATTTTGGCGGTGGCATCTTCCTTCGAGGGTAGTCCCAGCGCAGGATTTTTTAATTTTAAAATTTCCAGGGCCACCATCAGAGTGATCTGACCTTTTTTAAAAAAATGCCCGGCGGGGAGGCCAATAATCTGCCGAAAGAGCGGGCCTAAAACTTTTGAGCGTTCGGTGGTGGAAATCATGCCCTGAATGACCGTATCGGCCAGCTGAATGGTGCTGACGTTCAGTCCCTGATCCACAATCGAGCGCAGGGCCAGATCGTGGGACTCTCCCAGAACGGGGAGCTGGGTGGCCGGGTCCAGATCGGCCGAAGCTTCAAGAATTTCTTTTTCCAGGCGCAGTACCAAGGCATTGCTGACATAAGTGGCAAAGGCGTCCCGCTCGGACTTCAAGATAAAAAAATATTTCAGTCCCTGGGACTCATAGCGCTGAATATCTTTGAGCTCAAAGGTATCGTCGCGATGGATGCGTTTTAAATATTGATACTGCCCTTCGCCCTGTTTGATTCTAATAAAAACGTCGCAGGGGGAAGAATGGAGCGCATGGAAATAGGGAGAGGCAATCGGCACATATTCGGGAAGTATCTTCTTTTTAAGATCATCCAAGGTAATGCCCAGAATTTTTGAGGCGGCATCCACCGCCCCTTCCCAGTCCAGAGGGTTCTTGACGATCAGACCATTCTTGAGGGTGCCGTCCTTTCCACCCGCGAACTCGCCCATGAGGACAAGCTCAGTGTCGAGATTATGGTCGTCAATAAACTGAACGAGCTTTTCGGCGGTTTTTTCCATGGCACCGTCGACCATGACTTGTGCCTCGGCCACAACCATATCCACATGGGGAAGAATTTCCATGAGGGCGATGGCCTCCTCACCGTTAGATCGGGGAATGATGTGGGCCCCTAGATAGGTGGTGAGATTGATATTAATCAAGTCGTGGACATTTTTATTAGAATGAATCAGAAGAATTTGGGCCATTGGCTAACTACCTTTTTCCATCGAGCAGACCCGGGTGCTCATGCAAGGCCACGATGGGAGAACGCTCTAATTTCTGCACGAGGGCAGGGTCTATTGTACCAGAGGGCCTGGCCCGGGTGGAGGATTTTTTAATCCCGAAGCCCGGCCGGTCTTCCACCGCCCACTCGGCCTCCATCAGCGCCTTGCGGATTCCAATCGCCGCAGAGTAGGTGGAAAGAAGCGAGTGGGGAAGGGTCAGGGCCTTTAAATCTTTAAAAATTTCCACCGTCCAAAGAGTGGGATTTTTTTGGGGGCCGAAGGGATCATGAAAAAAAGCGTCAAATTTTATATTTTTCATTTCTCTTAAGCGACGAATCGAATGACGAGCATCATCGATTAAAATATGCAGGTGAAAATTTTGGGAACTTCCATGCCAGTGGGGATCGAGGCTTGAAACCTTAAACTGACTGAAGCTTTGGGCAAAGGGTCCATTGCTCATAGCATAGCGAACAAGTTCACTATCCAACTCTAAGGAGTAAAAATGAACCTCCTGCTCAGGAATGGTCTGGGCAAAATGCCACGCCCTTGAGGCGCCGACGCCCGCGCCAAAGCCGACCTCGAGAATAAACAAGGGCCGATGATCTTGCCTGGCAAGCTCGGCCTGGGCCTTAAGCTCGGTCCCTTGGATATAGATGGCCTCGGTTTCCAGCACACTGCCTTCCAGGGAATGGCAATTTTCATCAAAAAACTCTGAGTAGATTGTCCAATCCCCCGCGCGGGTTTGGGTGAGGCGATACTTGCCTAAAGTGCCCTGGAATTCAAAAGGTAGTGTCATACTAAAATAGTCTACTCCAAAAAATGCTCAATTTGCTAAAAATCTGCCGATACGAGCTTGTGATGAGGAATCAGAACTGGGCCTGTGTGGTCCTGCTGACATTGACGATCTTGGTAAGTTGCGGCGAAACACGACCGCAAAAACGTGTGGGCGTGGGCACCTCCCTTGGTTCTATTATGGACGCGCCTAAGCCGCTTTCCGGCCAGAAAATGGATATTGCCTACACCATGTGCCTGGCCCTCAGAAATAAAACCACAGAATTTCGCTCCAAGCATCTCAATGAGATTTTTTCTTTTGAGATCGAGCACACCGCCTGCAACCGCAGCAGCACCTCCACCGTGATCACCACCCGCTTGCATGAAACCAATAACGTTTTAATCTACGACTCAACTCTCGCCACCTTTTATTTTAAAAACGTGGAAACTCACACGACAGGGCTCCTGGCACCGATCTGCGGGCCCCTTCTGAAAGGACAGCTCGCCACGGATACAGTGGATGAGGGAGACGGCAAACGGCAGTTCAATTTTTATGCGGAAGACGGACGCGCCAAAGTTACTTCCTATCTGGCGCGGCGGGATACCAACGCTCAGTCCAGCACCTTCGGCCAATTTATCGTCGTGCGCGAAGATATCAAACAGATTGAAACCGGCCCGGTTCTCCCCGGAGTCATTCTCGGATTAGAAAGCGACCAGACCCAGCGAATCCCATGCCCGGATGGCGTGACCTTCGAATCCGTGCGCCAGCTTTTTCTCACCCATAGTCCCGACTAAAGATTTTGGGTGCGAATTTCCCAGTCACTATAGATCCCATCCAGCCGCGGCGTAACCAGCCTGCGGTAGCGGAAGAAGAGATCGGCCCGCTCCTTATCAATATTGGCATGCTCGGCCAGCACGCGCAGAGTTTCCATATAGCTCAGGGCCTGGCACAGGGTTTCGGCATGGACCATCAGACCGCCGATTTTTTCCTCATCCATCTTCATCCAGCTTTTGGGATTGAACATTTCTCCCGTACCGGGTTTTAAAGTGGTGAAAAGCAGTCCCAGCATCTTCTTTTTAAACTTGTAGTGCGTGGATTTAAACTCATAGGTCCAGTCATTGCTGCCGCTTAAAAATTCCAAGGTAGGATGCTTGTAAAAAATATTGCTGAAGAAAGTTTTGGGATCTTTGATGGCATATTTAACCACATCCTTCAGCGCCATGAGGGCCTGAATCTGACTGGTGCCTTCATAGAGCAGGGGCCCGAACGAATCGCGATGAATGCGTTCAATTTTATATTCCTTCATGAGTCCGTAGCCGCCGAAGACCTGAATGGCCCTCTGTGAGAGATTCACCAGGGCCTCACAGGCGTAGTATTTTACCAGGGGAGTTCGCTTGCGGGTCCAGAGAAGAGCGTCGTCATGCATTTCTTTCTCGGCACTGGTAAGATCGCCGGTGTGACGTTTTTTCAAATCCAGTCGCTGATAGATATCAAAGTGAGAGATGGTGTCAACCAGCATGGCGCGGATGGCGTCTCGTTCGGTTTCATAATCTTCCAGGTTGCGCTTGAGCAGCGGCAGCTCCGCGATCGGACGACCGAAGGCGTGCCTCTCCTCGGCGTAGGCGCGGGCGTACTGGAGACAGTTCTCGATTCCGCCCAGGGCCTGCATGGCCACGGCAATTCGCGCCTCGTTCATGAGGTGGAGCATGGTATTGAAGCCTTTATTGGCACCGCCGATGAGCTTGCCCACCGTATCTTCGTACACCACCTCACAGGTAAACGAGCCATGGAGGCCGATTTTTTCCTCGTTCTTGGTGACGCGAAAGTTGAGCCCATTTTTATGGGTGGACTGATCCACCAAAAACATGGAGACCCCGTCCAGGCCCTCGGGAGCGCCCTTGATTCGCGCCAGCACCAGTCCGATACCGCCGCCGGCATTGGTGATGAAGGTCTTGGTTCCATTGAGCAGATAGGTTCCGTCGGGACGAGGGGTGGCGCTGGTCTTGAGCGATCCCAAGTCTGAACCGCAGCCGGGCTCGGTCAAATTCATGGAGCCGCTGATTTCCCCTCTGATAATGCGGGGAATGTAGTTATCCTGATCGGCCTGATCGCCAAAGCGATGGATCATCTCGGCCACACAGCTAAAAAAGGCCACCTGCACCGAGCTGGCCATGCAGGCGCGCCCCAGCTGCCCGAGCATCAAAAGGCCGCTGGAGATCGGTACATCCATGCCGCCATATTTTTTAGGAAGGGTGAGGCCGAAGGCCCCCATCTCACTGGCCTCTTTATAAAGCTGGGTAAGAATCGGCCCGGGGATGGTCTTCCCATTGACGATGGTACCCGCCCCCTCAAGGTCGAGCGCCTGGGCCCGAGGCTCAATCACATTGGCGCACCAGTCGCCGGTGGTGGAGAGCAGCTCCTCTAAAAATTGTTTGATATCGGCAGGACCTTTGTGCCCTTCTTCAGTCGGGTAGGTGGGGTAGTACAGGGGAAGAATTTGATCCCAATAAAGGGCGTGTTTAAAAAGCCATTGCCATTCTTTATTGTCGCTATAGTAATTCATCATTGTCTCCCTCGTATGAGTTATGCAAATACAACCGGAAAGGTTGACATAATCGAGGAGACTTGAAAAGGGGAAGCGTCACATTGTGTTGACAGTTAAGGACTATTGTCTGGGCAGATCAATAAGAATGCTGTTTAGGTCTTGGCCTTTAATCAAAGATTGCTGGGCGGTATTTGCGCTACCTCCAAGCCCTTGGTTGGCAAGATTGTTGCGAATTTGGGTGTTGGTGGCGGCATCCATCGCTGAGTTGCCCAGCTCCCTTTCGGCGGCGGCGCTTCCGGTAAAGGTAATACTGCCGGCACCGCCCTTCTGGAGAAAAACCGTGATCAAGTTGCTGTAGTGGGTGACGCGCTTGTAACGCTCCGGCTCACTCGACAACTCCTGCTGAATATTTGCGGCAGCAGTACTGGCGCTGGACTGGTCAAGGGTGGCGGTGGTGGCGGAATTTTTCTGAATTCGTTCCTGCATGTCCTGAATGATCTTCAGGCGCTGGGCCTCATAGCTTCCGAGAATACTGGCAACCGCCTTATCCTTTTTGGCGGCATCGCCCTTGATGCCCTGAATTTCACTCTCGCTCATGCCGGTCTCTTTTAAATACTTGGTCAGCTCGGCCCCATTGGGATCATTGCTTAATTTGGTTTTCATACGCTCTTGCATGGCCCTTGAACGAAGAGAATATTCAGACAAATCAGCTTCGGCCTTGAGGGCCATCTCTTGCGTCATCACGTATCTCTGACAGACGGAGGCATTGAAAGCGGCGGCGCTGCTTCCTCCGACCGGACTAGTGGCGCCCGATCCAGAACCCGGTATCTGCGAGGGAGCACCGCATGCCTGGGCAATCTTCGCGGCCTCGGCCGCAGCTCCGGCACCATAGGCGGTTTCGACATTCTTGCTGGTCAACGTTGAAATTTCATCAATGGATTTTTCTCCGGAAACCCCGCCACCTGTATAAACCTTGGAGTTTGCCAGACCCTGATAGGCGCTTCCTCCTTGAAAGGCGCTGCCAAAGGCGGTTTTGAGCTCATCGGCCATGATAAGAGCGGCCCGGGCAGTTTTCATGGCCGCCTCGACTTTGCAGGCGGCAATTTGGGTGGACTCGTCCTTGGCACAGGCCGTGGCCTGGGTTGATCCTGTTCCTTGAGTTAAGGTATTGGCGGCCGGCGAAGAGGAGCTTCCACTTCCGCTGCCTCCAAAATTCGCCAGCACCTGCTGGGATGGACAGCTTGAACCGCTGGTATCCAGATAGGTGCAAATGTTGCGGATATCGCTGGCACAGGCCTTCCAGGCCTCACCCGCATCGCTTCCGCTACCCAAGAGGTCGCTTTGGGCCTTGCGGTTTATTTCCAAAGTTGAGCCTGAGCCACTTCCCACTCCCAGCTCATAGACGCGGGGAGTTCTTTTGCGAACGTCAGGATGAATGTCGATGCAAAACGAGGTGATGGCCTCGACCAGATTTTTGCTCACGCGAGTTTCGTAGATCTGAATAAAAACTTTCTGATCGACGATGTTGTTGGAGGCCCCTCTCACATCGCTGTACAAAGCATCTTCCAGTTGTTTTTTAAAAAACTCACGCATGGGAATAAAGGCCCTGTCACTCTGGGATTTCACGGTACCCAAATCCAATTTCTCAAACTCACTGCCGGCGCGATCCCCACTGTTACCTTCCAACGAATTTAAGGCCTCGATTATTTGACCTTGCGTTGTCTGAGGCAACTTGCCCCAGGCACATTGCGCCAGCTCATCTTGGCAGTTGCGCCCCATGATCTGCCCGGCCGAAGACCCGGAGCCGGAACCGCAACCCGTTTGCTGTTGTCTGCACTGATCGTAGGCCGCTCTTACCTGAGGGTGCTCCAGGAGTCGTTTGATGATGCTGGGTGATCTCACAACTGCATTGGAGGTGAAATCCACCCCTTGACCGCTCCCGCTACCACTTCCACTCGTCTGAGCAAAAGCATGACCAGACCAGGCCAGCACCAAGATTACGATCATGTGCTTTACATTCATAGATAACATACCAATATTGTCTCTTATCTTGTCGGTCGAGACGATGCTAATCATGAATGTTGAGAAAAAAAAGGCCCTTGAGAGGGCCTTATGTCAGAGCGAGTGCCAACTTTTTGTGCCAGTTATTTCAGGACACATTCCTTATTGCCGTAGTCGAATTCCTTGGCCACGTTCAAAGGGACAATTTGCCAGCCCTTGGCCTTAGCTTCGGTCAAGATCAGACGGGTCGCTGCCAGGGTTTTTTCCTGGATATCATGCATCAGAACCACGCCACCTTTGGAAGGATTGTTTATGCGATAGGGGACTTTGGTCCAAACACGCCGACCATCGACAGTCGCCGCTTTAAAAGTGTAGGCGGTGCCGCCTTCCATATGGGAGCGTACATTTTGCGCTACCTCTTGGGGAGTAATAACGGGAAGCCAGTCACTGGTGTCGATATCCCAGAAGACAAAGTTGATGCAGTTGTCGCCATAAAGTTCCTGCGATGCCTGCTTCATAATGTTTAGGTGATGGTAAGAGGGTGCCTTCCCGTAAGCTCCATAGGGGAAACGGTAAAACATTTCACGTTGATGCACGCCCATTTCGGCCAGAACGCCTTCAATCGTCACAACCGACGCCTTAAGTTCCGCCTTATAGGTGGCCTCGTTCTCGCCATTATTATCGTCATGATCTTTATCGTGGCTGGCGAGCTGGTGGCCCTCATTGACGATACGTTCGATTATAGGCCGGGTGGTTTCATTGATCTGTGAGGTAAGAACAAAGAACGTGGCCTTGACATCAAATTCTTTAAGTAGGTCGAGCATCTTGGGTGTTCGCACAGCATGGGGCCCATCGTCGTAGGTCAGGGCCAATTTATTGGTTCCATAGAGTGACTTGGCCAGATATGGAGACATCCCCACATCGTGCCCGGGGCGATAGACCACATTATCGTCGGGAAATTGTTTCGGCAGAGAATCGCCAAAGGCCGCGGTCATGGTTAAAGCTAAAAAAAGTAATCCGCCTTTCAATGACAAATGCATGCTTTTTCCCCTGTTTTAAAGACAGGGAAACTTATGGCAGATCATGCTTGGGAAAGTAAAGATAATGGGAAAAAAAGAAAGGACTCAGCCCCAAAGGCCCATGGCCTTGACCGCTTTTTCCAGCAGCTTATCACTGAAGGTGATATCTCCCTTTTCGTGAAAAAGTACCGGAATTCCTAGGGAAATGAGCAGATCCATAACACCTAAGATCGCCGGCCGGTGATAAATCATCAGACTTTTTTGAATCATCAGCAGGGAACAGTCGGGGTGCTCGAGGAGGGCGCTTTTAACGGTGAAATCATCAACCTGGGATAAGGTAACCATCTCAAACTGATAGAAGATACTGCGCAGTCGTCGAGTCGCTTCGGGTGAGGTTTCCACCACCACGATCTTGCCTTTAATTGGCCGGAGCTCGCGGTCTCGCGCTGTATTCTTATCATTTTCGCGCGTGCCTACGACTGAAGGACCGAGTGAAGTTACGATTTCAAATCCCGTATTTGTGCCCATTGGCCTCCCTTAACAAAAAAAATTGTAACATGAAAAGTTAAAAAACATTTCCCTCAACTACCACATGGCAAAAATCACCTTATTATGAAGCCATAGTCTCTTTCGCTCAACTATACATTTCCTGGCCCGTAGTTCCTGACAGTTAAATAAATTTTGATCGTGGCAAACGGCATGAAAAGCAAGACAATGTGCCACAATTTCTGGCCACTTCCTCCCACCTACTATTGACGTTAAAAAAAGCATGCCCAAATTGTTAAGTAATTTAGTAAGGAGGCTTCTATGTACAATATGCAAGAAATACCCCGCGGTGCTTTTGATCTGGCCCAGACTGAGGCCCTGAAGCGAAAAAATAGTGAGCTACATGCACTCCATCTTCTCCATGGGCTTATCAATCATCCTAAAAGTTACAGTCATACGGCGCTCAAAGAATACCGTTCTGAGGTAGAATCCGAGCTTAAAAAGCTCCCCACGGTTTCTAAGGCCATGCCGCTGGATCAGCTTCGCCCAGGGCCGTCCCTCTCCGAGTGGATTACCTATGCCAGTAGTGAGGTTATTCAATCAGGAAGGGATGCTATCGAAGAGCGCGACCTCCTAAAGCAGCTCCCAAAAATCTTCCCTCAGCTCAATATTGATTACAACAAATTCAAGGAAGGCGAGCAGTCCGAGAAGGAGGCCCCACCGACCTTTCTCATTAATCTGCAGGAGCTGGCCTCCAAAGGAAAACTTGACCCGGTCATCGGTCGCGACCGCGAAATTCGCATGGTGATGGAAATTTTAGGCCGCCGAGGAAAAAATAATCCGGTACTGGTGGGCGCGGCCGGGGTCGGAAAGACCGCCATCGTGGAAGGGCTGGCCTTGGCCATTTATCGCAACGTCGTTCCGGATGTGCTCAAAGGAAAAGAAGTTTTTACCTTGGATTTGGGCGTGCTCATGGCCGGAACAAAATTTAGAGGTGAGTTTGAGGAACGCATGCAGGCCATGCTCAAATTTATCAAGCAGAAGGCCGGCCAGGCGATCTTATTTATCGACGAGATTCATCAGCTTGTCGGTGCAGGGCGAACTGACGGCGCTATGGATGCCGCGAACTTGCTCAAACCGGCCCTGGCACGGGGAGAGCTTCACTGCATCGGTGCCACCACCGAGGATGAGTACCAAAAATATATCTTAGGTGATTCGGCCCTCGCACGCCGTTTTCGTAGCGTTCCGATAAAAGAGCCATCCAATGAAGATACGATTGAAATCTTAATGGGCGTCAAAGATAAGTTTGAGGGCCATCATGGAATTAAGATTTCTGATGAGGCCATTGTCAATGCGGTGACCCTCTCGGTTCAATATATCACAGATAAATATTTGCCCGATAAGGCCATCGATTTAATTGACGAGGCCTGTAGCAGCCTGAAGATTGCCGCCGAGGCCATGCCGGCCCATTTAGTCGAGATGGAGAGTGAGATTCGTTCCAAGATGATCCTGTCCAAAGTTGATCCCGAAAGTGGCAAGGAAATCGCCAAGGAAGCGGAAAAACTTAAAGCAAAATTTGAATCCGAGAAGAAGCATTGGGCAGCCGAAGTGCTATCAGTCAAAAAAGTTTCGGAGCTGCAAAACCAGCTCGATCGTTTGAAATTTGATTTTGAGCAGGCGGAGCGCCACGGTAACTTTGAAGAGGCCTCCAAAATTAAATATGGCATGATCCCTGAAATTCAGAAGCAGCTAGCATCATTTACTCATGATTGGGTGCTTAGAAAAAAAGATATCGCCCTGGTCGTGGCCAAACAAACCGGCATACCGCTGGAAAAAATTCTCAAATCCGAGCAGGATCGTATTTTGGAATTAGAGCGAGATTTGAAAAAGCGGGTGCTTGGCCAGGATGAGGCCATTCACGAAGTGGCCGGGGCCCTCATGGCCTCTCACGCTGGCCTGACGGATGAAACCAGACCACTGGGTTCATTTCTACTCTTAGGCCCCTCGGGTGTGGGAAAAACGGAGACGGCCAAATCCGTGGCCCAGTTTCTGTTCAATGATGAAAAGAAAATGATCCGAATCGACCTGTCCGAGTATTCCGAAAAACACTCGGTGGCCAAACTAATTGGCGCACCGGCGGGTTATGTCGGCTATGAGGAAGGCGGGATCTTGACTGAGGCGGTTCGGCGAAACAGTTACGCCGTTATTCTCTTCGATGAGATGGAGAAGGCGCACGAAGATTTTGCCGATATTCTGCTGCAGATTTTGGATGATGGTCGTTTGACCGATAACCGCGGACGAACCATCAACTTTAAAAACACGATCATCTTTATTACCAGCAATACCAAGGACTATCGCCATCAGTTTAAGCCGGAAGTTCTCGGTCGACTGGATGCCATTTTGCACTACAAACCTCTCACCGGCGAAATTCATCGGGATTTGGTAAACAAACAGTTGGCGCTGTTAAATGAACGTCTAAGCAGCAAGAAATTAACAGTGGAGTTAGACGAGCGCCTGGTTCAGGTTTTGATGGAGCGCGGATTCGATGCCACCTATGGGGCCAGGCCATTGCAGGGCACGTTCCAAAAGATCGTTACCCGGCCATTATCGGTGATGCTGCTGTCTGGAAGTTTACCGGAAGGAAAAATCCGCGCTAGCTTTGACGGCAATGAGGCGACATTCACGTCCCGTTGAGCATGGTGCACCCGACGATGGTGAGCGTGGCATAATACCTGAAGGTTGCGCAAATCATGCTTCCCACCATATGCCAGCGGAAGTCGATGGTGGATTTGCAGAAAATGAATGGCCCCGCACTTTTTCCCCGTTTTTGGATCGCGATATTCACAGCGGTGCCGTGCTCTTGCCAAAGCTTCACGCTTCAGTTTTGCCGTAAGCGCTCGATCACCGGTCACCTGCGGCGCCGCGGGTGAATGGGAAACTCGGCCAACCTTTCGCTTCTCAAGCCGGGCCAATTCCTGATCGCACAGATACTCAACCAGCTGGGCCAACTCGCGTTTCTTTGAGTGGGAAAAATGGGCCTGTAGTTTTTCCAATTTGCCCAGCACGCGATCATCCAAGGTAATGGAAAGCCTTGTGCTATTTTTACTTCTTCTGCGCAAAGTAACTTTGGGCGCCGCAGGTGCTGTTTCTTCTACTGCCAATATTTTCTCGGCCTCACGGGTTGAAGTATTTTCAAGCTGGGATAAAACCGCCCGTTTTTCTTCGATGCCGCAAATACCTTCACTTTTACAATGACTGCTGAAAAGTCCAAGATGGGTTAAATTTAAACTACCTGAATCCAACTTCGCCTCAATTTCGGGTAATTCGCCAAGAAGACGACACGCCACAATCCGCCTCTGCGCCTGATCGGGAGAGTATTTTAAATCTTTGGTGCAATAAGAAAACAAACTCGAAAATCCCAGCTCCGCAAACAGCTTGCGCCGGTCAATCTCACGCAGATAATGGAGAATCCTACTGGTGCACTCCCGCTCACGCAGGACTAATTTCTTGGTATCGACAAGCAAAACTTTATCAATCAGGTGGCGTAAATCCATAAATTCTCCTCCCCAAAAAAACACGCATCACTCTTTAGCACTATTTGCTCGCGCAAATTCATGGGAGGAAGATTTTTTTTCCTTTATTTCACTTTTGGTACGGCCGGGAGCCAGAATTAATACATAATCGGATCAACAAATTGCATGTCCAGCATGATCTGGTCGATTTGCTTTTTACGATAGGGACGGCGGACACCATCCAGCATGGCCTCACGCAGTCGGGCGTCGGGATATTTTGCCCAAGCTTGATAGAGCTTGAGCGCTCGCTCGCGATCGCCGGTAGCATCGCAGGCCCTGGCCAAAAATAAATCGCAAACAGCCGCCAAATATTGCGCCAACTTGCCCCGTTTGGCCTGCTCAAGGTATTTGATCGCTTCCTCAAAATGCCCCAGCTTCAAGGCCACATTTCCGACTTGCATGGAGAGGTGAGGGTCGCTCGGTAACAGGGCCTGGGCCTTCCTCAAGCTCACCAAGGCGCGCTCGGCAAAATCATTGGTATGGGATTCCATGTGCCAGATGCGATAGCCTTCGCGGTATTCTTCCACCGCCGGTAGAAAACCCGGCGTCTTCGGACGATTGCCAGGAATCGTAGGCCAGGCCTCTTCACTCGTTCTATCAGACCAGAAAGATTTGACGTCTATTTTGGCAAAATCACCGAGCCCCATGGGTGATCGTCCTCGCGTACTGACATAAAGGATCTGCTCTTCCGGTGAAAACACCACGGACTTGACCGTCGCCATAACACTCAGGGTATTGCCCAGCACGCGCTCTTCGCCCGTCCAAGGGTCGACATGATCGCCCAGCATCGCCGACATGGTGGCGGGGGTGATTTTGCCTTTATTGGCCAGTAAAACCTGGCGCATGCGACAGACGCGGGCCTGATCGTCGTGATAGCGACCGCCACAGATGAGGGCCTCATTTTGCTGCATTTCCGTGTGGAAAAAATTGGTGTGGGTGAGGAGTCCATTATCGAGATAGCGGATGGCCATTTTTTTCGGGCCCATCTCAATCGCCATGGCATTCTGTTCCTTGGCACTCGATACGACAAAAGTCCAGTTGGCATAGCGATTGTGCTTGCGCACGATATCCACGGCCTCATTTAAATTCTTCGCCTGTGAGGCGATCAGCCCACCGAGCACAAAAACCGGCATGCCCCTGACGCTCACATCGCGCCCAAAATGAGCGTGGGCGGCGACGGTAAGACCTTCTTGATTCATGGTAGTCAGACCGGCGGTGTGCAGACCGGCGCTGACCACTGAAACATGGGGAAGCTCGCCAATTTCAGTAGGTTGATGAAAAATAACAGTTGTCTCCCGCTCCCATGGGCCGGTCACAGGATAATCCTGATTGCGCGAGACCAGCATTTTGCCCGCTTCAGTCATACTGGGATGAACCACGGCACTTGAGCAGCCTGGAAGTTCCTGCGCGGGAAAATCTTTGAACAAATGCTTCATAATTGAGAGCCGGGATAAAAGCATCAGGCCATCGGCCTGAAACATGGCGCGTGAAATTGTTTTGTAAGGTATTTCGGCGGCGTCGGCCAGCGCTTCCATCAGTTCGCGATCTCTTGGCAGCAATGATTTCGCCATCAAGGGCAATAGCAAATGATGATAAAAATTGACCGCCACATCTTGCAGAGGTTTCCAGGCAAATACGCCGCCTGCGCGACGAATGATCCATTCATTTTTCTTGCCCAAAGCAGGCAGAGCACCGTTTTGGATAGATTTCTTGAGAATTTGTCCGTGCATCCTGGCGCGCTCCACATGGGTGCCTTGAAGTCGCAGAAAATGGATGCCTTTCAGCTGTCGATAATCGAAATTCATGGTCCTTTTCCTCTTTAAACTGAAAATTCATCTTAGCCTCTTAAAAACGAATCCGCATGTGGGCATTTTTGACAGGGGTAAATCCCAGCTCCAGATAGAGCTCCCGCGCTCGGATATTGGCCGGCGTCACCTCTAACTCAATGGCCACAGGGCGCTCGGGCCAGAGGTTATTGGGAGTAAGCAGTGTCTGTACCAACGTGCGCCCATGCCCCTGACCGCGGCTTGAATTCATGACAAAAATTTCATCGATAAAACAAACCTCGCCACCCAGCTCATTGGACCAAAAGGAGGTCAAAAAAGCATATCCCTCAACTTTTCCCATCAGCTCTAAAACTACGGCACGTCCGCGCAAGGGCTCGGCCCGCAGCTTCGCCAACGTTCGCCGTATATTCTCCGCAGGCACCGGAGCAATCCCCGGGTCCTCACGAAATAATTCCAAAGACATCTGCTCAATAAGCTTATCTTCCGCTCTGGAGGCCACACGCCACATATTAACTCCTAAAATAATTTCGAGTTTAGTCTGTTTTAAGGATATTATCTTGTCATGACACAAGCCAACTTCACGGCCCTTGAACTCCGCCGCATTCGTGCCTTCAAGACACCGTATGGCATTCAGAAATATCTCGACGAAATTCCTTATCACCTGGCAAACACCGCCTGGTCGCCGCGACGGGTGCTGCGCGAGGGCACGGCCCATTGTCTTGAAGGTGCAATCTTCGCCGCGGCGGCCTTGCGGGTGCTCGGGCATCCGCCGCTGATTGTAGACTTCGAGGCCCATCGCGACAGTGATCACGTCCTCGCCGTTTTTCGCCAAGACGGACACTGGGGCGCGCTGGCCTCGTCAAACTATTCCGGCTGCCGCTATCGCGAGCCCGTCTACCGAACCCTGCGCGAGCTCGCCATGAGCTACTTCGATACCTATTTCAATCTGGCACGAGAACGCAGCCTGCGCCGTTATTCGCGCCCGGTGAACCTCGGTCGCTTTGACACCTACGACTGGGTGACCACCGAAAATGATTTGTGGTTAATTGCAGAACACCTTTGCGAGATTCCCCATTGCAATCTGCTCACCCGTGCCCAGGAAAAGCGCCTGAACCGGATCGACGTCCGCAACTTTGAAGCGGGGCTGGTGCGGCATCGGAGTAAGTGAGTGTTATTCGATTATTCCTTTGAGTGAGAACGAGAAGATTCGCCACCAAAAAGGGAGAAAGGTATACCGATTGAAACAAAAAGTTCAGACCATTTTTCTTCATTAATCCGAAAAGAGTCAGTACCTGTGCTTAAACGTGCATCATGAAGTTTTGGCGTATCAATCTTTCGAAACTCGAATGACAATTGAGCATTTCCAAACCTGAGACGCAGAAAGGCACCAATCCCTTTGCCTTTTAGGGTGTCTCCATTATTTGTATTTACACCGCTATAATCGAGATCAGCTGAATTATCTTTCAGGGACACCAGGTAGTAAGCGGCACCAATTTTCAACCAGGACACAGGGCTTAGGTAAACCATTGGTCCATGAAGTGTCCGCGTGTAAGCATCTTCCCAACTGGCGGGAGTAAAAGACCCAAAGGTGCCTGCGCGAGTGATAACCGTCATATGGCCTCTTTCATACTGATATCCTAGTCCGAACAGCCGAATCAAGCTCACGCCCAATCGAAGACCATAACCATTCCCGTAAACATGACCCGGGCCGCGAAGATAATAGTCGTACGATGGAAGCGTCCCATGTTCGACAAAATTGGTATCACTTTTACCTTTGGCTATAATTCCCAGATAGGGCTCAACTTCAAAAGCGTTTGCCTGAGATAAAAAAACGAAAGATAGTACGAAGAAGAAATTAATGAGTTTTGTAATTTGCATTTCACCGTTCTCCCTGACTCGTGTAAATAATTATTTTCATATTTATATCTTAAATACGAATCACATATAATCACATAGGCATATCTATCCAGGTTTATTTTTATGCTCCTGCTGAGCATTACATTAATACATAAAACATTGTATCTATATGTATATACTGCATTACAAGAATAAAAAAGTAAACTTTAGTTGAGTTTTCTAACAAAATAGCCGATAATCCCCCCATGAACTCCGCAACGCTCGAGATCCTCATTAAAGCGCGCAATCTAACCTCGGCCCAAGTCTCCGAGCGGGTAGGGGTCAGCCGTCAAACTCTCTCAAAATGGCTGAACAAGCAGAAACATGTCCAGGTTCGCAGCGATCATCTGCAACGCCTGGCAGATCTTTTTCATGTGCCGATGGAAACTTTAATGAATCCACTTCCGGCCTTGGAAGAAAACCAGGCGCGCGAGCTTGAGGCAACCTTGAATTGGGACAGACTCTATCTTTCGGTTGAGGATTTAATTTTAGCGCTTAAAAAATGGGAGCCACAAGCGGTGGCCAGATTGGTTCAAACTTATGGATTGGTGACCTCCGCTCGAATCGTCGGGGATAAAAAAGCGCTTTGGAATCGTTACCCTTATTATAAAAAACATATTCACCCGGGCCTTCGCAAGATTCTGGATCAGGTGTGGGAGCAGCAATGGAAGCAGACCTTAAAATAAGCAGGTCGGTCCTGCCTCTTCCTTTAAGAAAGGCCATCGAGCATATTTTCTCGCAAAATATTCAAGGTTGCGTGCTCGTCGGAGGGACGGCCATCGCGGGTTACTATGCTGGACATCGAAAATCCGACGATATTGATCTTTTTACCAGGGATGAAGCGGCACAGATTGCGACGATCAAGGCCTGCCAATCACTGGCCAAACTTGGCGCAAAACTAGTCGAACATCAGCACACGCCCGGCTATTACAAGGCCACATGCACGCTTGACGGTCATAATTTCACAATCGACATTGTTCTTGATACTAACTTACATAAGGTAGGACGCACCATCCGTCTCGAAAACGCTGTGGCGGTCGCTGATCTTCTGACCTTGCTCAAAATGAAAGCGTCCACGCTCATTAGTCGATGCAGCGAAAAAGATCTTTACGACATCAGGTGGATTTTAGGGAAAATGCAAGAGGTGACCATCAACGATCTCTTAAAATGGGCCCAGGAGATGGATGCGGGCGCGATTCCTGAATCCCTTTACAATGTTGTTGCAGGTACCGTTTTGCGAAAGGCCGCTTGCGATTTTTCGCTTACGCCTGAGATAGGTGCAGAGCAAATCTACAAAGAGCTCAGACAATTTAAAAAAGAGCTTGCCCAGGCCATCGAAGACGCCATCAATAAACGGCCCCTGCCACCACTGGGGAAACTTTTTCGTTTGCTTAAGGGTTAAAAGCGATGGACCTAACTAGCTGGAGGGACTCAGAAATGGTTTAATCTCTACCCTATAATGGCAATTATAGACTACGTTAGTCGGCTATACATAATCCAAAATCAAATTGTAATAAGGTTGGTCATTTCCCTATGAAAAACTAGATTTTTTAGGGGTAAAGACGTAGCAAAACTTTATCCCTGAAAAATAAAAAAGCCCCGTGAAAACGTCAATTTTCACGGGGCAAACCTGGTGCCCTTGTAGGAAAGAACACTCAAAACCGTGTCTTTATCCTACAAGCGGCATCTTTTTAACGCAAGAAAAGGATGCTTTTTGCTGCTTAAAACCTACTTAAAACCTATCGAAAAGGACTTCTATGGAGTTTGACCCCTCAAAATCGCTAATTTTTAGCCATTCTTATAAATCGCTTAATTTTTCAACGCTCGAAAAATGGCAGTTTGCCATACTTTTTACGCTAAAAAGCGCTGTCGAGATCGAATGCTATTTGTTTTTGTGCTTCCTTTCCTTCTCAGGTGGGGACTTCGCACAGGCTTCAGCGAGAGAGATCGCAAGGGCCATTAATCGAGATAGAACAAAGGTAGCCCTCGCTCTTAAAAAACTTGAACGTAAAAAGATCATCGAAAGCCAAAAAGAAGGTTTCAAAAAGACAATTTATATAGTCACTGACTGGCTTCCTTTGGACGCCAGGGAGGAAGTAATTAGGGAACGTCCGAAGGGTGGCTTCCCAAAGACGCCACTACGGTTTCAAAAAGACGCACAACCAGCGCCTACTTGCAACATAACTGGCGTCTTTAAGACGCACAACCAGCGTCCAAAGGAAGACATTTTAATAACAATTAAAAAGAAAAGTAATTGCGCCGCCAATGGCCTTAGTGGGCCAGCGTCGCAAACTCAGAGTCAGGAACCAAACGACGAGGAAATGCAACAAGGCCTTACTTCTTTGCTGGTTGAACTTTCCGAGGGCGGGGGGCCACCTTGTATTGAGTCGGAGGAAAAACAGCTCTAAACCAAAATGCGGCCTTTTGGGCCCTGTCTTCCTTTGGAAGCCAGAAAAACAACTTTAATAGCGTCCTAAAGACGCCAGGGAGATGAAAAACATGGAAGAAAAAAACGCATGGCGTGACAAGAAAAAAAGGTTACTCGGCAAGTACAAGCTTGAGGCCGCAAAAATCGGCCAGGCCATTACAAAAATTGAGGAGGAGCTGGCACAAGAGGAGATCGCTTTCGAGCAGTACGCACGGGCAAAAGGAAAGCGCAATAAACCAAAGGGAGCACCTGTAAAGGAAAATGAGTCTGCACCTGCACAGAAAAAAGCTTTTTTTGATATCACAGCATAAGGGGGGGCGCTTCTATGAATGATACACTTGCCACTGACACCGTTTCGATTGATCTTGAAAACCAATTGGGAGACCTGCTAAATGAGAACACGCAAAAAACTAATCCTGAAAGTGAGAAAAAATCTGACACTGCTACGCCTGAAGGTGAGACTAATTCCGATGACTTTGATATTCCGCTTGATGAACTGGTGCCGGATGAGATCATCAATATGGCCCTTGTCTTGCCTGAGACCGCAGCTTACCACGCTATCGAGTCAGACTTCAGTGAAAGCGAAAAGGATGCTCTTAAATCATTACTGCAGCCATCTGATCAGATCATTGAGCTACGAAAAAAGATAGGCATCAAAGCGCTGGAAAAATATTTCCCAGATTCGACTACCACTACCGTTTCGGTTGAGGTTGCTTGTCTTGCCGTTTTTATTGTCCCGCCGATCTTGGCCGTCATGGCCGCGTATAAACACAAGGCCGAAATGGCAAACGCTGTGCCAGTGAAGGAGAACCAAAAACATGAGCAAGAGTAATAAGGGCCTGGCAACGGCCAAAGATTTAGTAGGCAAACAACCAAAAATAAAACCTTGCCCGTTTTGTGGGGCGGTTGCAAAGGTAGTCTTTTTTCAATTTTCGGATGAAATTGCTTATGTGCAGTGTAGCGCCGACAAATGTCATCTCTTAGATTTTGGAAGTGTTAGGAAGGGGCCACTAGGTCAACCATCCTTTACATTGCCGCAGTGGAATACCCGCGCAAAAACTGAGGCCGATGAAATTCTTGAGCTGATCGGCGCTGAAAATGGGCCAGATGATTATTTTAGCAAGATGCTTGAAAAGCATAAAGCAAACTGCGAGCTGATGAGTAAGATCGAAACGCTCATCAGAAAAAAATGATCAAGCTTATTTTCGGTAGAACCGAGAGCGGAAAATCATACAGGGCCAGGGAGTTTCTAAAGAACACAAAACGAAAAATTATCTTTGATGCTGCCAATGATTTTACTGGCATGATCATTACTGATTTTTCCCAAGGGAATTTATTAAAGCTCTTTATGGCCTACAAATGCTCTGAAAGCTTTTGCCTTGTTTTTCGCCCGCCCTGGAACCTGGACAATGAACGGGCAGCTCAGGCCGTTGCCGCTTTCGCTTTTGCCTTGGGCCGCTCCTACGGTGAGCGTGCCCTGCGTGCAAGTGATCGCATCGTTTTGGTTTTGGATGAGGCCGACAAATACACCTGTTATGATAAGACCGATCTGCTTTACTTGGCAGTGACAAAGGGGCGCCATCAAAACCTGGATATTCTCGCGATCTGCCAAGACCCGATGACACTACCAACTTATTTTCGCCGCAACGCCTCTGAGATTTGTACCCTTCAGCTCGAAGTGAACCCATACTTTAAAGAAAAATTCGGATTGAGCGTTGCAGAGAAGATCGCCCAGCTCAAGCGCTACCATTATTATCTATGGAGTGATTGCCACGGCGTCACTCTATATAACGCTAAAGGGAGCAAGATCAATGATTGAACTACCAAGCTACCCAGGATATTTTTTCTCAAAAAAAGACGGGCATATTTACCGCTTCCACAAAGAAGGCTTTCGGCAAGTCCGGCCCGTCGGATATCGCACAGAAACCACCTGGGCACTGTACCGCCATGGTGTCCGCGCCTATGTGACTTTGACCGACGTTCTCTGTGAAATTGGGCCTTTCATAAAACCAAAGTCCGCATAGGCCGCGACGTTCAAAGATTTTCCGCTAAACTCCCTCTGATCATTTCAAAATTCACAAGCGCACAAATGATTTCATATTCATACTTTGTGATCTGACTTAAGGCGATAATCATTGCAACCTTGAGGCCTCTGACTTTCAGTCGATAGGAAGTTGGCCGGAAGTTTTTAAATTTTGGGAGATCAAAAAAAATGAAGACCGAACTTAAGCACATTGGAAAAATTCTGCTCGTTTCTCTCGTGGCCATTGCAGGCTACAACATTGTCCGCGCAAAATTTCCGCAGACAAAACTCCCTTAATTTTGGGGATAGGTGAGAGTAGGGGTAGCGAAAAAAAACGCTTTAAAATCAAAATGTGAAGGTCATTTTTTAGGGCCTTCAGAAAAAAGGATAAGAAAATGGGCGAAGAATCAGTGAAAGCAAAATTAATCCCTGGAATGAACCCATCAGGTTCAACTCAGCTACCTACCATTGATTTTGTAAAAAATCGAAGGTTGGGTGAAACAATTCAAAAATCGAATTGTGTGAAAGGGATGCTTATCACTGGTGAGTTTCTCATTAACTGCACATGGAGCGCTGGAGCGCCTGGAGCACCAAAGTACGGCGCGCTTCAAAAACTCCTGAAGAACGTTGTCATTGAGGCCGACAAAGAAACACTTATAAAGTGTTCTCCGTTAGAGCTTAGGAATACGACAAAGCTTGTGGCAAACTCAGCTTCTCAGCCTCGTTACCAAACCAATTCAACCACGCTCACAGCGAGCGCAACCAAAGGCCTCATGGCCTGGGGAACGACTGGCCAGAACGTGAAAGTAAAAGAATCTCTTTATATTCCTTTGGAGTGTCACTTTTTGACCGAACCTTGGCTGACTTACTTGAACGCCGCACGCTATGACAAATGCCAAGTGTTCTTTGATTTTGATGACCCCACGGGCCTTGATGAGGGAGCGGCTGCAACTAACTTTGCGGTAGTGTCCTGTACTGGAACCATTGACGTTACTTTGGTCACATCTGATGAGGATGTGGATAAAGAATTTGAAATATATCGCCGAGGTTTTTCTGATAATTCCTTCGGTGGTGTTACTCCAGGCAAGCGCATTGATTTAAAGCAAGTTGATGGCGATCTCCTGGGCGTGTTCATCGAAGTCAACCGCGTGACAAGCGCTGGTGTTGAAACTCCAGTGACTCAGAACGAAGCAAAAAATATGTTTTTCACGCTCAAATTGAACGGTAGCTTGGCCAAAAAGCAAAAAATGTCCCTTGCTCAGATCATGGACGAAAACGAAAATAAATTCCCAATCGGTGGTTCACTGGACAACTTTGGGTTTATGACTTTCATCCAGGGCAGTGATCGAAATTCGGTCATTAAGATGCGGGACTACAAAACCGTTGATATGGAAATGGAAATGACTTCAGGCCTCGACTTTTCATCGAGCGCCACCTATAAAGTCAGAACCCATACGCATGAGCTGGTGCCTGTAGCGCTCCAGAGAAAACTCGAACCTAAAAAATAATTTTAAAGTAATTTAAAATTGTGAAGGTGTTATGGGATTTAAGCTAAAAAGTGTAATCAAACAGGTTGCCGCGCCCGTGAAAGCGCAAGTCAAAGCGGCCGTTAAAGACGCCGTTCCCTTGACCGCTGCATATTTCACAGGTGGTGCAAGCCTCTCCATGATGCCGGCCTCGAATACAATGAGTTCCGGCATACTTGGAAAAGTCTTAGGTGGTGGCGCTGGTGGTAGTGAACCCGCCCAGGAGGCCCCGGCCCCTGTCGAAATTCCTTACGCTCCAGTACCAGTTTTACAAGCTCCAGCTCAAGCACCAAAATCAACGGGCAAAAAAATTGCAACAAAATCAAGTTATGGTGAGGCAGGCACGCGCCCAGCTCCAGCGAGCGCCACAGGGCCAATTACTTCAAGCGCCGCACCTGATAATAAAATGATGATCATGATCGGTGTAGGCGTCGGTGGCCTTGTGCTGATTGGTGTTTTGGTTGCCATGATGAGGAAGTCATGAGTGATGAAATCTTAATTCAGATTCTGCACCTTCTCCAGCGCGTGCATGAACCAACGCTCGGCTTAAACAATGTCAATGCGGCAATGGTTAGAACTGAGAAAATTGATCTCGGCACTGCCATGAGGTTTTCCGACACAAGCACAGCGTCGGGCAATCGGATTGATTTTCCTTTTAAATCGCTTCGAGTAATCGACGCCTCTGATCTCGATGCTACTTTAAATATTCGCTTCAATTACCCGCAAGACAAGGGTGATTCGATGGCCATAAAAAAGGGCGATCTGAAAAATCTTCTAATTCCCGTGATGAATGGGCGGATTGAATGTTCCGCGCAGTCGGGTAAATGGATGAAGATAGAATTTTCCATGATGGATCAGCTCACAGGCCAGCTTAAGCTCGATTCAAGCGGTCTCGTGATGATTGACGGCGTAAGCTTTGCGCAAAGTCTTAGCAATGTTGCTACTGCCTCGACTGGCACGCTGATTATTGCAGCTTCAGGAGATCGCGGCGTGGTGTACGGCAAAAATATTGATGAAGTCAATTCGTTTTGGATTGGTTCACTAACAGAAATTGCCGCCGCAAATTGGGACGTTCTTTGTGAAGAAATTCTACCAGGCGGTAGCTTCACCTGGAAAAATACCGCTGGCCTTTATGCCAGGTCAAAGGTTGCGCTCGTTGCAAAATGCAAAATTTTCAACCATTCGAGGTCATAATGAAAAATCTTATTTTAATTTCTGTTTTATTTCTGAGCTTCATTGCTCACGGGCAAGTGAGCAATCCCGCTAACCAACGCCTAATTACCATGGGCGGTGTCACGCTGCCGATTACAAGCAAGGTTATGATCTTGCTTGCTGCGGCCGAAGATATAAAATATGATTCGTTCAAGTATCGAGGAGCAAGCTACGTCGTTCCCACGGCAAAAAAGTTGCGGATATGGGCGTACAGGGCAGAAAATCACACTTCTGGCGGTAGTTCATGCGCACCTACATTTGGATGGTCAACCGCTGCCGCTGAAAATGCTGCCGGGCCACCGACTAACTGGACAGTGGGAAACATTGGCGGAATGAATGATTACTTCGCAATGGTTTTTATCACTACCGTAAATTATGAACAAAGTAGACAGGGGCCATTAGACTTTGAAATTACTGCGGGAAACTATCCAGGCCTTTTAAATGCCGGCCCTTGCTCTGTCACAATTCTTGCCACACTGGAAGATGTTTGATGTATGGTCACAACCATAAAAACCAAACGAACCTATCTGCAAGAAGATCGCCCGCAAGGTGAGCGGGCCTTGCGCATTTTCTACGACTACTCGAAGAAAAATTATCCTGAAAAATTTAAATGGAGCTTTGAAGAATTTCTTGCCGATATCGACAAGAAAAATAAAAGTTTCATTAACGGCTTTGGCCTTGGAATATCGTTTGTCGCTCCAAGTGAGGTTAGGCTACACGATGCCATGGAGGCAGTCGGCAAGGCCAGCGCGGGCGGTATTCCGGCCAATCCAAGCGTGTTCACTGATGCGCTCTATGAGCGCTTGCAAAAATTTGACACTGAGGCCTTTCTTGAAGTCGCTTCAGAAACTGGTAAGGACGTTGCCAAGATCGCAGGTGCAGGCCTTGGCCTGGCCTTGCTAATCAAACTGGCCCTGGTGGCCTTACCGTTCATCTTGGCATTTAGAAACAGTCGGAAGGGCGCATGAAATGGGCCATTCTGGGAGTCTTGGGGTTTATCGTTATGGCACTGACTACTAAAGCGAAGGCCAGCGACACGGGCGTAAAAAGCACGGCCAACAAATGGTCACGCTTTGATTCTCTTTTTAAAAAATATGCCTCGATTAATAATCTCGATTGGCGCTGGCTTAAAACATTTTGCATGAAGGAAACATCGCTCGGCTATCATCCAAAGGTGGCCAGGGGCCTTGCCTTTCCAAATGACGTTGACGGTTCAACCAGTGAGGATAAGAAATCATGGGGTCTAATGCAATTAATTTTGCCGACTGCCAGCTCACTTGCTGGACGAAACATCACGCCGATTGATCTGAACAATCCTGAGATATCAATTCAGCTTTCGGCAAAATACATTGGCGTTCTAAATAAGCGCTACAAGGGAAACATCAGGGATATTGCCATGGCCTACAACCAAGGCGAACCAAATCAAGATCGTTTCCTTGAGCTGGAGCGCTTAGGCCGTCTAAGTCCCAAAAATTATCCAGCGGCGCGGGAATATTTTGATAAGTGGAAAGAATGGTGGGAATACCTCGCTAATTTAGGCGAGTTTAAATAAGGAGCAATTTGTGGGTGATCTACGCGAGCAAGTCAATGACATTGAGAGAAGAGTAAGAGAACTCGAAGGCAAGCCACGTGAAAAATGCGATCACGTCGAAGTGGCCAAGGAAGAAAAGCCAGCGCAAGAAAAAAAGCCAGCGGCCAAAAAGTAAGATTTTAGGGCCCAAATTGGATAGATGATCTTTTTGGCCCATTGGAGGGGCCAGGAGATCCGCAAAGGTCTAAGGAACTGTCGCTGATCTAATTTTAAGATAGTTAAACATGGAGGATTTTATGCTTTCAGTTTTGTTGCTTGCATTGCTACTTTTTTTATTTCTTTGCCACTGGCGTTTTTCCGTCATCCTGGCGCTGGTGTTAAACGGTGTCTGTCTCTCCATGGCCTTTGCTGGTGAGGGGCCTTCAGCAAGCGCCGTGCTTCCTGGTGCATTGGCCTTAATTTCAAACGTCATTCCAGGTGGCCCGATCTGGTATGTGATCGCCACGATCATCTGGGAGGCCATTGTGGCCAAAGCGCCGATCAAACCTAATTCGACTGTCGAGCTGGGCGTCCACTTGGTTAAAGGTGCCCTGGACACGCTCAGGACGCTGAAAAAAGAACCGCCATCAATCGAGCAAAAATAGGCCGTGCATTTTTCAGAAAACTTCACGGTAATTTTGGCCGGCCTGAATATTGTGAGCTTGTTAAAGCTGGCCTACGATTATGGCCAGCTTACTGAGCGACTAAAGTCTGTACAGGAGCGGGTTAAGGCCCTGGAAGTCGAGAGTCATAAAAAAAAGTGATTTAGAACGGCGGTGGCATGATCAAAATGTTGACAAGAACGCCGCCGTCAATTCTAATTAAGGCATCCACAGATTAAAGAATCAATTCAAGGAGCTACGCTTTGAAAAATGTTCTCTACCCTATAATGGCAATTATAGGGTAGAGCGTGTTTATAGACGAGTTGACTCATTAAATACGTAACCGAAAGTCGATTTTAGCGAAAATTCCACTAAACAACCTGAACCCTCTTCCCATCAAATTCAACAACCTGGTTCTTTCTGATCTTGGCGCGCTTCCGAAGCTCCACAACACCGTCAACTTTAACTTTTCCATCGGCAATGAGGTGTTTGGCAACAGCGCCGGATTCGCAAAGTTTCATGATCTTCAAGAGATCGCAAAGCGGAATATGTTCGTCACGAGTTAATTTAAATTCCAGCATAGCTTTCCTTTTGTCCTAGCAGTTGACTCGATTATAAAAGGTAATGATAAAAACTTCATGGGTATCAAAATGCGGCAGCTCAGGCGTAGGTCTCAGGGTTTCAGCATGCATCTGATGGCCGAATCCCATCTGTGATCTTCCCTTAATAAATCGGACAGTGTATTAAGCGCACAACCTCAACGGAGGGGATGCGTTATGAAACAGAAAA
>Ga0154322_123_pt2 | contig 150272 bp, 137 predicted proteins | sample RifGroA2_FD_115850 | JGI IMG/M metagenome (GOLD analysis project Ga0154322, IMG submission 115850) | Bdellovibrionales bacterium GWA2_49_15 | reverse complement strand
ATTCCTCACTTGGCTATTTGAGTCCGAGTGAGTATGCTCAACAAAACCGTTGTGCTGCTTAAAAGAGTGTCCGGGAATTCGAGGGAACTTCAAAGTGAGGGTGATCAAAACTATCCGCAAAAAATATTCTTTCCCTTGCTGCGAGAATATCCATGCGGGTGAGCTTCCGCTGGAGATGGTACCGAAGAGCTTCTGCAATTCAAACGGCAATCGGTTTAACCGTCTAATAGTGGTTCGCATACGATGAAACAACCGGAGATTATTTGACAACCGTCCCTGGCGGCTTATATCAGCGGCTCTGTCACAATAGGAGAAAGTTGCTATTTCGGAAAAAATTACAGCGTTATTAATAATATCAGCATTGCTCCCAACACTATTGTTGGTGCAGGAGCATGTGTCGTTTCCAACATAAAAGAGTCCGGCACCTACGTTGGAAAAGCCGCTATAAAGAAATAATATCAGTAGCTATTTTTTTAAACTACTCCGAAGCCAACTTCGCAGTCACCCCACCATCACAATAAAATTCTTGGCCCGTAATATTCCCAGCTAACTCTGGATCGACTAAAAATAAGGCGAGATTGGCAATATCATTCGGAGAACCGAGCTTGTTTAAGGGTGAAGAACTTTGTAATTTTTTAAGCGCCTGTCCGGGACTGGCATTACGCGCCAAGCCTTTTTGCAGCATGGCCGTATCAACGGCACCAGGATTGATGGCGTTCACTCGTATGCCATACTCGCCAAGTTCAAGCGCCATAGCACGGGTTAATGCCGAAATAGCGCCTTTTGAAGCCACGTAGGCTGCCATGCCCTTGCTAGTTGCTCTGGCATGCACAGATGACAAATTAACAATCGAGGAGCCGGATTTAAGAAATGGAAAAAAACTCTGGGTGGTTAACATGATGGCCTTCAAATTAACGGACAAAACGCGATCCCACTCTTCTTCTGTGGTTTCAAGAATCCCCTTTTCTACTTGCACGGCAGCATTATTAATTACTGCGAGCACTGAATGGTTTTTTGCGTTAATTGCAATTCCTATCTTGGCAAGCTCATGCTTGTTAGACACATCTGCCTTCATAAACTGAAATTTGGCCTTTCCCTTTGGGGCAACTAAATCGATTCCAACTACCGGGAAATTTTTCTCGCAAAATAAATTTGCAATGGCTCGACCAATTCCATTTGATGCGCCAGTGACGACGATACATTGGTCCATAAAGATTTTACCTCTTTGAATTTTCACCTTTGTTCCCTAAATGCATAAAGATTAAAATATTTGCTTTTATCATTCTCATATTCTAATGCCACTTCCGATGGTGATTGGCTTCCCACGTGGGAAAGCAATTTCAATTTAAATCCCATAGCTTCCAAAGAAGCTAGCAATTCGCGTGCGGAACTTCCTGAAGATTTGAGGGAGAAAGGCCAAAATTCCAGAATCATTTTTATATTCTTGTTACTCATCAGAAGATTGTGCATTCCTCTTAAAGCAAAATATTCAAAACCCTGAATATCCATTTTTATAAAATTAATCTCGCGAATGGAACTGGTTAAAAATGAATCGAGAGTAATCATTTTCACTTCAATAAAACTACGCTCTTTTTCATCTTTCGGCATATATGCCCGGTGATCGACGTTATATTCCGATGATAGATAAAATTTTACTTTTTCATTTTTATTCCCGACGGCAAGATTATGAGCTTGAACATTGTTATACTTGAATTTTAGCTTCGTAAGTTTGGAAAAATTTGTTGCATCTGGTTCAAATGCGATTACCAATCCATGCTCGCCAACAATCTTGGAAAAAAACTTTGTATAAGAACCTATGTTGGCTCCGATATCTAAGACACAATCTCCTGGCCTGATAATTTCTTTCATGAATTCCCGCTCTTCACGGTCCGAAATAGATTTATAAAGTTCATAAAGAGGTTTATAAAGAGTGAAATTTTTTCGAAAGAGAGATTCTCCTAATTTAAAAACGTTATTTAACATAAAACCTCTCGAGCCTAACAAATGGCATTATTTGCAAACTTAAAACATACCTTAGACAAAGTAAAATGGCCCGTATTCATAATCTTGTCATACAATACATTGCGAGCTAAGTTTCCTCAATTACAATAAATTGAGTAAATAACCTATGACAAATAAACCAGCTTGGTTACATCGTTTCCTCTCTGTATCAAGTAGCAAACGCATCTATCAAGAATCATTTCCCCGCGAAATTCGAATTGAAACAATTAATTCATGCAATAGTAGCTGTTCTTTTTGTCCGATGGGTGTCAACTCTGAGGCGACCAAAAATCGCCAGGTGAAGCGAATGGATGATGCCCTTTTTCGAAAAATTATCGACGAAATGGCAAGTGTCTCGTACTCAGGAATCGTAAAATTTTATTGTAACAATGAGGCCCTTCTTGATCGAAGAATTGTGGAATTTATTGAATATACCAAAGAGAAATTGCCTCACCTGACTCGACTTCAAATTGACACCAATGGCAAACTTCTCACAAGAGAATTAGGGGCGAGCTTGTTTAATGCCGGACTTACCTGCATGTTAGTTGATGATTATACTGAAACAGGTGGCGGTGGATTAAATAATAAAAAGGAAAAAATAAAAGAAGTCTATGATTGGCTAAGGGAACAATTTCCCGACAAAACAATGGGATATTTTCCAAGATTACTTAATGAGGTTCTAGACTCCAGAGCAGGGATGGCACCCAACAACAGTTACATCCCACCGGCCCCTACCAAGGCTTCTTGTGTCTACCCCTTTTACTCTATGTACATCACCTCAAATGGAAATGTGGCCCAATGTCATTACGATTCAGTTTTTGAAAACCCAATGGGGAATGTTACTTCCTCTTCGCTCCAGGAAGTCTGGCAAGGTGAAAAATTTAGGCAGCTCAGGGCCGGGCTATTGAAGTGTAGCAGGACCAACAAACTTTGCACCCAATGCGACTTCCACGGACACATCAACCCTTTGGAGATAATGGAAAATACCCACTATTTATATAATTTTGCCTATAAGTCTTTGGGGACCTTGGCAAAAATCCGACAAATAATGAAGTCGTCTAAAGTTTAACTACCTCTATAGTATTAAAGCACCCAAGCCCAGGCCAAATCTTGATCAACAGGTCATCAAACCATTTGGCGAGAGGATAAAGTTTGCGATCCACCAAATTCCAATTTTTTAGCCCACCAGCAAGCCAGTACATCAGAGGGGTATGAGCTTTGTAAGAAACCATCCTCAGATCCGGGAATTTCTTCTGGTATAGGTTAAAATCTCTTTTAAAAACAATCCAGCTTAAAGCTCCATTTGCGTCCATAAGGGGGTCCTTTGAATCAAAATTCCAAGCAACCGCCTGCTTATTAAAGGGTTCATGGTGGAGATATTTTAAGATGGGCGTGCTCAAAGGCCCAACATGTTCATCCATGATCAAAATGCGACCATTGGGCCGTAGGCAACGGGAGGCCTCTCGAAAAAAAGCTTCTACATCCGGAATATGATGAAAAACGTTCAGCATCCCTATAAAACGAAGTGAAGCGTCAGCAAAATCCATTTTGGTGGCATCGACGATTTTTTCCACCCCCGGGTACTGAACAACGTCAGAGATAATCAGCTCGGGAATAACTTCCTTGGCAAAGCCCAGCCCCGCGCCCAATTCCAACAAGCTCCCGTGTTTTCCGCATTTTGCTATACAGGTTTGATATTCACCATAGGCCTGGAGATAGATTTGCTTTAAGGCGAATTTACCCAAAATGAGCTGTCTAATTCGCCCATGCTCTCGGGCCAAAAGATCCTCTTGTTTTATATTGCAAGAACAAGTCATTTAATAATATCTTCCAGGTAGCAATTTTTTTAAGGGAATCACAATGAAAAAGAAGGCCTTGATCACCGGAATCACTGGGCAAGATGGTTCTTACCTAGCTGAATTTTTACTCAATAAAGGGTACGAAGTCCATGGCGTTAAACGCCGCTCCTCGTCATTTAATACTAAAAGGATCGATCACCTCTATGTCGATCAACATTCGGCCACCAATTTTCATCTGCATTACGGAGATCTCTCCGACTCCACCAACCTAATCCGATTGGTCCAGGAAATTACTCCAGATGAAATCTACAATTTGGGGGCCATGAGTCACGTGAAAGTGTCCTTTGACTCACCCGAGTATACCGCCAACGTTGACGGCATTGGCACTCTACGCCTCCTTGAAGCCATGCGGATCTGTGGACTCCAATCTAAAACAAAATTTTACCAGGCCTCCACCAGTGAGCTCTATGGCGCAGCACAGGAAATTCCTCAAACTGAGAAAACTCCTTTTTATCCCAGAAGTCCCTATGGTGTGGCCAAACTCTATGCTTACTGGATTACGGTCAATTATCGCGAGGCCTATAAGATGTTTGCCTGCAATGGCATTCTGTTTAACCACGAATCTCCCATTCGAGGAGAAACGTTCGTCACTAAAAAAATTACCCGCGCCGCCGCAGGGATAAAATTTGGACGCCAAGATTGCCTTTATCTTGGCAATTTGGATGCCAAACGGGATTGGGGCTATGCCAAGGAATACATCGAAGGCATGTGGTTGATGCTTCAGCAGGACAAACCGGAAGATTTTGTTTTATCCACGGGCAAATCAGTTTCAGTGCGAGAATTTACCGAAATGGCCTTTAATATTGTGGATATCCCCATTGAGTGGCAGGGGGCCCGCGGCACCCCCCAGGAAGTTGGCGTGCATAAAAAAACCGGCCAAGTTCTGATCAAAATTGATCCTCAGTATTTCCGCCCCACAGAAGTAGACATCCTGCTCGGTGACCCAACTAAGGCCAAGAAAATTTTGGGCTGGGAAGCCAAGGTCAGCGTGGCCGATTTAGCGCGAATTATGGTGGAAGAAGATCTGAAAGAACTTAGGGAAAACAATGGAAAAAAATTCTAAAGTTTTAGTCCTGGGCGGTTCAGGATTGGTGGGCTCATCCATCAGACGAGAGCTGGCTAATCAGGGTTATATTAATGTCCTCGCCCCCACTCATGCCCAGCTTGATTTGACCATTCAAAATAAAGTTAATGATTATTTCCAAACACACACCCCGGAATATGTCTTTATGGCCGCCGCCAAAGTTGGTGGCATCCAAGCCAACAATAACTACCGGGCCGATTTCATTTTGCAAAATCTCACTATCCAGAACAATCTTTTCCTGGCGGCACTCAATTCTTCCGTTCAAAAGTTTTTGTTTTTAGGTAGCTCCTGCATTTACCCTAAAGAGTGCTCCCAACCAATCAAAGAGGAGTACCTTCTCACCGGGCCTCTTGAGCCGACTAATGAACCCTATGCCATCGCCAAAATCGCCGGGCTGAAAACTGCAGAAAGTATCCGCAGTCAATATGGGCGAATGTTTTTTTCTGCCATGCCAACCAATCTCTACGGCGTCCAGGATAACTTTCACAGAGATAATTCCCACGTCATCCCCGGCCTGATTGCCCGCTTAAACGATGCCATGAAAAAAGGGGATACCAACTTTGAAGTATGGGGCACAGGAAAGCCCTATCGTGAATTTTTATACGTTGACGACCTGGCGCGTGCCTGTGTTTTCCTAATGAACTGTAAACAGGAGCTACCTGACTGGGTGAATATAGGAACTGGCAGCGATATCAGCATTAAAGATCTGGCAAATCTCATTGCCGATGTTATGGGCTTTAAAGGAAAAATTGTTTTTAACCCCAAATTCCCCGATGGAACGATGAAGAAACTTCTTGATGTAAGCAAGATTAAAGCTCTGGGCTGGTCGCCGGAGATAAGCCTCAGGGAAGGGATCCAAAGAACGGTAGACTTTTTTTTAGACGATCCGTCCTAAGTTTTTTGCAATTGAGGAAGTGTTGTCTTGCCCAATTTCACTTTAAAAAAACCGACCGTCACCATCTTCAGCAAAACAAATCCGTGATAAAACCGACTAATATTGGTTTCACCATACGTTCTCGACAAGTATTTAATAGGAATGTTGGCAATTCCTAAACCCAAAATTGCCGCGGGGAAAAGTAACTCAAAATCTCCAAATGGGTCAAAATCACCAAAATCCCTGCGCCATTCAACCATTCGTTTATAATCATGGGCAGACAAAAATTTTGTACCACACAAGGAATCACTTAGTCGTACGCCAAGAATTATGGATAAGGTTTTAGCGAAAAAAATATTCCCGAGTTTGTTTAAGAACCGCATAGCCTCACCTTCCATTTGATAGAGAAGTCTGCTGCCATTGATAAAATCCGCCACGCCACTCGTATATGCTTGGTAATATCGGGAAAGCATCTCCGGAGGCATTGTAAGATCGGCATCTAGAATTGTGAGCAGCTCATTTGTGGCCTTTGAAAATCCAAGTCTCACTGCATCGACTTTGCCTTTACCTGTTTGCTGAAAACCTTGGATGTCATATTTCCCCTTATATTTTTCAATCACTCGCTGAATCTCGCCCCAAGTGTTGTCGTTAGAATGGCCTTCCACAAAAATAATTTCCGTTTTCGCACCTTCAAAAGATGGCATTTTGAGAATTGCATTTTCGATATTCCCTTTCTCGTTTCTAGCAGGAATGACAATCGATAAGGAGGGCAACTCCTTATCTCGTTTGAGTGGCCTCAAGGTTATTACAGATACAAATGCGAGGTGTCGCAGAAGAGGAGTCGCAACAACAAGTGAATTTATAATGTTTCCAATTCCCAAGATATGAAAAGGGAAGAAAGCACTATTTTTATCTAGGACGATTTTGTATCCCGTTAGTTCTGCAAGATCATATAGGTCTGTCATTTTAAGAAATGTACAGGGAGGAGTTCCTTTTCGAATCCCCAGGAAATTGGCCAACAGATATATCCATCTCAGGTATGGGTTATAACAAACTATCATTAGTCTTGTTGTGCGTGAAATTTTCTCCTTCAGGCCCTTCAAAACATCTTCTATGTCTGAATGATAATTCAAAGTTCCATCAAGCAGAATGATAGAAGTTCTCTCTTTCTCGCTGGAAATATCCGGGAGTTCTGAAATCTCCTTGAGAATTACCTTCTCTCGGCAGACCGTGTATTCATAGAGGTCGCTCGAATGAAAATCTGCAGGATTATGGTAATAAACTTTATTCGCGTAACGCGACAATGAGGAAATTTCGGCTGCAATAATACTTTTTATATACTTTTTTGAAAACATGAACGTCCTCACGTCTGTGAATATATCTTGTTGAAAAAGCTAAAGAACTTGGACTGCTTTAAGTATGGTCGAAGAATATTTAATGATACTACGGCAAAATAGATAGAAATACCTACATGGATTGGTCTAACACCAAAAATTCCAAAAGATGAAACAAGAAAATGCGCAAGCCACAATAGTGTTAAGGGCATAGTAATCTGCAAAGGGGTTGTCCACCATGCACCCAATACCACAAATCCAGGAATGATAAAAGTAAATGCAAGAGCAAAGGTGCCTAGTAAAACACCAAAAGATACATAATGATCTAAAAGAAAAGAATGTCCGCTATACCACATAGGTCGCTCTGGATTCATGCTCTTATCACCTATGCCTATGAGGGGCGGAATGTTGTTGATAAAATTATTGAGGGTATCACTGATCCTCGATAACCGACTCATCCCTTCTTTCTCAAGTCTGATTTTCCAGGGATTAAAGGAAAATTTCTGGTGTCTCCGCGCGTTATAGAAATAGCGCGAATTAAGATAAATGGCTCCGTCATTATGGTCGCTTGCTAATTCATCTTCGTAAAAATGTTCAATGTATTCTTTTCTGGCAAAATCATTTAAGTTGCTCAAAATTCTTTTTTGAAAAGTCAGATTGTTTGTCGTCATGAAAATGAAAATAAAATTCACAAGAAGTAGTGCAAAAAAACATTTCCGCTTTCCCTTCTTCCAAAACTCGATACTTTGAAAAAAAGATAACATCACACAAGTGGAAAAAAAAAGAATCAAAAAAGTTACAGTCAGGACCATATAGTGGGAAATATGCATCAAACTAAAGACAATAATGGCTGCCAGCAAATTGCGCACTGGTTTTTCTAAATACGTAAGAAAAAAATATCCACAAAATAGTGCAGATAGCAGGGCAACAAAATAACTTTCCACTTCCTTCAGCACCAAAAAAGAATCGATAACACTGACCGAAGTAGGCCAATGATAATAAATCGTAGGGATAATAACCCATGTGTTTACGAAGAGATCGTCAACTCCATATCCACCCACAATAGTGCGAGACAAACTTTCACCAGTATGGAGGTAAAAATACATACTCTGGGGCAACAAACAAACGGCGAGGATAACGAGCAAGACAAAGCCTGCGGCCAAAAGATCCTTTAGATGCGACGTCTTAAATTCTAGAAGAACGATTGGGAATATCCATAAAAAAAGTATATTCATTCCCAAGTAATACATAGGGAGTTCTCCCCACATTATTAGATGAATTAAGGCAAGAATCGCGATCGATAGACAATGACCAAAAAGGTATTTCACGTTATGCATATGCTCTTTATTAAAAATGGATTTCCGGTTCTTCCACAAGGTAATGGCAAGGGCCGGGAGCAGAAAAACGTAGACAGTGAGATTAAAATGACCAATTCTCGTCGTATAACAAATAATGTTTAAGAAAAGAAAAATTACTGGGATGATGTGCGGCTTTCGCACGCCAAACGGAAGTGCTGCTAAATTTCCAACGATGTCAAAAGCGGCAATATATGGATGCATAATTACTGGAACTAGACCCTAATCCTTTCCCCATTGTTCTCAAACTCGATCGTGCACAGTTTTGAATTTGAATCGTTTCGAAGCTTCCTAGCTTGATTAAGTTATCCTAACCAATTTTTGATAATTTTGACCATAACTATCATCAAAAAGAAGCCTTTCCTTGGATCCATGTTTACTTAAGTCGCCCCTTTTTTTGGCTTAAGCGCCAAAAAAACTACAAAAAGGATAAGATAAAGAAAGAGAGCTCCCAAAGATAGAAAATATGAAGCTCGCAGATACTTGGGCGCATATTCAAAAACAATCTTCACAGACCCCTTAGGCACCTGTATTGTCCTTAGAAAGCCATATCCAGGAAAAATGGGTACAGTTTTTCCGTTTATGGATGCTTCCCATTCTTTGGTATAGGTCTCATTTAGAGTTAAAAACGCTGAAGATTCTAAGTTCTCGTGAATAACAATTTTATCATTGTCATAACTTTCAATTTTTGTGCAAGCATGGGGCAAATGAGTTGGGTCTTTTACGACTTCACGCTCTATAGAATTGGCGATAGCGTGATCCAAGTCCTCGCGCATTAAAAGTACAGAAGATTGAAGCTCCTTTCTCAGTTTTCCCTTAATTGTGGTGTCAAATTCAACATGTGAATTCAAAATTTCATAGTTATAGGCAATTTGGCACCGAGGAGCGTAGTCCTTAATTTCATAAATATAATAATCAATTTGCTGGAACACTCTCTCAAATACCTGTCCCAAGCGACCCAATCCACTTTTTCTCAATCGAATTTCTCCATCATCAGTTTTAATTAGTCCAGATTGCTCAGGATTAGCAATTTCATTTCTCGTAAAAAGATAGCGCGTATTCGTCTGGGCCAAGAGGTCTGGGTTGAAAGGCAGACTCTCAATTTTGACGGGAACTTCCGTTTCAAGCAACGAAGGTGAATCTTCCAAGTATGCCTTATATGGGTATTCATTGAAATCAGAACTGCTTTTAGTCAGTAGATTCCAGAATTTTGCATACCGCCTGGGATACTGGGAGGCATACCCTCCTGTAACTTGATATCCATTCCAAAGCCCGGCGGTCGGAGGCCAGTTCACAAATGAAATTCGATAATCATATCGTTGAGAAGGTTGCACTTTTGCAAAATCATCAGACTCAAAAAAATGTACAAAAGAAGGCGGATGAGAGGCGGCAAGCTTGATTGCATTGGCATTAAGGATTCTCTCCCCAATGAGTAAAAGTACGACCAACTCTAAAATTCTCTCAGAAAATCTTTTTCGCAGGAGTACAATCAGGACAAAAAACAGCATCGACGACACCGTGAGTATCATTTCAAAATAGTTTGAAGGAAAGGAATCGCGAAGATGCCTGGAACAGTTGAACAAAGTCAGAGCGACCAGAAATAGGAAGATTTGTTTAGCAGGTCCTGTTTGTAACCATTGTAGAAATGAATCGAGTCGACAGGAGAGACAGATCAGCAACACAAACGGACCGACGAGAATAAACCGGCTAAGGCGAAATTCTCTTAGGGGAAGATGCTGCCGCAAATGTTGATACCAAACGGCGGGATCTACAAAACAGAAGTATACTAAAACACAGAGGAGAAAAATCAGTAACTTTTTTTCAAGATTACTGCCTTTGCGATATGTCATAAGACTATAAAAAAGTATTAAGGTAGCAGGGGTTCCAAAGGTGGCAGCGGAATACCACATCGGGTATTTTAGGAATACGAGGGTTTGCTCGGCAAGAAAAACGAGGGCACTCTTATGTGGGGGGACAAAGTCAACCAGTGATCTCATCCCATCCCTACTCGTGGCCAACAAAGAAACTATCACCGGTGAGTTTACCAGAAAGTCAGAGATCCAAAATATAGCAAAAGTACTCAACACCAAAATGACTTTTTTCTCAGGAAAGAATTTATTCTTGTGCGTTCCCGTATTGGTCAAAAAAATGAATATCAGCTGAAAAAAAGCAATAAAAATTGAACCCTTCGCAAGATAGATATTGGATGCACATACCAACAATCCTAGCAAGGCATAAATTCTCGTTCGCTTCACAACAGTCTTTAACAAGATATCCGTTGAATAGAGAAGCAATGGAATGGAAGCCAGGTCCATGACACTCCAATATGTCTTACTAATGACCCCCATTGCCCAAACTAAACCGGCCACAAAACAAACATGTCTTTTAACTTCAGGAAAAAAATATGTCATGAACAGATATGTGCCCAATCCCGCGATTAAAAATTGCACACTCATGCAGGCAAGATAGCTATATGGTTGTGGAACAATTCCCGAAATTAGCACTGGAATTGAGGCCCAATTAATATCCATATCATTGAAGGCAATCCCACCGAGATAATCTGGAAACCAACCTGGAAACTTAAAAGAAAACACCCTATCGGCGATGGCCTGTTGAAATGGCCAAAAAGAATCAAAGGTATCATGCTCTTTTCCGATGGCAAATTTCCCTAAAAGCACTTTATCAATTTGAACAAAAATGGAAATGATAAGGTAAAAAAGCGCCACCTTTTTAGTGGGTGCATCGTCTAAGATATTTGACAGTTTCCGAGCTAGCATGATCTGTCCTCGCAAAGGTCGGACTCTAGTATATTTGTCTATGGTTTCGCCAGAACTACCTGGGGAAGAGACTCTTCACGCGTCTAGTCATAAGAGACAAGAAACGACATTACTACAAATTCTAGATACGCATCATAACTCGCTTGATATCTGGCCGAAAAATAAGTAGGTTTGAAATTTGATAATTCGAAGCAAGGCCCATTATGGTAGAAACCAAAGACATTGTGTTTATTGATCCTCCCCTGATCGACGAAAAGGGCGATGTATTATTCGTGCCAGGCCATCTGCCTCACTTAGGCATAGCCATTCTGGCGGCCGTGGCCCGACGAGACTGCGGTCTTCGCGTCGCCATCGTTGATGCGGTTTCACTCAACTACAATGTTAAACAGGTGGTTGATGAGGTTGTATCTCTGAAACCAAGGTATATCGGTCTCACGGCAATGACTCACAATATTACCTCGGTCGCCTATTTGTGCGAGATTTTTAGACGGTTACTGCCTGAGGCCAAGATTATTCTGGGTGGTGTGCATATTACTGCTGCCACGGAAATGACTTATAAAAAATATCCTAACTTGTTTGATGTCTGTGTTATCGGTGAAGGTGAAGACACTATTGTTGAGTTGTTAAGAGCACTCGATGGCAAGCGATCGTTGGACAATATCAAAGGCCTTGCTTGGCGTGAAGAGGATGGAACCGTTAGAAAAACCGCCCGACGGCCTGACATCAAGGATATGGATCAGCTCCCCTTTCCTGCCTGGGATTTACTGCCCACCATGAATAAGTTGCATGGTTATGGCACGACTTTCATTAGTGCGGGAGAAGGAAAAACTAATCACCTCATGACCAGCCGAGGTTGCCCGGCCAAGTGTGTTTTTTGCGATACCAGCGTTAACGGCAATGCCCTTCGAGGCTATAGTCCCGAGTACGTTTTAGAAATGATGGAGATTCTCACCAAAAAATATGGCGTCACTGATATTCAGATCAATGATGACACCTTCGTAAGCTTGAGAAAGCGCATGATCAAGATTTGTGATCTCATGATTGAGAACAAAATGAACGTTTCTTGGTCGTGCGATGCTCGTGTGAATTCTGTCACGGAAGAAGGCATCAACAAGATGGCCGAGGCCGGCTGCTGGCAAATTGCTTATGGAGTTGAGACCGGCTCTCAGCGCGTTATGGACTATCTAAAAAAGAGAATTACCTTTGACCAGATCCGAACTGCCTTTGCCCTGACCGATAAGGCCGGCATTGAAAATAAGGGTTTCTTTATCCTCGGACACCCCACGGAGACACCCGAGAGCTTGGAAGAAACAGTCAAATTTATGCTTGAGCTTCCCATGGATGTGGTGGGATGCACCTTTTTTACCGTTTTCCCCGGTTCCCCCTGTTACGAGGGAATTGAGCAGTATGGAAGCTTTAATCCAGACTGGTCACTGACCAACACCTATTCATGCAGTAACTTTATTGCCAATGGGTTTACCCAGGAACAGCTTATCGCCGCCAGAAGAGATGCCATGAGACGGTTTTACTTCAGACCGAAGTATATGTATCGGCAATTAAAACACGCCGGAGCCAATCCGCGGCACTTGTTTAAACTGGCCCGGGGCGCGACGAAGGCCGTTACTAAATTTGTGCTACCTGCGCACTAACTTTTGGTAAAGCTTCAGATATTGTTTCACCACTATTTTCCAGTCATAGGTCTGCAAAATGTGTGCGCGTAAATTTCGCCCCAGAGTCTGACGCAGTTCTTTATTTCCAAGCAGAAGCTTTAGGCCTGATTGGATTTCCTCTACCGAGACTGAAACCTCGTGACCGCAGTTCAAGGAAGCGAGCTCTCCCAAGCCACATTGGTCCGAAAAAAGTACCGGCGTGCCGAAAATTCCGGCCTCCAGAACGACAATCGACATGGCCTCCTGACGAGACGGAATCACTAAAAGATCGGCGGCTTCGTAGGCATGGCGTTTTTCTTCGCCGCGAATTGGGCCAATGAAATGCACCCGCTCAAGAATCTTTTCTTGGCCTGCCATGGCCTGCATTTCGCCAAGCAGTCCTTCGTCTGGTCCCGCGATGACGAGATGAAAACTGGGAAAATCATTTTTAATCTTGCAGAAAGCATTCAGAAGAAGGTCAGGACCTTTGATTAAATTCAGGCGACCGAGAAAAAGAATGAACGGTGTGGCGGTTAAATTGAATTTTTTCCTAAAATTTGCCGCCCCTGCTTCAGAGGGGGGGTAATCGCAACGAATCCCATTTGGGATGACAACAACTTTCTGCTCTTCCACGCCATAGCTTTTAAATTGGGGAATTTCATCTTTGGTAACGGCGATACAGGCATCGGCATTTCTAATAATATTTTTCCCAATGATCCAATTGAAAAGTTTTTTAAGTGTTTGAGATCTGCCGAAAAGCGGCAGGGCCCCGGCGGGGCAGACCACATAGGGACGCTTGTGCCAGCGTACCAGCAGGTAAACCCAGACATTGAGAATGGTCCAGTGATTCATGATGTGAACGAGATCGGCCTTTTTCACCAGTGTGTTAATGCGAAAGAAGTCGGGCATTGGAATGTAAAATCTTTTTATTAAGCAAGGTAGGGCCGCAATTTTGACATCTTTCAAGTACAGTTTCGTCTCATCAGACAGAGCTAAGTCAGTGCATAAAATGCTGCAATCAATCCCCTCTTGTGCCAGAAAATAGCTCATTTGAACTGTTCGCTCGGCCGTTCCCCCCCCCACCGTGGGATCAAGAATTTGATTAACATTGAGAATATTCAATTTTTCTTTTCTCGGTTATACCACTCTAAAAATTGTCTGAGTTCGTCGGGAAATGAGAACTCGCGCTTCCAACCCATTTTTTCAAGTTTGGCCGTCATGAACCTTCTTCGAGGATTGATGTTGGATTTTTTGGCGGCCCGCACGATCAAGGAAAGGATTGATTCGGGACATGTTGCACGCGGAAATTGGTAGTCAGGTTTCTTTATTATTTCCAAGATAGCCTTTTCCACGTACCGAAAATTATTTTCCAGATTTTCATCATCAGAAATTATAAAACGCTCTCCATGCAAGGGCCTATTGTACTCAATTAAAAAGGCCAAAGCCGAGACTACGTTATTCACGCTGACTAAGTTCATGGTGCGATTATTGTACAGACATGATTTGAGATAATTTCTATAATTCGCACCAGAAGATAGATCATTAAAAAGCATCACCAAATTTTTACCGTGCGGACCAAAGACACAAGTCGGTCGTAAGATTGCCAGCTCCAGCGCTTGCTCTTTGGTCTGATCAAGGAGTGCTTTTTCGATGGCGCATTTTACTTTTTCGTAACTATCAAATGGCTGATCCATCGTCTCTTCAGTAATGACATCTTCCATGGCGCGGCCGCAGATAACGGCGGTACTACAGTGGACAATTCGTTTGGCACCTTGGGCCCTGCAGACTTGGACGAGATTAGCGATCGCCCTGAGATTGTCCTCTAATGTTCCCTGACTTAGATAAACAAGATTAACTACGGTACTTCCGGAAGTAATGAGCTTTTGCAGTGATTCAACATCAAAGAGGTCCCCTTGAACAAGAGTAACCCGTTCACTCGCAGTAATCGCGCTTTTGTGAGAAAGCAAGCGAAGCGGTTGGTCACACTTCTTGACCAAGTGGCGACCAATAAAACCGGAAGCTCCGATGATGACAACGTCTTGATGCATATTATTTGTGGTCGCCATGGGCCATCGTCATTAAGTTTTTAAAATTGGCCAGATCATCGGCAGATTGAATTTCCACTTTTGAAAAGCGATTCTTCATAATAAAGCGCCCGAGATGTTGGCCATACAATTGTCCATGTCTGACTAACTCAGGATAGACAACCATGCCCAATCCCTTGTCGGTCACGTGCAGCGGTGGTTTTTTTGAGCGAGGAATCTCACCATCATCGACTCGCTCATTATTTTCCGACTTCCAGGTGGCATTGTACTCTAAAAAGGCCGGCACAATAGAATCGTAGCCGCAATTCAGAAGCTCAAGGATCATCTCGCTGATCAACTGCGGAGGTCGAACCAAGTATGTCGGCTCCAGGGAAACAAGTAAATCCGGATGAATTCCCGCCGCCTCGAGGAGGGGGAGACATTTTTCATAAAGCATACTCAGGTCAATGTATTCCTTGGACAAAGAATGATCTCGAAGAAATGGGACGAGCGCACCATGCTTCACGGCGATTTTTTTTATGGCATCGGACTCTGTTAAAACAACGACTTTTTTAATGAGCGAAAAGCTTTTGGCATACTCAATGGTTTTTTGTAACAGCAGCTCCTGATAGGCCTCAAGCTTTTCACCTTTGACCGGAATCAAGGCCACGATCTCCATTTTTTCGGGACTGATTCGTCCGTGACTTGCTTCATTTTTAACAAAGGTAAACTGTTCCATCACCTCAAGGGTGCTCGCCGCTCTCGACTCGTTTCCGCCGTGATGAATCCCATGATGGTGATAAACAGCGGCATCCGGGGTGTATTTCAGGAAATATCCCTGCTTTAAAACCTCAGAGGCCCAAATACGATCTTCAATATTGGTAACCTTGTTATCAAAAGGAATGCGCTCCCAGACCGATCTTTTGATCGCGCTGTTGGCATTATGAAAGAAGCTGTCTTTCTTTTGGATTTTTTCATCCAAACCAAAGGTAATGAGAAGGTCCCTCTTATCTTGAGCGGCGGTAAAGCTCATGGGAAGTTGCCGACCGTAGACTCCGGCAATTTTATCGTCCGCCAGTGCTGTCACCAAATTTCCCAGCCAGGTATTATTCACTGGAATGCAGTGGCCCGATAAAAAAACCAAAATTTCGCCCTTGGAATGTTCAATTCCAAAATTCAGGGAATGACCGGGCAGATACTTTTCCAGATTGACAATTTTCACCGGAAATTTGGCGGCCTTCTGAAGAGTCCCATCGGTGCTTAAATTATCGACTAAAATGACTTCAAAATTTTTGTACGTTTGCTCATAGACTGCTTCGAGGCAATGTTTGATCCATCGCTCTTCGTTTTTGCTTCTGATAATAATCGAGACCAAGGGAGTACTCATGATTTATCCTCTTTTAACATTGGGTAGTGGCACCTCAAGATCTCGCGCCAAACCTTCAAATTCTTTCCAAGTCACATCTAACACAGGAATACCTTTCTCTGAACGATTTTTCTTATGGGCCTTTTGCGGGTCCCCAGGACACATCACAGCGGCAATCCCTTTCGAGGGCTCCTGTCTAATTTCAGTCATCATTTCCTTAAGTCGTTTTTTAAAATCATCGACCTCAGTAAAGGCCGCGATATTGATGGCCAAAAAGAAATGGCCCAAATGCCGATGCTCAGAAATCGGTGTTTTATACATACTGGAGATATGACGACCAAAAGGCATTGCGGTCAGTAGGGAACATAAAATCTCAATCATCATACTGAGCCCGTATCCCTTATATCCACCAATGGAATTTAGGGCCCGGGCCAACTTCGGCTCAATCGTGCCATCGCCATTTTCATCAACCGCCCATCCCGCCTGCAGGTTTTGATCCTGAGAGGAACTCAGCATAACTTGATTCCAGCTGATACTGGTGGTGGCCATATCTAGATAAAACGGCTCTTCCCCTTCGACGGGAGCACAAAAAGAGATCGGATTCGTACCAAAAAAGGGACGCTTCCCATTGGCACTCAGCATGAGTGAATCGGCATGGGTAAAACTTAAGCCGATCATATCCTGGTAGGCCGCCTTGATGGCAAAAAATCCCGCCGCACCATAATGGCTGGAGTTGGCAACGGAAATGGCCCCAAGACCAAATTCTTTTGCCAATTCTATGGCCTGGTTCATGGCCACAGTTCCCGCATGATGTCCAAAGGCATGATCGGCATCGAGCACCCCAGCACAATGGGACTTAAGGGTGAATTGATATTTCGGATTTAAATTAATGCGACCGTTTTTGGCCGCACGCACATAATGGGGCAGCAGTTTGATTCCATGAGAATCAATTCCAAAGAGCGAGGTACTTGCCAGTCCTTCGGCGACACAGGTGGCAGATTCGGTACAAACCCCAACCTTGCGCAAGCATCCCAGGATGAATTGGTAGAGTTCCTCGTAGGCGACATGATTATTGGACATTTAAAAAATCCTTGATCAAATTATGTTTAATCTCGACCCACTGGTTATTGGAGCGCAAGCTTTCTCCCACGGCCTCGGTCACGGATGCTGAGATCACGGCATCCGCAAAAGTCGCGGTGGCAGAATAAGTTCTTTTTTTGCAATCCTGTAAAAACTGTCTAATCGACTTGGGCCCATAACCATCGACATAACAACCATCTTTTTTCTTGAAGGACTTTGAAAAATAAGGATTAACATCCTCGATGCCTTCCCCATCGACCATTTGCAGGCCACGATTCTTTTGATCACTTTCAATGCGGCCAGAGGTCCCGATCACCTTAATTTTTTGATCAGACATACTGGAAGTTTTATTGGAGTCAATCCAATTGGTCAGAAAGACAGAGTTGAAATTTTTTCCACTCCTGGCTTCCCATAAGATGTTCGCCTGAATTGAATCATAGGTATCAATCCCATGGGCCAGAAGCAAGTTCTTCTGACCGGTGGCCGAAACACGCACAGGACGCGCCCCCGTCATATGGTAGATCAGATCGACGTAATGGACTCCCAGATATTGAAAAATATTTGTTTTCGCAGACCATTCTTTAAAAACCTCAAGAGGAATCAATCTCTTCTGGGAATATTCAACCAGCACGTACAGAAGATCACCGATTTTATTGTCAGTAAGCGCATCTTTCAAAAGAATATTGGCTTCATCGAAACGTTTATGAAATTCAACTGCGCCGAAAATCTTTTTTCCCTGGGCCTTTTTTGTCAGCGCGATGGCATCGGACAAGGTCGTCGTGAACGGCTTCACGACCATCGTCGGAATGCCTAAGTCCAAGAGGTCATTGGTGATCTTAAAATGCAGATGATCGGGAACGGCAACGATGGCGATTAAATTTTTAGTTTCCTTTGCGATCTTGAGATACTCCTCATGATTATCTTGTGCCGCTGGAAAAAATTTTACCTTGGGTCCAACCTGTAACTTGCTGGCAAGAATTTTAAGTTTTTCAAGACCTGCCTTGGCAGAGGTGACTCGACTTGAAGCTACAAAGATTTCCCCAATTTCTCCCTTGGCCTGCTCTTGCAATAAGGTTGGCAAAATTGTGCCAAGGTCTCTGTCATCCCGACCGAGGACGTACATGCCAGCGCCGATAATGAGAACATTTGGTGTCATACTAGTCCTTATAATATTGAAGCTCATAATGTTCAACGGGTACGATTTTGGAAGCAATACTGTCGGCCACCATCAAATCTTCTTTGTCCTTAATGAGAATTGACGTCAGCTTGGACACAGGAAAGGTTCCGGTTTTACCGCAGAAAAAAGCGGCTCCGGTCTTTCTATATGTTTCTAAAAAAATGGGCGCGTTCCACATCATCACTGAATAAACAAACCGCTGAACAGGTTGTAAGTCTTGAGTCTTCGCAAATAGCTCTTTTAAACTATAGTTAACCGCTTGGTCTTGATACATGCAATGCACCTTTTCATTGTACACCGTGAAAAGCGCATCGAGAGAATTCTCAAAAAAATAATCGACCGCTTTGGTAATCTCTCCCAAAGGTTGAAGGGGTGAAGTGGTATTGACCCAGGCAATCACATCGCAGGGAAAAGCACTCAAAAATTCGTTGACGACCTCATCCGACCTGGCCTCAGAGTGGGCGAACTCCTCGGCCCGATTATACACCTCGACGCCGTAACTCTTGGCAATGGCCACCACCCGCGGGTCATTGGTATTCACAATAACCTGATCAAAATAGGGGCAGGCCTTAGCGGCCAGAATAGCGTAAGCGACCAGCGGTTTGCCAGCTATTAACGCCGTATTTTTTCTCGGCAATCTCTGACTCCCCATGCGGGCGGGAATCATGGCAATGATTTTTTTATGATTCTTCATATAACTCTCTCGCTTCGCGTGTTGCGTTAGTTTCTTTTTTTTGTCAAATCCCAGTAGATAAATTATTCTTGCCCAACGTTATAGAACACCGAGTTTATGGAGTCAAAAGTGATTGTTTCAATGTTGTTTGGTCGTGGTGGAAGTAAGGGGTTACCTGGTAAAAATATTAAGGCGATTTTGGGGCGCAAGGTTCTTGAATATCCCCTGATGGCCTGTAAAAACTCCAAATATGTGAACGAAATATACTGTTCTACGGATTGTAAGAACATTGCTGCGGTGGCCGAGAGCTTTGGGGCCAAGGTGGTGATGAGACCAGACGAACTTTGTACGGACGAGTCATTAATTCACGATGCCATCACCCATTGTGCAAAGCTAATCCTGGCCAAGCAGAAGGTAAAATATTTTGTCATCACGCTCTGTAATGCCCCCAACCTGACTACTCATGGCATTGATAAGGCAATCGAGATGCTGAACGAGCATCGAGAGCTGGATTCTGTAATTTCCGTCGCCCGCTATGATATGTACGCTCCTGAGAGGGCCAGGACCTTGTCCAATGGTTCAAAGCTGATCCTTAAACCCTATGTTTCCTTTGATAAATTTGACCATAAGATCTCCTGTGATCGAAGCTCGCACCATCCGACCTTTTTTGCGGATGGTGGTTTTACCGTCGTTCGATCTGAAAGTCTGATCGATATCTCGCAAAATACCCCGCCTTTTCTTTGGATGGGAAAAAATATCGGCTACTTTGAGCAGGCACCCGGAGGGGGCGATATCGATTATCTCTGGCAGGTTCCCATGCTGGAGCAATGGCTGAGAGATGCAGGTTTCACCGAAACCTCGACGCCCTATTAGTTGATGAATATTCTTGTCATCCATCAAAATTATAAGGTTCATGAGCAGTACCTCACGGCCGATAACAGGATGCTTTTTAGGCCCCAGGAATTTGATGCTTTTTCTAAGCAGGAAATTGGTGGTTTTAACGAGTATGTGAATGGCCTGTGTAAACTACATGGACATCGGCCGGAGTGGTGGGCGACCTCTGTTAGCTCGCGAAATATTTTTTTTAGTCCTTTTTTTCAAACCTGGTGTTTCATTCGCTATGCCATGAAAAAAGTGGCGGAGGAAAGGGTCGATGAGATTGTATGTGAAAATAAACTTATTCAAGACGCCTTAAGCGCCAATCCTGAAGTTGCGAAGGTAAAAATCACCGTCGCTGACACGCAAACATGGCGGCAAAAAGTTAAATATTTTTTTCTGCTTCGTTTTGTCTATTCCATGATTCTTTTTATCTTTCGAAGTATCCGACATATTTATTATGCTGGTCAGGGCCGCCACAGGGCAACGCCAGTCGCCAATCCCATCTGCCTGGTCGACACCTTTGTCAGTGAGAAGTCATTTAGTAATCACGAGTATAACGACCCATTCTTTGGGAACTTCATCCGAAGTACCCCGGAAAAAAATTGGCACTATCTCCCCTACTTGAATAGAATTCAAGATCTGCGCAGATGTTATAAAGAAATGCGTCTCTGTAAAACACCCTTTGTTATTATGGAAGACTTTCTTAAGTTGCCCGACTACCTTTGGGTTATCGGTGCCTCTATTAAGGTGATGTTTCTTAAATTCCCACCTGATATATTCGCTCCTATCTTGAGAAATGAAATCCGGAGTTTGTTTTCCCGAGACAATATGACCTTCCTTCTTCGTTATCGCCTTGCCCAACGATTGGCCAAGAATGGGCCGAAGGTGTCCGGTCTCCTGGACTGGTACGAGGCCCAGCCGCTCGACAATGTTCAAAATTTAGGATTCAAAACTTTTTTTAATGATCTCAAGATCGCTAGTTACGTCGGTGCTTTTTTTAGTCCTTTTCAGGCCATCGGCTATCAGGCGATTTCAGGTGAGGTGGAGCAAAACGTTTCGGCCAGCAAAATTTTTTTCTATGGGGCCGGAATCGTTGCCAGTTTTACCAATATCCCAGGGGTATGTTACGAGTGCGCCCCCGCGTTTAGAATTCATAAAAAAGACATCTCTCCCCACAAAAACGAAAACAACTGCTTTATTGTTTTACCCAACATGCTTCCTCAGTCGGAGGAGATCATTGACTTTATCTCCCAATCGGATATCCACCAGAAAAACTTATTTATTTCTCTCCATCCCGCAACGAACAAGGAACACCTCAAGAGTTATATCACCGCAAAATTGGGCGATAAATTTAAATACAAGTATGTGGAGCGTTTCGCTGAGGTCGTGTCCAATGCGGAAATTATTATTTCAACCGGAACCAGTGCCTTCGTTGATGCCTTTATGACCAAAATTCCCTGCCTCGTCGTGGGCAGTCGATCTAAACATACCCTTAATTTTATCCCGGAAAAATTTGAGAACATCCTTTTTAAAATCGTCCATGACCCCAGGACACTCCAGTCCACCATCAGGGAGTCCCTTAAAACGGCACAGGAAAAATCCAATTACTTTGATATTTTTTTTAAGGAATTTGTCCAGCCGCAAACAAGCGCTGACATAACCCTTTTTAGCAATAATCTTTTTTCATCGTGTGATAAAAATGTTGGCGTTTAGAACTCTGGCGAAAAAATTAATTCTCCTCACCTATCCGATCTTCCGGATAAAGTCACTTCTGGAATCGAAGTTCTGCCCCAAAGTCAGGGTCATTATTCTTCACGACATCAGAGATTCTTGGCTCGCCCCTATGAAAAAATTTATTATGGCCATTCAAAACGACTTTGATTTTATTACGCCCCAGGAGTTTGTAAAATATATGGAGGGCGAATTCCCCCTCAAGAGAAACTCACTGCTCATCACCTTCGATGATGGATTTAAATCCTCCAAGCTGGCCACAGCGCAGTGCTTGGCTCCCTCAAATATCAAGGCGCTTTTTTTTGTCTGTAGCGATTTCTTGAATCTGAGCGACACGGAAGGAAGAAAATTTACCGCCGAGAAAATTTACGACGGAGCCATGCCAGCGGAGCAGATTGGTGACTTCCAGCTGCCAATGAATGTTCAGGACTTGAAAGATTTGCTTGCTGAAGGCCATATGGTCGGCTCCCATTCTGCCAACCATGCCCGACTCTCCAAAATTATCGATAGCTCCAAGCTCGAATCAGAAATTATTACCGCCGCTGACAAATTAGAGAGCATGTTAGGTACCAAGATCACGGCCATCGCTTGGCCTTTTGGCTCGCTGGAAAGCATAAGTGCAAAGGCCTTGCGAGTTATCCAACGTCGTTACAAGTTCTGCTTTAGTGGTATCCGTGGCAGCAACACTTTTAAACAAAACAAACTAAGCATTTATCGCGAGTGCATTGATATAGACAATGCTTTGCTTTTCAACAAATTCATTTGCAATAATGGATTGTCTTTGTTTTATAGTGGGCAACGGAAAATTTTGCAAGACATGGTGGACACTGCGACGAAGGAATGCCCTTGATTACCGTTACTCCGAATCTCACATTACTCGAGCTTATAAAAAATATTGTTCAAAGACGCGTTGATTTTGGAGAGGATAGCGTTTGGAATAGAAGCGCAAAGGAAGTGTCATTCTTTTTTTCGGCTTCAAAGTATGCCTTGTACGTTGTAACCAAGGCGTTGGAAATTCAGCGAGAGCAACCGCCCGTTCTTTTTATTCCTGATTATTTCTGCTATCGCTCTCTGGAGCTGGTGTGGTCAAAAACATCCTGCAACATCATTTGGTATCCTATTGACCGTAACTTTTCTCCGGACTGGAAAATTCTAGGCGAGCTGGCAAAAGAGCACACCCCTGATCTTTTTTTACTGGTGCATTTCAATGGTCATGTCGACCATATTGAGAAAAGTGAAAAATTTTGTCATGCCCACAAATGTCTCATGGTTGAAGATTGCGCAAACGTCCTTTTCCCCAACGGGAAAATTGGCAAGCATTCTGACATTTCCTTTTTTAGTCCTCACAAATCCTTGGCCGTTCCGGATGGAAGCGTGCTCTATGTAAAGAAGAATCTTCCCCTTTTGGGTACCATCCAAAAGGTCTATGAAGGCCTGGAGACAGAAGCTCCAAGTCCTCTCAAGTGGATCTTTAAGAAAATTCTAGTGAAACTTTTCCCCGCATGGTTCCAAAAAGGCCGCGCCCAAAATATCTTGCCCTTTGAAGTTGATCCTCCCATGGTTCCTCTTGTCATGAAACCCCGCATGAGTAAGCTAGCGCGAAGTATTCTAGCCTCCTTCTCCAATGAAAAGTTACTTGCCTTCTCTGAAAGCAGGAAGAGGAATTCCGAAGAGTTCTTAACCCTCCTAAAATTTCTTTTGCCGGATTTTGAATATTCGCCCATGCTGGTCAACGAGACTCCTTATAAGTTTGCTGTGCGCTTTACTAATTCCCAAGATACAATCCGGGCGTTTGAAATCTTGAAACTTGCGGGTCTCTGGCCTGTCTCATGGCCTGATCTCCCACCAGCTATCAAAGATCGATCGGGGCAGGCCCTGACCCTTAGACACACCACGATCTATCTGCCTGTTCATCATCAGTTAAAAATCCTCAATACTTTTCGCCGGCAGCTTAAGATCTCCGCTGATGTGGAGATACTGTGGGAAAATGTCTCCCATGAGCAGTGGGATGAGTCTTGCCTGCGCGTTTCTAATTTTAATCTGCTTCAGCACTGGGAATATGGCGATGCCAAGAAATTGATCGCCAACACGCCCATCAAAAGAGGTATCATCTATTTTCAAAAGCAACCGATTGCGGTTGTGCAGGCGTTCATTAAAAAAATTGGTTTTGTAAGTTTAATTCGGGTTAATCGTGGCCCACTTTTTTTTAATTCTTCAGTTTCCCCCCAAATCAAGGCAGCCGTTTATCAAGCCCTACGAAAACGCATGGGAACAGGCCTCTTCAGTTTTCTTTTTATTATTCCCGAGCTTGAGGATGGTCTTGAAAATCGCTTTATTTTATCGAAGGCAGGCTTTTTTCGTTTTCGTGGCACCCATTCAGAAACGGCTTGGGCTGATCTCACCTTGGATGCTGATACGTTGAGAGGAAATTTAAAAAGTAAGTGGCGAAACCTACTCAAGAATGCCGAAGCTTCCGGCCTTCGCTACACTATCTCGAACACCAAAGAGGATTTTTCCTGGCTTGAAAAGCAGCATGTTCAAGATATGCAAACCAAACAGTTCAGCGGCGTCCCGCTTGAGATGCAACGGCAGATTTCTTCCTTAGTCCTTATCGCCTATCTGGAAGATTGCCCTGTCGCCGGCGTCATGATTGCTCACCATTTAAATTCCGCAACCTATCTGGTGGGCACCAATAGCGCGGAAGGCAGAAAATGCAACGCTAATAATTTTCTCCTTTGGAACGCCATGCTTGAAATGAAAAAACGCGGTTGCAAGTCTTTCGATCTCGGCGGTTTAGGCGTGCAGGTAACCCCACACATTGCTCATTTCAAGCGAGGCGTCAGCGGCCAGGAATTCCATTATCCAGGTGAATATTTTACTTGGTGTCTTTGAATTATTCTTGCAGAAAAAGCTTCACACCCTCTTCCAAGGATCGTGGTTGCCATTTAAGTTCTCGCTTGGCCTTCTGGTTATCACCATATTGCCTCATGGCCTCACCCGGCCGCATGGTTTTAGCACCGAACTGAAGGAGCGAGGCAGGCACATCTAGGCTTTCGGCAATGGTAAGCAACAATTTTTTCAAGCTGGTGGCCTCACCGGAACTTAAATTAAAAATTTCAAAGAATTGATCTGAGCTTTCGATATGCCTCATGAGTCCGTGATAGCCACTCATCAGGTCATCAATATACAAAAAATCCCGTTCTTGCTCGCACGGCGAAAGTTCAATCTGCTTTCGTCCTTTTAGTGACTGCACCACATCGGAGAGCAACTTTTTGGGATTCTCCATTGAACCATAGGGAATATAAATGCGCGCCACTCGGGTCTTGAGTTTGTGAAAGTGGGCAAGCTGCGATGCCCTCTGGGTTTCAAGCAACTTGGATAATCCGTAAGGTGTTGCAGGCAAACAGATTTCATTTTCAACATTTGCAAGAGATGAATCTGAATATTCAGAACCAGTTCCGGTGACAATCACGCCATGGGTATTAACACTCTTTAGTGCAGGATATAGCCACTCCAGGGGACGTGTATTGACCTCATAGGCCCTATCTAAATCAAAATTCAAACTACTGTAGTCTTCGGCAAAACCGGCATGATGAAACCAAAATGCTGGTCGTACAACTCCAATAAATTGTTCCACAATCTTGCGATCGCAGATATCAACAATCTCCAATTTGAGATTCTTCAAATTCTGAAGGCGTTGTAATTTAAGGTCTCTATATTGATCGAATGAACGTGAGATTGTCCCGATGACGGGTGCACCTTGATTTGAAAAAAATTTAGCTAAATGGTAACCGACGAAACTACTAACACCGGTTATCACAATTGTTCCGCTCATTTTATGAACAAAATAATCGTTAAACCACCCAAAAGCAAGAAGAAGACAGTGAACAGCGGTCTCTCGATCAAAAAGTTGATCATTTTAAAATTAGGTATTATTGTGTCCTGAAATGAGGTGAAAAGTGAAAGTTGTTATTTTAGCAGGTGGCCTAGGGACACGCCTAAGTGAGGAAACGAAATTGCGCCCGAAGCCAATGGTTGAAATAGGTGGTCGCCCAATTCTTTGGCATATTATGAAAATATATGCGGCTTTTGGTTATCAAGAATTTTGCATTGCGCTGGGCTATAAAGGCGATGAAATAAAAAAGTTTTTTATGAATTATCAAGCCGCTTCCGGCGACTTTTCGATTAATTTAAAAAATGGTGAAAAGAAATATTACAACTCTCCACGCGAAGACTGGATGGTTCATTTGATTGACACCGGCGACAGTACATTAACCGGTGGACGTGTTTTTCGACTTAGACATTTTTTGAAAAACGAAGAAACTTTTATGCTCACCTATGGGGACGGTGTTTCCAATATCGACATTAAGGAACTAGTGAAATTCCATAAATCTCATGGCAAAATTGCAACGATTACAGCGGTGCGCCCGCCCGCGAGATTCGGAGCCCTTCAAATGGAGGGAAAACAAGTAATAGATTTTCATGAAAAAGTTCAACTTCATGAGGGTTGGATAAACGGTGGATTCATGGTTTTAAATCGTGAAGTTTTCAATTATTTGGACGATGACACTAATATTTTGGAAAAAGGTCCGCTTGAGGGGCTAGCGAGAGATCGACAACTTATGGCCTTCCATCATGAAGGTTTTTGGCAACCAATGGATACCATCCGCGATCGAGATTTTTTAAATTCCCTATGGAATTCTGGAAGTTCTCCTTGGCAAATTTGGAAAGAATAGATGTTTGAAAATATATATAAAAATAAAAAAGTTTTAATTACCGGCAATACCGGGTTTAAAGGGACATGGCTCACCACTTGGCTACTTAAGCTGGGAGCAAAAATTGTTGGCTTCTCCAAGGATGTACCGACAACTCCTTCTGCATTTGAGCTTCTCAAACTTCGCGACAAAATTACTCATTATCAAGAAGATATTCGAAACCTAGATAAAATCAAACTAATCTTAAACGATGAGCGTCCTGACTTTATTTTCCATCTAGCAGCTCAAGCCATTGTTTCACAATCATACCAACGACCACTTGAAACTCTTGAAACTAATATTTTAGGTACTGCCAATATTTTAGAAGCCCTTCGTTCTATCACATGGCCTTGCACAGCAATTCTTATTACATCAGATAAATGTTATGAAAATGTTGAATGGTGTTGGGGCTATAAGGAAAACGACCGATTAGGTGGAAAAGATATTTACAGTGCCTCGAAAGGCGCGGCAGAACTCATTTTCCATGCGTACCATCACTCTTTTTTACCATCCGGGGGCAAGGTTCGCCTTGCAACTGCGAGGGCGGGCAATGTGATTGGTGGCGGCGACTGGGCACAAGATCGCATTGTTGCCGACTGCTTCCGAGCTTGGTCAAAAAAGCTTCCCGTCTCCATTCGAAACCCTCAAGCCACAAGGCCTTGGCAACACGTTCTGGAACCTCTCAGTGGGTACTTGCATCTCGGTTGGCAATTAAATCAAAACATAAAGCTTCATGGTGAATCATATAACTTTGGCCCACGCGCAGAACAGAATCAATCGGTAGAGACTCTCCTAAAAGACCTTTCAAAAAAATGGGGTCATGAAAACATAAGTGATGCCTATAAGGTTTTGGAAGATCGCCCCTTTCATGAAGCTTGCCTACTCAAACTCAACTGCGACAAGGCCTTGTTCGATCTCAAGTGGAATGCAGCCATCAATTATACTGAAACTGTGACAATGGTTTCGAATTGGTATGGAAAATACTATAAACAAAATGCCGATATGTTTGCCTGCACTTTAGAGCAAATTGAAGAATATGAAATCTTGGCACAGAAAGGGAAAGTTTTGTGGAGTCAAAATTAATTGCCGATGTTGAGTTCACACTTCTACGACAAATCGAACACCCATCAGGAGACGTCCTCCATGCGTTAAAAGCAAGCGAAAAAAGTTTTAAATCATTCGGGGAAGCCTATTTTTCATCCGTCAAAATGGCAAAAGTGAAAGGATGGAAAAAACATAAAGAAATGACACTTAATCTTATTGTGCCCACTGGAGCAGTACGTTTTGTGCTTTTGGATGATCGTCCGAAGTCACCCACTTACAATGTCTTTAACGAATTCATTCTCTCACGCACGAATTATGCTCGGCTCACAGTTCCTCCTGGTGTATGGGTTGCCTTTCAGGGAAAAACTGATCAAGAAAATATACTTTTGAATTTGGCAAGCATTGAACACGACCCAAGTGAAGCAGAGAGCAAAAAGCTTGAAGACATCCCATTTGATTGGGAAACTTAGCCGGCTAAAGCAGTCCTCATTCGGTTTCTGCATTTAGCAAAAAAATTGTAGGAGATAAAATTTATTAAGATAAAGCTTATTAAAAACTTTGGCTCAGTTAAATAAGGTCTCAAATGCTCTAAAGCATCTCGTCGATTGCCTGCTTTCCAAAAAGCATGAGCGAAGAGATAATGTTGTTTCCGATCAAATGTTTTAATTTCTCTATCGTATTTTGTTTTCATATCTGGATTTGCTTTTAGTAAATCTTCCAAAAGAATTAAATTTTCAGTTGGCACTTCAACACGAGCAACGCTGGTGCTACTACCAGAATGATCTCTCCATTTCGAGAGAACTTCATTCACATAATCAACCTTGTACTTATAAGCTAATCGTAAAAGAAGATCATAATCTGTGGCTGCATGAAATTTTTCATTAAAAATCGGTGAAAATTCCTTCAATATGCTACGCCGAAACATTATTGCTTCACTTGACATATACCCCTGTACTGACTCTAAGAGCGAACCAAAGATATGCCCTCTTTTGGGAGAACAACTGGAAAAGACATTAAAAATATCTCCTTTCTCGTTAAAATACATGGTATCAGAATATGAAAAGCCAAGAGTTTGATCGCTCTCCATCAAGGCAACCTGTTTTTCAAGCTTTGTTGGCATCCAGAGGTCGTCAACATCTAAAATCGCAATAAATTCTCCTTTCGCAATTTCAAATGCTTTGTTTCGAGCGGCTGCAAGTGTCGATGTTTTTTCATTTTTGTAATATTTTACCTTTTCCCCATAGGACTTTGCGATCTCGGCTGACTTATCAGTTGAAGCATTATCCCAAAAAATAATTTCCCAATCCTGGTAGGTTTGAGCAAAAACACTGTCGATAGCGGGGCGGAGGAATTTTTCGCCATTATAGCAGTTCATAATCACAGAAACTTTTACATTCGACATTCGGGCCCCCAAAAATTAATGGCCAATATCCTTGCCAACGACAACTCGGACAACGGTTAGCATAATTATTTTCATATCCAAGAGAAAGGAATAGTTATCGAGATAGAATTTGTCCAACGCCACCTTATCAGGAATAGAGATGCTGTCTCGGCCATTAATTTGCGCGTGACCCGTCAGCCCAGGCCGAAGTACGTGCACTCCAACCTGAATTCTTAAGTTCATGAGATCGTCCTGATTGAAAAGGGCCGGGCGCGGCCCGACAAAGCTCATATCGCCCTTCAAAATACTGTAGAGTTGGGGCACCTCGTCAAGGCTGGTCTTACGTAAAATACGTCCGATCGTCGTCAGGTAAGCATCGGGGTTTGTCAGCAGATGAGTTGCGAGCTGAGGCGTCTCGGGTTTCATCGTCCTAAATTTTGGCATAAGAAAAATTTGGCCATTAATGCCCACCCTTTTTGACCAATAAATGGGTGTTCCCTTATTCGTTAACTTGAGTGCAATAAAAATAACGATGATCGGCACACCAAGCAGGGTGATGAAGAAAAGAGAGAAAACAATATCAAAGATTCGTTTCATACCAGTCTACGTGTTGAAAAAATCGCGCATTTCTTGAATTTGTTTCAAAATGGGTTTGGTGGCGACGATCTTGGTCAATTCATGAATAGTGGCAAGGCTTCGATCACATTTCTCGGGCGTGTCGGTGGCGGAAATCTTAAGCTCTAAAGCATAAACTAAGTCGAGATATTGGAGCAGCTCAAATTTATTAACGCGGTCGGGAGAATGGATATGAAAGAGGCCGGGCCGATAAAGATTCTTATTGAGAATTTCCAGAATAACTTGCGAGAGATGAAGGGTGGTCACACCATTCCAGATGTGATTGGTAAATCCATTAACCGCCTTTCCCTTCTGCGATCTGGCCCATTCAAGCAGGTTCCGCACTTGGCCTTTTTCCTCTCCGATGAAGGACGTTCGCAGGACCATGCAGGTGGGAACTTCTCCGGCATTTTTTGACAGGCCGTAGACATCTTCTGCATCGAAATAATCCTCTTCCGAGTAATTGCCCTTTTTTCCCGAGTAGACGCAATCGGTGGTGATGTGAAACATTTTCTTGCCATTTTTTTGGCAGAGAATCGAAAGGTTTCGAGGAAAGATGGAGTTGATTTTCAAAACCTCTTCGATGGGATAATTGGGAATTAAGGGTTTCACAATTCCCGCCCCGTTAATCACAACATCGGCTTCCCGGATTATCTCTTCTAGGTGCCCCATAGGCCCCTTCGCAATATTGTAATTGTCCCTGGAAACCTCTATCACCTGAATGTGTTTCTGCTGAAGGTATTTTGACATAGCGTACCCAAGCATGCCTGTGGTACCGACTATTGCGATTTTCATTTGTTTATTTTCCTAATTAAAGCTTCTGCGGCATCATAACCTAAAGCGAAAACGCCTTCAAGTGAACGCTCTCCCCAAGGCATTTGATTTGATCTTTATAGCTCCGCAGGGTAGTGTTTCACTCTCACAGGACCCTATAGTGAAGATTTTGATTGTTACCCAGTATTTTTGGCCCGAGAACTTCCGTATCAACGATTTGGTGCTGGGCTTAATTGAGCGAGGCCATCAGGTTGATGTCTATACGGGGCTACCTAACTATCCGCAAGGCCGCTTTTTTGACGGATATGGTTTGGGCGGACCTTATCACCAACGCTACCATGACAAAATAAATGTTATTCGTTGCCCACTTATTCCCCGCGGACAGAAAAAGGGCATTCAGCTTTTTTTGAATTATTTTTCTTTTGCTTTTCTGGCCTCACTCTTGGCCCCCTTCCTGGTGCGGAAAAAATACGATTGCATTTTTGTCTATCAGCTCTCACCGGTATCGGCGGGTCTTCCGGCGGTGATTTTAAAATTCTTTAAAAAAATTCCCATCTATTTTTGGGTCACAGACTTATGGCCTGAATCTCTTAAGGCGACAGGGGCGGTCAAATCCAAAACAATTATCGAGCTGGTCGCCAAGTTTGTGCGATTTCTCTATAGTCAAAGTGATGTTATCTTGGTTTCTTCAAAGGGATTCATTAACAAGATCGTCGCGCAGCACGTTCCCCTCTCGAAAATACATTATTGGCCCCAATGGGCGGAAAATCTTTTTCTTACCAAAATTGAGCATGATGATGAAAAAATTAAAAGTGAAATCCCGGCCGGATTTCGCGTCATGTTTGCCGGCAATATTGGGACCGCACAGTCCTTTGAAACCATTATTGAGGCCGCCATTATCCTGAAAGATCGGCCTGAAATTCAATGGATTGTCCTAGGCGATGGACTGCAAAGGCCATGGGCGGAAGAGCAAAAAATCAAACATGGCCTTAAAAATTTTCACCTGCTTGGCACACGACCGATCGAAAAGATGCCCCAGTATTTTCACTATGCCGACGTCCTGTTGGCATCGCTCAAAAAAGATCCCCTCTTTGCCATTACAGTCCCTGGCAAAATTCAGGCCTACATGGCCAGTGGAAAGCCCCTTATTGTCTCTATGGACGGAGAGGGTGCGGAATTGGTAAAAGAATCCGGCTGTGGCATTGCCTGCGAAGCCAATAACGCCCAAGAATTAGCTGAAGCGGTGTTAAAAATGTATAGTTTCAGTAGCGAGAAGCGTTCAGAAATGGGTAATATGGCCCATAGCTTCTTTTTAGATAATTTTGAGCGTGAGAAACTCCTGAGCAAACTTGAAAATCTCATGCAGCAGTGAGGAAATCTATGCCTTTAAAAATTATGACCATTCTGGGAACCAGACCGGAAATTATCAAGTTAAGCCGTATCGTGGCGGAGATTGAAAAGCACATGACACACGTCCTGGTTCATACTGGGCAGAATTTTGACTACGAACTCAACGAAGTTTTTTTTAAAGACCTGGAAGTGCGAAAACCGGACTATTTTTTAGGCGCTGCGGATAAGGAAAAGAGCGTTGCCCAAACCATCGGCCTTGTGATCTCAAAGTGTGATGAGGTTTTAGAAAAAGAAAAACCAGATGCCGTCCTCATCTATGGCGATACCAACAGTGCACTCTCCGTGATTGCCGCCAAGAGAAGGAAGATCCCCATTTTCCATATGGAGGCCGGAAATCGCTGCTTTGATGAACGTGTGCCGGAAGAAATTAACCGCAAAATTGTGGATCACTTAAGCGATATCAATATGGTTCATTCTGAACACGCGCGACGTTACCTCCACAACGAGGGGCTAAAACCTGAAACAATAATAAAAACAGGTTCGCCCATGAAGGAAGTTCTCACGCATTATGCCCATAAGATTGACGGTTCGGACGTCATGAAAAGAATGAATTTGCGTTCGAAAGATTTCTTCGTGGTCAGTACTCACCGTGAGGAAAATGTCGACTGTGAGGATAATTTCCGAGAGCTTCTCGACTCGTTAAACAAGATTGCAAAAAATTACAAAAAGAGAATTATCGTTTCCACCCATCCGAGAACACGCGACCGACTCTCGAAGCTTGGGGCCAAAGAATTTGACGAGCGCATTGAATTTTTAAAACCCATGGGTTTTTTCGAGTACGTAAAATTGCAAAAAGAATCCTTTTGCGTCCTCTCCGACAGCGGCACCATCACCGAAGAGTCTTCGATATTGAAATTTCCCGCCGTCATGCTACGCAAGGCCCATGAGAGGCCGGAGGGGATGGATGTAGGTGCCGTGATCATGTCAGGACTTGAAACCAGCAGAGTCATTGATAGCATTAAGATGGCAGTGGATATGAGCGATCAGATCGTGCCCAACATCGAAGCTTACGATAATCTGCAGCTATCTCGACAGGTGGTAAGAATTATTCAAAGCTACACCGATTACATCAATCGTACGGTGTGGAAAAAATCTAACTAAGATTTTTTAAATCTTTCAGCTCATGAAGATGTTTTAGAATATCGATCATCTCATTTTCAGTGAGCTGCTTGGTGTTGTGTGAGTGATACTCATCCATTTTTGAAATAAGATTCTCACCCTGCTCGAAGTAGATTTCGTAGTTTAAATCTCTCGAATCGGGATATATTTTATAGTAATCCCCAAGATCTTCGGCCCTCGCCATCTCCTCGCGCGTCATTAAGGTCTCGTAGAGCTTCTCGCCATGCCGAGTGCCAATAATGGCAATTTCATGATCCTCATGTTTCATGAATTTTCGGACGGCATTGGCCAAGGTTTGCAAATTGGTGGCCGGGGCCTTCTTTACGAAGAGGTCACCATTTTTTCCGTGCTTAAAAGCATAGAGCACCAATTCGACGGCCTCATCCAAGGCCATGATAAAACGGGTCATCTTAGGGTCGGTGATCGTTATCGGTTTACCGCTTAAAATTTGATCAATGAAGAGGGGAATCACCGATCCACGGGATGCCATGACGTTGCCATATCGAGTCCCGCAAATGACCGTATTTTGCTTCTCAAGCCCACGGGAGCTGGCGACCATGACCTTTTCCATCAGCGCCTTACTCATTCCCATTGCATTAATCGGATAGACCGCCTTATCAGTGCTCAGGCAAATAACCTTTTGCACTTTGTGGGCCACCGCCATATTGAGCACGTTTTCAGTCCCGAGGATATTGGTCTTAACTGCTTGCATCGGGTAAAACTCGCAGGAAGGAACCTGCTTTAAGGCCGCGGCATGAAAGACATAATCCACACCTTTCATGGCGGAATCAACGCTATTTGAGTCGCGAACATCTCCAAGATAAAATTTTAGGCGGGAATTCTGATAATGTTTACGCATATCGTCCTGTTTCTTCTCATCGCGAGAGAAAATTCGAATTTCCTTGATCTCCGTTTTAATAAAATGGCGCAAAACAGCGTTCCCAAATGATCCCGTACCGCCTGTTATTAAGAGTGTTTTTCCACTAAACATTTTCTCTCCCATTGATTTATTGTATGGTTTTGACATAATCGCACTTTTGGCCCTTTGTAAACTAGGTCTTGAGATGGAAAAAACAAAACCGATCCTCCTCACTGGCGCGGCCGGCTTTATTGCCTCCCACACCGCCAGGCTTCTCTTGCAGCAAGGGCATCAGGTCGTTGGCCTTGATAATTATGATGATTATTACGACGTCCGCATCAAACACTTAAGAATTGCCGAGCTTTCAAAAAATCCAAACTTCAACTTCATCGAAGGCAATATTGAAGATGAAGTGCTACTCAAAGAAATCTTTTCGAAAAATCAATTTGCCGCCGTTATTAATCTCGGCGCGCGCGCGGGTGTTCGAAATTCCATTCTCTATCCGAAAAAATATTTTAACACCAACACGCTTGGCACACTCAACTTACTAAACGTGATGCTGGAATTTGGCGTGAAAAAGTTTGTGCTGGCTTCCACCTCTTCGTTGTACTCCGGTCAGGAAATGCCGTATCGAGAAGATATCGCCGGCAACTGTCCGCTTTCGCCCTACGCTGCTTCCAAAAAAGCCGCCGAAGTTACCTGCTATTCTTATAAGCACCTCCATGGATTTGATGTTTCCATTCTTCGCTACTTCACTGTGTACGGCCCCTCAGGCAGACCCGACATGGCGATTTTTCGCTTTATTAAATGGATTGATGAAGGCAAACCAATTCAGCTTTTTGGTGATGGCCTGCATAGCCGGGATTTCACTTATGTCGACGATATTGCCAATGGAACAGTTTTGGCGCTCAAGCAGGTTGGCTATGAAGTCATGAATTTAGGCGGTGGTAACAAGCCGATTACCATGAACGAAATCATCACCATGCTGGAAAAGCTGGTGGGAAAAAAGGCCATTGTTTCGCAACTCCCTGCCCACAATGCCGATATGAAATCCACCTGGGCCGATATTTCCAAGGCCAAAGAACTGCTTGGCTGGGCACCAAAAATTTCTTTGCATGACGGTCTTGAGAGAACTGTTAAGTGGTACTTTGAGAATCAGAAATTTATTAAAGATCTTAAAGTTTAAAGTCGGCGTCTGCGCGACAGTTCTACCCGAATCAATCACGAGAAAATTGAGGAAAAGTCATTTGTGCTTGTTTCTCATCGACGGTGCCAGGCACAAAAAGAGTAATTTCCTGTAGCTATTGACTATTATGGACTCATAGCCCATAATAGTCAAGTGATTATAATTAGAGATATCTTAGCCAATATTCAAGGTCTTTTGGGTCTTGAGGCCTTGCTTCTTTGGGGACCAAGGCAAGTTGGTAAAACCACCTTACTTGATCAACTCGCGCTGCCAACAAAGATTTTTTTTGATGATCTTCATTTCAGAGAACAGGCTAATAAAGATCCTGCTTTTTTACTTCTGAATATAACGTTGCCGTGCCTTTTTGATGAAGTTCAATACGCCGCTAATTTATTTCCTGAAATTAAAAAAAGAATTGATCAAGAAAGAAGAGAAAAACTTAAACAGGAAAACAATTCTCCTGTTCAAGTTAAATACTATTTGACTGGATCGAATACAACTTTGCTTGATGAAAAAATAAAAGAATCCCTCGCAGGGCGCTGCCACCTACTCACGTTACATGGCCTTTCCGTAAAAGAATTATTTTCCCATTTTCATGAAATACACCTCCCTCATATTTTTTTTCGAGGAGGTTTTCCGGCACTTTATACAAATTTGGCCCTCTCGGTCGCTCACTATCTGAACGACTACATTGTCAGTTTCATTGAGAAAGATATTGCAAGAAGCGCCGGAGTCGAAAAGATCAGCGATTTCCATTCAGTCCTACGGTTGCTGGCCGCACGGACAGGTCAATTTCTTAATGTCTCAGAATTGGCCAATACCGCAGGCGTAGATCAAAAAACTGTATCCCATTGGATTTCACTCCTTGAAAGAAATTTTATCGTGACACTTGTTTCGCCTTATCACAGCAACCTCAGCAAACGTATCGTGAAAATGAAAAAAATTTACTTCAATGATGTGGGACTGGCATCAAGATTACAGGGACATCAAGACGAGAACATTCTCTGGAACTCACCACAAGCAGGAGCCCTGTTTGAGACCTTAGTTTTTTCAGAACTTATCAAGACAAGAGATAATTATATTAAGGATTGGCAGATCTACACGTGGCGAACCAAAGAAAAAACTGAGATGGATTTCATTTTACAGAGCGGGCGCACGCATTTTTTTATCGAAGCAAAACTTGGCATCCAAAACGCAAAACCTTTCCCCCTCGATAGTGAAGCTTTGAAAGTATTTCCCGGCCCTCATCAAAAGATTGTGGTCACAGCAGGAGAGAAACTCACGCCTCTCGATCAGGACACCATGGCAGTCCCTATTCATTTGTTAGGGCAGTATTTGTTGGGATCTAGAATGAATTGATTTACGATAATCTTTTGGTTAGGGATCTCAACCAGTCCAAAATGGGAATGACCTCGATTTTTTCATGCCGATAATGTCTATCTCCACCATAAAGAAGCATGAGTTTGGCCATAGGATAGTCTTTGCCAAACTCAATTAGGCCATTAAAATCCTGAGAGGGAACTCTGTCACCGGATTTGACTTCAATTGCAAATAGTCCTCGCGGCCCGTAGAGAACAAAGTCGACCTCCACGTGTTTGCGGGTGTGCCAGTGACTAATTTCAAACTCCAGCTCACGATAATCGTTGATCGCCATTAAGTTTTGTAAAACTAACGTCTCCAATGCCGCTCCATTTAACTCACTATCTGAATCCAGCGGCCCCCTAGGGCGAAGAGCACGAAAAACACCACAATCAAAAAAATAAAATTTATCGCTGTTTAAAAGCTCGCGCTTTGCCTTTTTTGAAAATACTGGAATGCGGTGGGCGATAAGCAAATCTATCAGGATATCGAAATAATTCGTTACACTCCTGCGATCGACGCCACAGTCGGCAGCAACTGCAGATACGTGATTGGCATATTTTGCCATTGCTATTTCCATTTTTTCGGACAAAATGGAAACATGTATGACAGCCTCAAGCGAGCGCTTCAATCAGGTTTATTGCCATCAACTTGGGGCCTACCAGATGCTTAAACGAAGCGTTGGTTTTTAATTCCCTAGCACGGCCCGAATTTTGCCAATGCTAAATCGATAAATTTCTCTGAATTGCTGAGGCGTCTGTTGGTTTGCGCGTCGTTCCACTGTCCGGCGCAGGTTGAAAAGCACGGCCTCCCGTCACTTTGGATGTTGCTCAAGACTGTCATGTAGCAGTCCGGGGCCAAAAGCAGTACAAGGCCAACACCTCCTTGACTAATATTGACCGGTAGTCTAATATAGCCATCTATGTGGTATCAAAGGGATTTTTTAACATTTATAGACCATTATCAAAGTCTTCCTATCAAGGTTTTGAAGGGCCCGAGGCAATGTGGGAAGACTTCTCTGCTCGAAAAAATACCTAATTATCAGACGATTTATTTTGACGACCTATCAACACGTCAGTTCGCCCAGGAAAATCCAAGACTTTTTCTCGATCAGAATCGTGGACCACTTATCTTAGATGAGGCCAGTCTCGCGCCAAATATTTTTCCAGAACTTAAAAGAAGAGTGGATGAATTTCGAAGAACCAAAAACCCAGAACAAAAAGTCGACGTTTGGATTACCGGCTCAAACCAAACTCTGCTACAAAAAAATGTACGCGAATCCCTTGCTGGCCGAGCGAGCTATTTTGATCTCAACACACTGTCGTGGCATGAGCTAAAAAATGTAGAACTAAATGCCTTCATGATGAAAGGTGGCTGGCCGGAGTTGCATATAACTCCTGGCCTGGGCCCGACCAGATACTTAAACGACCTCATCTCAACCTTTATTGAAAAAGATATTGTGGCGGCTGCTGGAATAGAAAAAACTGCTGCCTTTAGTCAATGTCTTCAATTGGCTGCAGGACGAGTGGGGCAACTTTGCAACGCCTCCGATATTGCTAAAAATGTCGGCGTTGATGTCGTGACAGTCCAATCCTGGCTGCGCTTGCTTGAAGAAAATGCTATCGTGCAGTCAGTTCCTCCTTTTTTTTCGAACGTCAATCAAAGATTGATAAAAACACCAAAGTACTATTTTTCTGATGTGGGTCTTGCTGTTCGGCTGCAGGGCTGGACAGATTATGCCCCTCTTCAAGTGTCTCCGGCCTTTGGACATTTAATCGAAAATATTGCATTAAGTGAGATCAGCAGGTTTTTTACAAATCGTGGTGAAGCACCGGTAATATATTTTCTAAGAACCAAAGACCAAATTGAAGTGGATTTTTTGATCCAGCTTCCAAACCAAAAATATATTGCCGCTGAGGTAAAAACCACTCCACAAGATATGACTGCGGCCCAGTTGAAAGTATTAGATTCTCTCAAGATCAATATTATTGAACGTTGGATTTTAACACCCTCACTCGGACCGAACTTTGCCAATGCTAAGTCGATAAATTTCTCTGAATTGTGGAATGCTTTAGATCGCCAGACAGTCTGACGACCATTACTAAAGTGTCTGTTGATTTGCGCATCGTTCCACTGTCCGGCGCAGGTTGCTCCTGTCCGCTGCCGGCGCGATATTAAGAAGATGGCGCGCTTACAGCGGAAAAAGATTAATCATGATCGCGCGGCCACCTAAAAGGTTGCCATGCATCCGGATGAGTTTTCTTGCACTTGGACCCGAGTGAATGAACTGAACTTTATGCTTATCAATCATGGCCTGAATGGGATTTAACAGTTGGGGTATTTTTTGAATTTTATCAATAAAGATATGTTTTACTTTTTCCTCTTCAATTTGAAACTCAACGTCTTTTATTAATTGATCCGGATCTTGGGAGTATTTTTTAAGAAGAGAGTCTTCGATCAGATTAATCTCAAAATATTTTTTTTCCTCCAGCCGAGTTCTAACTAGAGTGCTTTTTCCTGTTTGCCTGGGACCAAGGATAAAAAACGACTCACGCTGCGGGAATTTGACCACATTTTTCAGTTCTTTTTAAGGGTATCTGTGAAAAAGCTCCTGGCACCTCGGGTACTTTGTGGGGATTAAACGAGGATCACCACCAGTCGCCACGTCCTCAAGGGTCTTGTATAAATTGTCTCTAAGTTCTGTCTGACTCCTAAAGACAGGGCGGCAATTTTAAAGGTCTACCTAGGGGATTCCGCCTAACTTTGCAATGATGATTCCAGGACAGGTCAATTTCTTAATGTCTCAGAATCAGAGAATTCGACGGCCTAGCTTAAACTTGATACATTTTGTCTTGTGCAAAATCGTGAAATAAAAGATCTTCTCCTGCTTGCCTCGCCACACTTTGAGGACACCATTAAAGTGAGGGGAGGGGCATATTATCGAGAAAATAAAGTTTCAATTATTCAAGACAGTCCCACGCAACTACACGCCATGGTCATGGGAAGTAAGCATTATGAAATTGAGCTTGCATGGCAGGATTCCAATTTCATCAAGGCCTCTTGTACTTGTCCCTACTTTATGGATATTGGTGGATGTAAACATCTTTGGGCCACTATTTTGAAGGCCGCCCGCACTGAGGCCAAGTTTGCTTGCATTGATCACCCCATAAAGCGTCTCGTATTCGAGTTTAACGAAGAAGTTCCATTTGGCGATGATGACGACGATTGGGAAGAGGATTGGGAAGACGATTTTGTTGAACCCGAGCAAAAGGAACCTCCCTGGCCCCCAGTTAATGTTGAAGAGGTCATACTCCAACGTGCCATCGATAGAGTAATGGCGGGAAATGGTTTTTACCGCACCATTCTCAAAACCGAACGGCCTCCCGTGGCCTTACAGACAAGAATCTATGCTGCTATCGAGCAGATCCAAAATGAATCAACATGGCAGTACGTTTTGCAAAACGTGGGAAACCAGAAAAGTACTGATACCCCCAATCCAACCATCTTCAAACGGCCACGTAGGATCTGGTATGTCTTGAAGGAAGGGCCTCTATCTCGACATGATCCTACTTCTTTGACTGTCTTTCTTTATCGTGAGGAAATGAGAAAAAATGAAACCTGGAGCAATTTCAGTCCTTGTACAGTCAAAATCGAGGACCTCGATGGTTATGATCCCTCTGATAGACCAATTTTAGAAATGATGATTCCATTTGCCATGGATTCTTCAGGATACAACTACCGCAGTTCAATGTTTCCAGAAAATGTGCGCCTATCTATTGCGAAGATACCGAAAAGTTATTTTGAGATCTTTTTCGCTAAAGTTTCGGGTGAAGGCAAGTTGCGCTTGCTGGACAATAATGGGTTGATCCCGGCCACGTTGAATTCTGCGTTTCCAATCTTTGTCGAGATTTCTTTTCTTGAACGGCCCGATTCTGCTTATCAGATGATGATCATATTCAAACGCGACCAGTGCAATGGTCCTGTCATTAAGCACATCGCACGAATCTGTGATGATATTTATATTTTTGATGGTGTTTTAACTCGTGTTAAAGATAGAAAAATTCTCAATGCCTTACGACTGGCCAAGGATCATCAGCACGGGATGAATATTCTTCCCCAGGAATTTTTTAGCTTTTACATGCAGGCCTCAGCTCTTTTTGGTATCAATACCATCTCGCTGCCTGACAAGATCAAAATTAAAGACGAGGCCATGCCCCTTAATGCCAAGCTAGTTTTGATATCAAAAGGACCAAATCCGGAATATATGCAAGGACATCTTGAACTCAAGTATGGTGAAATCACGTACTCTGCCCCATTAGGGATATCCCCCGAGATTAGTACTCAAGAAATTATCGGAGTTTTTCCCGATGGAGAAAATGTTCAAGCGATGAAACGGATGCATCGAGATAGGCCGCGTGAAAATATGATCGCCAACGCCTTCCTCGCAATTTCTGAGCTTCAATGGATAAGCAGTGAAAGTTCTTTTAGGATACCAAAAATGTCTCTCTTTCCATTGGCCCAAGGTCTTTCATCCTTGGATGTTCCAATCTACATAGAGGATAAAAGAGTTCATGCCGCTAAAACATTTGGCATGTCTATTTCCTCGGGGATTGATTGGTTTGACCTTTCGGCCAAGATGACGTTTGGTGATCAAACTTTCAATATGCCAGAGCTTTTACAAGCAATTGCAGATCGAAAAGGGATGATTGAAATTGGCAAACTATCATTGGGCATTCTTCCTAATGACTATTTAAAACGCTTTGAGAAGCTGGCGGCGCTTAACCCTGAATTAGTTGATGGTCACGTACGTTTTAAGGCTTCGCAGGGCATTCTTTTGGATTACCTGCTCGCTGAGATGGGTGGGATGAAGCTCGATCGGAAATTTACCAAATGGCGTGCGGAGTTAGCTAATTTAAACGGCATCAGTCCCATGAATCCGCCAAAATCATTTAAAGGAAAACTTCGCGACTATCAGAAAGTTGGACTGGCATGGTTGGATTTTCTTCAAAGGATGTCACTCGGGGGATGTCTGGCCGACGATATGGGTCTGGGCAAAACCATCCAGGTTCTGGCCTTGTTGGCCTTAAAAAAAGAAAATTCTTCCGGCAAACGGCCCCCCTCGCTGATCGTGGCACCTAAAACTGTCGTTTGCAATTGGAGTGCGGAGGCCTCGAAGTTCACCCCAACACTTAAAGTTTTGGTGTACCAGGAAGGGGAGCGAAAAAAAACATGGGATGAATTGCGTAAATACGATTTGATTCTTACCTCGTACCATATCGTGAGGCGAGATATTGTCTTTCTCAAGGATATTGTCTTTGATGACATTATTCTTGATGAGGCCCAAAGCATAAAAAATAGTACCGCTCAGATTACTAAGGCCGTAAGGCTTTTGAAATGCAATCACCGTCTGGCCTTGAGCGGTACTCCTGTGGAAAATCATATTGGAGAACTTTTCTCAATTTTTGATTTTTTAAATCCAGGCCTTTTTTCTCATTCTTTTTCAAAAAACTACTCTCACGCCGAGGATAGTGATCTAAGCCAGATCTTAAATGCTCTTCGTCCGCTCATCTTGCGTAGAAAGAAATCCGAGGTGTTAAAAGATCTTCCCGAAAAAGAAGAGCATACACTTTATGTTGACTTACCGCCTGGGCAGAAAAAAACCTATGAAGAACTTAAGACCTATTATCACACTCTGCTCTCGTCAAAAATAGAACAGGATGGGATGGGCAAAAACCAAATGAATATTCTTGAGGCGCTTTTACGGCTTAGACAATCGGCCTGTCATCCGGCGCTTCTTAAAGATCATAAAGTTGGTGTTTCTCAAGAGTCCGGGAAATTAGATGTTTTATTTGAAAAACTTGAAATTCTCCTTGAAGAGGGACATAAGGCCTTGGTCTTTTCCCAGTTCACCTCCCTGCTTCAAATTGTGGCGCAGGGATTAGATCAACGCAAGATTCGCTATGAATATCTCGACGGTCAAAGCACTAAAAGACAGGAGAGCGTCGATAATTTCCAAAGCAGTGAAGGGCCTACGGTGTTCCTTATCAGTTTGAAGGCCGGTGGCCTTGGACTCAATCTGACTGCTGCGGACTACTGTTTTATTCTTGATCCGTGGTGGAATCCCGCCGCCGAGGCCCAGGCAATCGATCGCGCCCACCGCATTGGCCAGACTAGAAAGGTAACCGCCTATCGTTTGATTAGCAAAAATACGGTGGAAGAGAAAATTCTTGATCTTCAAAGTAAAAAGCGTGATCTGGCAAACGCCATTATGTGTAGCGACCATTCCTTTTTGAGAAAAATGACTCGTGAGGATTTTCAATATCTTTTTTCATAACCCCCGACATGTTGCACATAACTCCAGGTCTTGGCCCGACCAGATACTTATACCAACGCTCGAATCAGCTCTTCCAAGAGTTCAAATTCAAGTTGTGGATCACTTAGAGTTCTCACCACCATTGATGAGCTATTAAAACTACAATCTGCTTTATTTCAAAAATCCAGGTTTTCTTTAAAAATAAATGAATAAGGATAAAGCTCCTGGCACCCGGTTCCGCCTGGCACACAGCACACAGCGTCACTATCCCGAAGCACGCCGTTTGGAGGCCCTGTAAAATGCGGGGCTTTTTTATTTCACGTTATATATCTAAAGCATTTTATGACATTCTATTAGGATGAATAAACCGAGACTTGATAATTATAGCAAGGTCCTCCAGAAACTGGATGAGGCCATGGCACGGCCGCCATCGAGTCTGCTGGAACGAGATGGGATTATCCAGCGATTTGAATATTGCCTTGAGATTGCATGGAATTCAGCTAAAAAGGTTCTCGAATATCATGAGTACAAAGTCGAACCCCGAACAGTGGATTTTATTTTTGGAAGCTAGAAATAAAACCAGTCATCTCTATCATCCTGAAGTTGCGGAAGAGCTCTTCAAAAGAGTTCCTGTTTTTTTAATCTGCTGTCACCAACTTTATTCTACCTTACAAATGCAACTCAAATGAGAACTTACGGCCTTAAAAACGAAGAATTCCAGGAAATTGAAAAAAAAATCTCGCAATTTTTTGGAGATCTTCCTGACGCAAAAATTTTTCTCTTTGGTTCAAGGGCGACGGGAAAACATAAACTTTTTTCTGATATCGATTTAGCCGTTAAATCCAAATCCAAGGAGTTGGGAAAGAGAATTTCTCTCTTCAAAGTGGCCTGTGAAGAATCTAACCTACCCTATAAAATGGATATCACTTCCTGGGATGAATTGTATGCTCCTTACCTTCCAAGCATTCGCAGAGAGAAGATTGAGATTTGGGGCCCCCACACTCGCCCTCTTCACCCCTGGCGAGTGTGTCCCTATGGTCAACATTGGGTGGTGAGACATCCAAGATACCCGATTGGCAGACAAATGCAGGACGTCGATGGTCATTGCCGTAAAAATCCCTCGGGCAAAGATCGGCTGACGGGTGAAGAAGTAGATTTGATATCTTTAAATAGCTCATTTATAAATACGCAACCTTTGCCACTCCCGTATTCGGGAAATGAAAGAATAATTGAACCTAACGCGTATGACATTCTCATTGCTGGCTGGTGCCGATATTGGAATGATATTTTCACTCCAGATCTCCCTATAGAGGTGAATTTTATCAAAGCACTTATTGAGTCAGAATCACGATTTAATCCACTTGCCATTGCAAAAAATAAGAAGACCATAGGTCCTGCTCGGGGGCTGGTTCAAATCACCGAACAAACACTAAAAATTTTGAAAGATAGAAAGGGTGAAATTAAAGATCACTACATTGATTTCGCAAAAGAAGAACTTTTCACACCAAGTAAAAATCTTTGTGCCGCAATCCGATGGCTCTTTAGGAAAAGAGAAATACTCCAAAAAAGGCTACAACGATCTCCCACCTGGGTCGAGACAATTGTTGAATATAAAGGGTTAGGTCCAGATCTCAAAAAGAATGGGCATAGGTCGTTAAAAGTGATGAACGATTTCTTAAGCATTTATCAGAGATATAGATGAAGAAAATAATTTATTTTTTCTTACTGGGATTGACTATCCCCTCATTTTTGTTGGCGGAAGAGTTTGATCGAAAAGTACCGTCCTCGCATATCAAGGCAGAATGTGATGCTACAGAAGCTGATGAGCGAGGGCCATTTGGCATCGTCTATCAGGAGGGTGAACTAACCCATGATTTTCTTGTCATGACCGGAGTCTATTTCGATACATGCAAAGAATTAGAAAGAAAAATTACGGCACTCAAAAAAAAATATCGGTACCTTATCTTGCAAGGGTCAGGCAAAACCCTTTATGCCACCAATAACTACTATTGGAGATGGAAATCGATTCGAACAGTTGATCGCAAAAAGTGCCTCAGTTATTTTGTCCATGACTGTGAGTAAAATTGCACAGAGAGGAATGAAGGCGGCGCGATTCTTTCTTCCTCATCTCTCAAGTAATATAGATTTAAATTTTCCGAAATTTTCCAGCGGATAAAGCTCCTGGCACCTTGTCGCCGAGAAGATGGGCCTCATGGAAAAAACAGGCGATTTCGGGACATGAAATTCTTGATCAAATAACAAACATTAGTGGAGCAAACAAAATATGACCTACTACAATGAGCTTTTCAGCACCGATGGCCAGGCCAGACCGCACTATGCCGGAGTGGTTCATCATTGGAAATCCCTGCCGCCTAAAGAGCGCCGCGCGCTCCATGTGCGCTCGAAACGACTTTTTGCTGGAGACTACGCTCAAGATCCTCTTCCACGACTCCTGACTCAAGAGGAATTTCAGTTCCTGAGTCGAGGAGTTGAGCAGCGGGCACGGGCGATTCTAGCATTTCTTCGCGACTACTGTACCAAAGGGTCTCGCTGGAACCGCGTTATGCCAGCGGACACACTTCATTCCATGATTGCACGCCACCATATGGGCAACCTCCTTCGAAAGGTTAATCCTGATCAGCTTGCCTTTCCTTACGGCCCCGACATCATCCGTGACCGGGCCGGCCGTTGGCGAGTGGTCGAAGACAGCGCTGGCATTATCGGTGGAATCGGAGATCTCGTGCAAGGTCAGAAGATTCTCTACAAGCTGATGCCAGGCCTTCACGAGATGCTCCCACGCCCGAACGATCCAGAAAAATTCTTTACCATTCTGGCCCAATATTTCACGCAAAAAGCGGCACAAAATAATGGAATTCCGCTCCTCTATTTACGCCCCTATAAAGACGAGTCTGATCAGGAAACGCGGAGACTCGCTCAGATTTTTGCCAAATTTGGTATTGACTCCACGACGTCTTCTAATCAACTGAGGAAAATCGAAATCAGGGAAGGAAAAGAGGCCGGAATTTTTCTGAAGAAATCGGGAACAATCCAGCGGATTGGGGCACTCATCTTTCATGCCGGCCCCGAACAGCTTGACAACCGCGCCATTCGAATTCAAATGACAAAGCTTCGCGATCCGAAAAATAGCGCTTACCAAAATGAGATCGTCCGCGCCCTTATCCGTGCTCCCTCACTTGGCACCGCACTTGTAAACGGCCATGCGTGGACCAACTTTTCACCCGGTGTTCAATTTGTGAACGATAAGATTTTCGGTCTCTTTGTCGACTCAATGATTCACCGTTTTCTCAAGGAGACACCTCTCCTGGCCAGCATTCCCGCAAAGTCGGTGGCCATTCGAACCCAGCACCGGGAATGGCGAGTGGATCGAAGTATTCTGACAAATCTTCGTTGCAACAAGGACCGCTACGTCATAAAAAAAGTGAATGAGGACGGGGGCTCAGGCGTTTGGATCGGGAAAAAAGAATCGATGAGTTCGTTGAATACGATTATTGAGAAAATGCATTACCGACCCAAAGAATTTATCGTCCAGGAATTTGAACACCTTTCCGTCCTCGATAACCGAATTGTCGATCTTCGGATTCACGCTCACGTAGACAGTGAACGGATCATCATGAGCAACACACCATGGGGGCGCGCCAACTGGATTAACGGCAATGGCAAGGTGAACATTGGCAGCAAGGGCTTCGCGTCGCCGGTCGTGGCTCTTCCGAATTAGTCCTGCCTTTGCAGTTATATTATGCAAATTGTTTGTATATATTTAATTAAAGCTGGGAAAATATGTTTAATTGTATTTATGCTAAAAAATAGATATAATTACTGTATTAGCAGGATTAATAAAGGCATTTATGGCCAATAAAGTAAAAGGATTACCGGCACCCAAGCAAAAGGGACACCTCACAGCGGAACTCTTGGGGCAATTCGTAAGGGCCAAGCGAACCCAAAGCAAGCTGCGACTTGAGGATGCGGCACTACTGTGCAATGTCGCAAAAGATACACTTTCAAAAATTGAAACGGCGAGAGGTGGCGTACGTTTTGAAAGTGTTTTGCAAGTCTGTCAGATGCTTGGCATTGAGTTAAGAGTGACTCCTTGGGAAGACGAAGCAGAGAACGAGTCATGAGTTTAAACAAACTGATTGTATATTTAAATAAAGAAAGAGTGGGGGAATTGCTTCTTGATACGGACACTGACGACCTCGCTTTTGTATATTGTGATAAATGGTGTGAGCGTGGCTTTGAGATATCCCCTTCTTTACCTTTTGGTGAGAAAATAAAATCAACTTCCATCAGGCGCTTTCTGGAGAATTTATTTCCAGAGGGAAATGCCCTCGAAGATTTAAAAGTGCAATTTCGGATTGGCATCAGTAATACTTTTGCGATTATTAGAATTATTGGCAAGGATACAACTGGCGCATTATCATTTTTACCCGAGGAGATGCCAGCTAACTACGAATCTTCTTTTAGAGAGGTTACATCGATAGAACTTGCAACTCGCCTAGACGAAAGATCAAGAAGGGGGCTAGCCGTTTGGGATGGTAAGATGCGCCTAAATGTGGCGGGCGTGCAAGATAAGTTGCCAATCACTCTATTAAGTGATGGCCGAATGGGATTCGGTGAAGGTGATATTGCGAGTACGCACATTCTTAAATTTCAAAAAAATGACACAAAAATTCCATACTTAGTTCTGAATGAGTTTTTTTGTATGAGTCTTGCCAAGAGTATTGGTATAGAAGTTCCAGAAGTCTCTTACAGGCGCTTCGGAGACAATCCTGCTCTTTTAGTTAAACGTTTTGATCGCCATGTTGAAAGTGATACGAAAGTTAGGCGACACCACATCATTGATAGCTGCCAGGCACTTAATCTACTGAGCTCATATCGATATGAGCGAAATTTTGGCCCGGAGAAAGATGTTTCGAGTATCCGAGAAGGCGTTAGCTTTAAGAAACTTTTCAATTTGACGATGAAGTGTGATGTTCCCGCCATAAATCAGCTCAAGCTTATCAATTGGATGCTCTTTAATCTGATGATCGGCAACTCAGATGCTCATGGAAAAAATATCTCCTTTTTTGTTGATGAAAAAGGAATGAGGATCACCCCGTTTTACGACCTGGTTAATACTGCCATTTATCCAGGTCTTGATAATGAACTTGCCATGTCTATTGGAGACGAATTTAATCCCTCTCAAATCTATGCTTTTCAACTTGCTGAATTTTGCAACGAGAGTGGTCTTCAAAAAAAATTGCTAGCAAACCAACTGAAAAAGCTTTGCGAAAAAATTGGATTGGGGCTTGAGAAAATATCACTTCCCGTTATTACTAATTCTGAATTAGAGTTTTGCCAAAGAATTAAAGAAACTATAAATGATCGTCTGTCACATTTCGGTGCCCTAATTGATGACATTCCTAAGATGGAGTAACCTACACCGCCCCAATCACTGTCTTCAGATCTTTCTCTGACATGTAGGGATGCATCGGCAGGGAAATCACCTTCTGGCAAATGGCCTCAGAGACAGGAAATTTCTGATTCGAGTATTGCCCTTCGTACACCGGTTGAAGGTGCAGTGGTTTCGGGTAGTGCACGGCCGTTGGAACGCCCTTGTCTTGCATTTTTTTGGCAAAGGCGTCGCGGTCATTCACCTCGATTGTATACTGGGCCCAGACGCTCTTATTAAAGCTTTCAACCTTGGGAGTTTTAACTTTTCCTTTGAGGCCTGCGTTGTAGGCATCGGCGACCTTCTGGCGTAGCTCCATTTCTTTTGGAAAGATGGCCAGCTTTTCAGTTAGGATTGCGGCCTGAAGAGTGTCGAGACGGCTGTTATGGCCCACGAGCACGTGGTTATAGCGGCCAACCTGACCGTGGAAACGAAGTTGCTTAATACGTTCGGCCAGCTTGTCGTCATTGGTGAAGCAGGCACCGCCGTCGCCGTAGCAGCCGAGTGGTTTGGCAGGAAAAAAGCTGGTGGCGGCGAGCGCGGTCAGATTGCCCGAACGCTTGCCTTTGTAAATTGCGCCGAAACTTTGAGCGGCATCTTCAATCACGGGAATTTTATACTTGCTGGCAATTTGGTTGATCCAATCAAAGTCGGCGCACTGGCCATAGAGACTGACGGGCATGATGGCCTTGATCTTGGGCGTGATAATTTTTTCCAGCGCCTTGGGATCAAGATTATAAGTGTCGGGGTCCACATCGCAAAACACGGGCTCAGCGCCTAACATGGAAACCACTTCGGAAGTTGCAAAAAAACTAAAGGCAGGCACGATCACCTGGTCGCCTGGGCGTATATCGAGGGCCTTCAAGCAGATCATCAGACCGTCGGTTCCGTTAGCGACACCGATGGCATGCTTCACGCCTAAAAATTTGCTCATTTCTTTTTCGAACTCTTCGACTTCGGGGCCTAAAATAAATTTACGATGATCGAGGACGGTTTGAATGCGTTTGTTAACTTTGTCTTTGATTGTGTCGTACTGGGCACCTAAATCGATAAATTCCATATTAAATCCCCGTGGTTTGTTTGCGTTTCGCGCGATTTTATCCCAAAGACCGAGTGGGTGCCAGGTCCTTTTTGTTAATCCTTTGCGACATTCTGAGGGGCGCGCTTGACGCTATGCCTCCATTGCGTCCCGAGAAAGAGAAGCAGGCAAACAGATTTCTCAATCCATAATGATATTTTCGACACGGTCTTTAGCACAGGACCCTTCACTTTGTTCATGGGAATCAAAATAACCGTGACACTGGCCTTTGCCATTATCGATACGATCAAAAATCCAAGAATAGTGTCTCCTGTTTCTCAATGGTGGATCAAGCTTCCCCTGATCGTCCTTGTCCTGCTGATAGTTGCTTTCGATTCTTAAAATCCCTAGTATCCTTACGATTCTATTGTCTCTAAGAATTTTGCTAATCTCTTTTTTTCTCCAGGCACACGTTTTAGGAGACCAAGGACGTCTGAATACAAAAAGATGGTGTTCATCGGCTGTACGCCCAATAATATATGAAATTTTGTAATTATTTTCTTCTTTGTCCGCAGGCGTACAATGGACTGAAACATTCTTGGCCAAGAATTCGGCGTAGAATTTGTTTTCTGTGAATTTCATCTTTCTTAATTCAATTTCTTTTGCCGGAGTGGCAAAAGAGATTAGAGTCAGCGAGAAGAGTAAGAGGATTATTTTATTCATGCATTCTCTCGATGAATTTGGCTAACCTTTTTTTGATAGCAATAGATTTTGGATTTTTCTTATTTAAGATTCCTTTATACTCCCAGAGCGTCTCTTCCCATGTTGGCTCACGTTTGAGGCGTTTTTTAGCCGTTTCGTGTTTCCTGAATAGCCACCGAATGGCAGCACATATATTATTATTGGGAAGCCAAATTTCGTCCGTATTTAATATTACCAAATGATCTTTGAGTTCACCTTTTCTATTTTTCAATATTTTGTACGTCTGCTCTGTTAATTGAACAAGTCCCTGCGCTTGACCAATTCCAGGTTCACCGTTACTCGCTTGAACCTTCGGGTCAAAGCTTGATTCAGTTGCGATGAGAGCTTTTACTAGATTTGGATGGATAGGGGTATCAGGCTTATAAATATCATTCCAGTAAAATGCCCATCCAGCAATCAGTTCATTGAACATATTTCCATCTTTGAAACCCAAATCATTTGCACTTACCATGATGGCTGGTTTTTTAAAGCGGTCAAGATTTGAAATAAGTTCAATTTCATCTCCCATCAAGATATCTTTTTTTGATCCATTTTTTCTACAATGCCCATCTTGATCCACAACTGTTCCTGTATCCAAATGCCTATTATGTCTTCGCACCCAGTGCTCTCCTAAAGGACAGATGCGCCAGGGCGATTTGATTTCAATGTGCTCTGGGGCCCAAAACAGAAACTTTTGCTTTTTGATTTGAGATAGATCAGAAGGAAGTATTTCATCCCAATTTAATAAATCAACTTTATAAGGGAGTTCAGAGTTTTCAAACTCCTTGTTGAGTCCGGCTATTTTTTGATTCAGATTCTTATCTTTCGATTTGAGAGCAAAATTTATCCTTGAAGATTCGTGCAATCTTCTTTTGGTGGGAAGGCCAAAAATGAATATTTTGACCTTGTCATTTGCAGTAAAAATGCTTTCAAAAATATTTTTGACAAGATCAATTTGCTCTTTTTTTAATCCAAATAATCTCATTTTACGATATCCCAAGATGGATTTTACATAAATATTAGTCCGCACTTTGAAAATTGTCGCCTGAATAATTAAATTTCATGAATTCAAGATTCACTCTAAGTCAGTCGGGGGAAGCACAAAATGCGGTAGCTCATCCCAGGCCTTATCGAGAACGCGCGGTGGGATCATGTTGGTCAGGGCCATTTTGCGTTCGTGCTCTGTAAGCAGGGTTTCGCGCGTCAGCTCATGAGTATTGTCGGCGGCGGTTGAAAAGGCCCCCGCGTTCTTCGCCGCCTCGCTCGGCGTGGCCCGTAGCTCTTCTAGGAGACGCTTCACGCGGATGCGTCGGTCAACTTCCTCGGGTCGCTCGAGTTGATTTTTTTCCAACTCGCTGGGATTGAACGCATAGACAATAATTTCATAATCGCCATGCTCGAGGGCCTTGAGTGCGCTGAACGTTTTTCCTTCGAGATGAAAATACATGACGACTTTTTTGAGGCCGAAAATATCAATAAGCTCATAAGCAATAATCTGCGGCGATTCGTAGGGAAGATGATCTTTGATTGGCTTGATTCCTGGAAAACCGCCGGGCCTGCCAGTAAATGGTTCGACAGGCGAATGGTAGCGAGAATTTTTCAGCTTGGCCGCAAAGCCGTCGAGACCCCTTGAGGCACCTCCTCCGCCTCCCGACACGCCGGCAAGATTTCGAGCGGCACTCGTGGCCCCTCTGGAAGAAGAACCTCCGCCGCCGCCACCACTCGCGATTTTTCTCTCAGCTCCAGGACGCACTCCTGTCGAACCTGTGCGACCAGCGATGGCCCCTCCACCGACCTTGGGGCCCGCTGTGGGAGCGGGGGTTGGACCGACGATCGCATTCGGTGTGGGAGTCGGCGTAACTTTCACCACATTATTATTGGAGTTATTGAATGCTTCGAGTTCGCGTTTGAGTCTTGCAATTTCTGCCTTGATTCGCTCGGCCTCTGTTCGCCTTCCGGCCGCTGCAAGTTCCGCCTCTCTTCGCTCCAGATCTCTGAGTTTCCGTTCGTACTCTTGCATTCGCCGCAGCTCTTCACTTTGATCATTCGCGAGTGGCCCCGGCGTGGCGGGCGTTTGGCCCGGCGTCGGGGTTGGCGCAAGAACATTCGCCGGATTGGCCACGTGAGGAACTGTCGCGGGAGAAACCGACGCCGGGGCACGAGGGGAAATTCCGCGCTCGGCGAGACTGCCACCTAACTTTGATAAAGTTGGGTCGTTGGCCACTTCGGGTAGGCCGCTTGGGTTTGCGGGCGTTGCTACTGCCGTTGGTACAGGAGTAGGCAGGATCAGCGTTGTCGGCGCGACTTCGACCCGTCGCTCATAGGGCACGGGCAGAATTGTGCCACTCACGGTGCCATCACTGAGACCAGGGTTTTTGGCGCGAAACTCCACCAGATGAGTTTCATCGTCAGTGGTGCCTTCAAGAAAATAATCGCTAAAAAAGGCGGCACCAGCATCGCCCACGCTCGAACCCGAACCTGAGCCACTGCCTTGAGCGACTCTACGCTCCTCGCTAGCAAACCAGCTGGATACACTCGCAGAATCGGTAGGAAGTGGGTTGGGTAGCGTACAATTCGCTCCAAGATTTCCTGGCAGCGTATTGGCCAGGCGTTGAAACTCTAAAATCATGGGACCATGATCGAGGGATTCGCGACTGCTTGGAAACGATTGGTGATGGGCCAGTCCGTTATATTCTTCAGGCGCTAAAAAATAATCGCGCTTTCTCTCTTCTTCCATTTTAGGTGTGACCCCATCAAGTTCACTTTTTAGCGCCTGGCAAGCCATCTGTTTAAAATAAATCGATTGATTGCACTCAGGGGGCCGGGCGCTAATATTATCGCAGGCAAAGGTCGTCCCATCCGGGCGTCGGCCTTTCATCTTTTTGCATAAAAAATTGTTGTAGCGTTCATAATCGCTGACTCTCTGGTGACGAAGATCGGTTAGCTCGGATTGCGGGCGGAGGTGGTCGATGATGCCTGCATTTTCAAGTGGAGTCACTTCAGGTGGGTGTTTTTGAGCGCTGTCTCCTGACTGGGTGATTTTGCAATAATGTTTTTTTAAATAGTGATTGAAGATCCTGGGAGCATCCGTGCCAAAGGCATTAAAAATTTTCGGTCCGAGTTCAAATTCCATGGTTGTTGGTTTCAAACTTGAAAGATCTTCCTTGCACAAAAACTCAGTCGAAATATCTCTTCTGAATTTTTCACATTTATTATTTTGTGCTTTAATGATCTCGTTAATGTTTTTTTCTTTTTGAAAAAAATCTTGGTACGTTTCGCACCCCGCGATAGATTGCTGCTTAACCCACTCCTTATGCCCTGGAATTTTTGTCCTTGCGAATTCGGCTGCCTGATTCTTTTTTTCGCGAAGACATCTTTTGTATCCACTTCCGGGAAGACAAAGGGCCGTTAGCTCCGCCAACTTTTCGTCATAATGCCGGTGATATTCGGGGTCCGTAGCCTGATTATAACGATTTGTTTGCTCTGACTGACACCGATCCGAATTAGCAATGTGTAATTTTAGATCTTCAAGTATTTTCTCGTCTTGAAATACCATGAGCATCAAGGGGTGATTTCCGGCAATGCGGGCGTTATGCTCCATCTGTTCTCGATGGTCCTGCGCCATCCAGCCCAGGGGATGTTCGACCTTGCTTAAGAACGATGCACCCATTGAAGGCATATTAAGATAATTACCTAGCAGTTGTTTCTTCTCGTCCTTATTTTGGTCCAGACCTCCGCTTCGAAGAGTTTGATCAAAAAGCTCATCGTCGATCGGTGGCGCGGAAAACATCAGGAAGGCCTTAAACGGCATGCAGGCATTGGGAAGATGAGAAGGAATTATATTTTTTGCCAGCGGAATCATACTTTCTTTGAATCCACTCAAAAAATCTGAAAAGAGAGATTCCCTCGTGGACTCAGTCGTGAGAGCTTGTTTAACTTCTGACTCGGGGAAATTTAGAAATTTAGCGAGGCGGCGTTGGTAAGTGGTTTGGTTGCAATCGTCAGATTGCTTTTTTAATGAATCTACTATCCCCCGCAGGCGGCACTTGTCCATATTGGCGAGAAATCGGGTATCAAGCGCCCCACGCCTGACGTAGGCATCAAAGTAGATGGCATTGGTAAACATCGTCTCCATGGCCGCCTTGGCATGCTCAACCGCTAAATCTTCAATTAAATTTTTAAGACGCTGATCCTCTTCTTTCGTAATTGCCGTCGAGGATGCCATCGGGTCCATTGGATTCTGAGTGCTCAGGCAGGTACAAAAGTGCGGCCGCTTTAAATCATCAGAATTCTGGTATTGATAAAATTTTTGCGCGCACAGAAGTTGGTCAGAGGGCAGTAGTTTACCCAGCGCGGGTGGCAGGTCTGGTGCCCCGTCTAAATACGGACACTCTGCTTTCACCATCACTGACAAGACGATGAAAAAAGTTGTAAAAAATTTCACCCGTATTTATCGGCAAAATTTGTAAGGGAATAATATAAATTTCTGAAATTTATCAAAAAAATGCTATAAGCCTAGTAATTTCAAGCACTTTTGCCGGTCGTAATCCTTCGATGCCGGCTTGATAAGAGTTTCAAGTACTTCCCTTTGCCAATCATCATCTGGCACCGGTCTTTCGTCATAGGCTGAGCAATAGTCGAGTCCATTTATGGGAAAATTAGTGAGCTTATGCAAATAAGAGAACATAGCTCCGTCGTAGTAGCGAACGGGCCCAATCAAGACGTTATTTCGAAGATTGAAATTTCCAGTGGGAAAGCTGACCTTGGGATTTGCGCCGGCCTTGATTAACTTTTTCACCATATCCAGATTCCACCTATGAACGGCCTCGAGCAGGACATTACTGCGAGAAATACCTCCGGTGCTCCAGCTATAATTGACATTGGCACCATACCTGATAAGTAGGTCAAAAATTTTCTGATCCCAGTCGGTGAATTGGCGGCCTTCGCTGCGGCCATCTTCGCGGTACCATTCGATGGTGGCAAATTTCGTAAGAAGTGAATGTTTTAAATCGGGGTGTGGTGATTCAACATCCATACCTTGTTCTAGATTTGACTTGAGCAACTGATACACGCTTTCTCGGTCGTCATTAAAATACATCGCTTGCACGATGTTTTTTCGAACTTCATTCGACGGGACCCACCCCCCCCACACCGGAGACAAAGTACTCATCACAAAAATCATCGCTAAAAAAAGTTTCATATCGCCCTCAGGGAAAAATCCAAGACCACGCTTTTTATATTGATTTGGAATAGTTTTCAAGGGGGATTGTAAAATGTAATTAAAAAACTAGGACGTCCTAGAAACTTTGCGCCTCACTATATTAAATCAACATGTTACGCACTATCTCAATTTATGTTATAATTACCCATAAATTGATATAAATTAGCTGTTTTGTATCAATTAAAGGCTAATTATGAAGAAATCTATTACATCTTCCCCTTTGACGAAGAGGCTATTAATCATGCTTGGGGGCAACATCAAAATGGCCCGTTTAAGGCGCGATCTCTCTTTGAGGGCCGTCGCTCAAAGGGCGGGTATCTCGCTTAATACAGTTGTCAGTATCGAGAAAGGTGAACCGGGAGTGAGCATTGGAGCGATTGCAAATGTCCTTCATACTTTAAACTTGGCAGAGGATATTGAGCTAATCGCCAAAGACGATGCATTGGGAAGAAAGCTGCAAGATTTAGAACTTTCATTAAAGGGCCGTGCCCCGAGAAGCAAAATCGAAGGTAAAAAATGAAGACCATCGAAGTTTGGGCCGATTGGGTTTTCCTGCACACGCCCCAAAAAATTGGGACACTCATTGCGTCTATCACAAGAGGAAAAGAAATCTTTTCATTTGAGTATGAAAAGGACTGGCTCAAGAGTTCCAACAAATTTCAGATTGATCCTAAGCTCCAACTATTTGAAGGTAAATATCATCCACCTGAAGGTGTAAAAAACTTTGGAGTTTTTCTTGATTCTTCTCCTGACCGATGGGGTGAGGTGCTTATGTTAAGAAGAGAGGCCCTCTACGCTAAAGAAGAACAACGAGCTGTAAAAACACTCATGCCATCGGATTTTTTACTGGGAGTTTATGACGAGAATAGAATGGGAGGGCTACGATTTAAAATAGGTGATGGTCCCTTTCTTGATGATCATCATAAAAAGGCAACACCGCCGTGGACAACGCTCAGAGAATTGGAACAGGCAAGTTTGGCACTAGAAGAAGAAGGTGCCGAAAACGACCCCCATTTTTCTGAATGGCTACAACTTTTATTCGCCCCTGGTTCATCTCTCGGAGGAACCAGGCCAAAAGCAAATGTCCTTGATACAAGTAACAATCTTTGGATAGCAAAATTCCCGAGCAAAAATGACATCAAGGACGCCGGAGCTTGGGAAGCAGTGGTTTATGAATTAGCAAGAAATTGTGGTATCAAAGTTGCTGAAGCTAAAGTTCAAAAATTGGCAAATAAGTATCACACATTTTTAGTGCAGAGATTTGATCGAACCACGGACGGGCGAAGAATTCATTTTGCTTCGGCCATGACCTTGCTTGAACACAAAGATGGAGACAATGCAGATTCCGGAGCAAGCTACTCAGAATTTGTTGATTTTATCATCTCTCACGGCTCCCCTCGCCATGTTGATAGTGATCTTGAAGAATTATGGAAAAGAATCGTATTTTCAATTGCTGTTTCAAACTCGGATGATCATCTAAGAAACCATGGTTTCTTGCTTACACAAGATGGTTGGATTCTCTCCCCGGCCTACGATATAAATCCTAACGAAATGGCCACGGGGTTGAGCTTGAATATTTCGCTTGAAAGCAATGCTCTAGATTATGATCTGGCCAAAAGTGTTGCCAAGGATTTTAGACTCTCCTCCGCAAAGGCCAACGAGATAATCGCTGCCGTGAAAACTGAAGTAGCTCTGTGGAAAGGCCTTGCTAATAAATATGGAATTGGACGACCTGAGCAAGAAAGAATGCAAAAGGCATTCAGGGTGTAATGATTCTTGATTTGGAACTAGGACGTAATAGAAACGGTGCGCAATAGTCTCCCAACCCCAAAGATGGTACATTCATCCCATGCTTAAAACCCACGAAAGAACATTTTCGCTCCTCCAGCGCGTCGCCGATGGAGTTGTGGTCGGTCTGAGTTTGGCCGCAGCCTATTACATTCGCTTTAATCTCATGCATGACGGAGAAAAAGGCTTGGGACTTTTTTTTCTCAAACTCTCACCTGGCCTGATTGCGCTGACATTATATTTCTGTGCCAAACTGGGTCTGTATCGCTCGTACCGTTTTAATTCGCGCTCCAATGAAATACTGTCCCTTTTTAAGGCCAACACCTTGGCCACTTTAACCTTTATTCTTTTTCTGTATTTTATCGCGCCCGCTCGAGTCTCAAGAATTACCCTGGTTCTGTATTTTGCCATCTCACAAGTTGCACTGATTACTTTGCGTTTATGCGTTCGAAATTTTTTAAGAGTGCTGCGCAAGCGAGGCTACAATCTCCGGCACGTCCTCCTCGTCGGCAATGGGCCCCAGATGGGAAATTACATTGAAACGGTGAAGCTCTTCAAAGACTCCGGGATTCGTTTCCTGGGATGGATTGAGGCCAACCTGGACCTGGCGCGGAAATTTGAGATTCCGGTGTTAAACGATTCGATGGAAGAGGCGCGCCAGAAATTTAACCCTGACACCATCGTGCTTGGTTATGCCGGAAAGGATTCGGACAAGGTCGAGGCCTTGCTCAAAAAGTCTTACAACGATGTTGTCCCCTTACAGGTTTTACCTGATCTCTCATTCTCCTTTATCGGGCATGAGATCGAAGATTTTGCCGGGGTTCCGCTCCTCACCATGAATCAGCCGAAGCTCAATACCATTGACCTTATCTTGAAGCGTGCTTTTGATTTTTCATTATCCTTTGTGGGATTGATTTTAATTTCTCCACTCCTCATTCTGCTTGCTCTCCTGGTGAAACTTTCTTCCCCGGGCCCCTTCTTTTTTGGTCAAAAGCGAATGGGATTGGATGGAAAAACCTTCACAATGTGGAAATTTCGTACCATGAAAATGGCTGCCCCGGGTGAGGACGCCAAAGAATGGAGCAATCCCAATAACCCCCGCAAAACCCGGGTCGGATCATTGTTGCGTAAAACCTCTCTTGATGAGCTACCCCAAATTTGGAATGTGGTGGTGGGTGATATGAGCCTCGTCGGCCCTCGCCCCGAGCAACCTTTTTTCGTGGAAAAATTTAAACATGAAATTCCCTTGTACATGCTCCGTCACAAGATGAAGGCCGGGATCACCGGTTGGGCCCAGGTCAATGGTTGGCGCGGGGACACCAGTCTAAATAAACGCATTGAATGTGATATCTACTACATTAAAAACTGGTCTCTCTGGCTCGATATTAAAATTCTCTTCTTAACTTTTTGGAAGGGGCTTCTGAGTAAGAACGCGTATTGAGGCGGCTTCAGAGATCAAAAACACTGTCATAATTAAAAAAAGATTCTCCCCATCTCCAAACGTGTACTGAAACTGTCCTGACACAATAAAAGAAATTACAAAGGGAAAAGTTAAGCGTGAGATTAAATCATCGCGCTTGAAATTTTCATAGGCCCAAAAGAAGCTAAAAATCAGTATGGCCAAAAATCCCAAAATTCCCGTCGAAGCCAGATGCTCCAGATAGTTGTTGTGGGCATGGCCTCCGAAATATTTATGATCAAGATCGTATTTTTCTTTTAAGGCCTTCACATTGGGCTCAAAGTTGCGATATCCCCAGCCGAATACTGGGCGCTCCTTAAAGGCGACGATGGCCGTCTGGGCAAACGAAATTCGCTGGGCATTGGACCCTTCCCGGTCACTCACCATTTTCTTAAAGGGGGCAAGAAAGTTATAACTCATCACAAAAAAGAGCGCGGCCACGGCAATAAGGGCAAAAATAATCTTCTTATTTTTCTTCAAAAAGAAACAGGGAATTGCAATAGCATAACCAATCCAGCCACCACGGGCGAAGGCAAGATAAAGCCCAAACCCATTAATGGCAAAGGCCAGTCCCAACCACCACTTTGGTATCCATTGTTTCACTTCATCGCGATAGATCAGAAGACCTGTCAAAAGCACCATAAATAACGACAGCCCATAACCATACGTCATATACATGCCATAGAGACCGCAGGCACGATCAGGGTGACACCCAGGTTTCCACTTCAAATAATTAAATCCCGTATAGTAGGCCACAATGCCTGAGATTGACGCTACTGTCGTGGCAAGGAGAAAGAGATTGAGCGCAACACGAAGACGCTTGTTGGAAAAATAATTTCTGGGAACAGCGGCAAGAGCGAAAATACCCAAAAGAGAAATAAAAAAATATTTTACTTTCAAGAGATTCGAAAGAGGGTGAGGAAGAATATCTAAATTTGCCACAACTGAAAGTGCAATCGTAAGTATCACACCAAGTAAGGCCCAGGAGGTTTTGCTCAACTTATGCGAAGGAAAATTTTTGTAGGTGTAATGGACTGCTGGTACTACCAGTAAAATATGGGCCAGGGCCGAGAAAGACACCGAGGTAAAAATCCCCGCACTCAAGACAAGCAAGGCGGCATAAGTGAGGTGATAGAAGGCCTGTTCCATAATTGAAGATTAGAGCTTTCGTTCCCACTCAAGGGCGGTTTTGACAATCAGTTCTAAATTATCGTGACGGGGAACCCAGGCAAAAAGTTTTTTAATTTTTTCAGATTTTGCGATCAGATTAGGACTGTCGCCATCGCGCCTTGGACCCTGCTCAACTTTAAAATCGACTCCGCTTACCTTGCGCACGATTTCGATAATTTCTTTGACACTGGTTCCATGCCCGTAGCCACAATTTGCGACGGTCGATTTGCCGTCTTTACCCAGATAATTGAGAGCATCAAGATGGGCCTGGGCCAAATCTTCCACGTGAATGTAGTCGCGAATACAGGTTCCGTCTGGAGTAGCGTAATCATCACCAAACACCGTCATTGACTTGCGTTTCCCCAGCGCCGTCTCACAGGTAATTTTGATCAGGTGGGTAGAAAAGGGTGAGCACTGGCCCAGCTTTCCATCAACGGCAGCACCGGCCACATTGAAATAGCGAAGCGCCACGTAGTTAAAATTGGGATTGGCAACCGTCATATCCTCCAGCATCCACTCCGTCATGAGTTTGCTTCGGCCGTAGGGATTGATGGGGCTTAAGGGAGAGGTCTCAGTACAAATGCCGGCCTGATCTTCAGGAATACCATAAACGGCTGCAGTGGAAGAAAAGATAAATTTATTAACCTTAAATTTCTGGCACGTTCGGATGAGATCCATGGCATTTTGAGTATTGTTTTTGTAGTACTTGATCGGCTCTTTCACGCTCTCGGGCACGATAATACTGCCGGCGAAATGCAGAACGGCTTCAAACCGTTCGCGCTCAAAAAGGTTGGTAACAAAATTCTGATCACTTAGATCGCCGACGACTAACTTGCCGGCAAGAACCATTTCTCGTCTGCCCGTGCTTAAATTATCCAGGACAACGGTCTCATGGTCGGCATTCGCTAAGATGCGATTGACGTGTGAACCAATGTAGCCGGCCCCACCTGTAACGAGAACTTTCATTTTAATAATCCTTTAAAATGATCGGCCGTACGCTTGATTCCTTCTTCGAAAGTAATTTTCGGTCTGTAGTCCGAGACCTTCTGCAGCTTCGACAGATCCGGTTTCCGCTTGCGAGGATCATCCTGCATTATGGGGCGAAAAACAATCTTGGATTGTGAGCCTAAGTATTTAATTATAACTTCAGCGGCCTGTTTAACCGTGTACTCGTCAGGATTTCCAACATTGAATGGGGTAGAATCATTGCTAAACATGACATTATGGATTGCCTGCACGAGATCGCTTACATAGCAGAAAGAACGAGTCTGCTGGCCATCACCATAAACTGTGATGTCTTGGTTTTGCAGGGCCTGATTAATGAAGTTGGGAATCACTCGCCCGTCATTGGGGCGCATACGGGGCCCGTAGGTATTAAAAATCCGCACAATGCGCGTGTCGACCTTATAGCGTGTGTGAAAACTCATTGTCATGGCCTCAGCAAAACGCTTGGATTCGTCATAGCAGGCGCGGGGGCCAATGGGGTTTACATTACCGTGATAGGTCTCCACCTGCGGATGAATTTCGGGATCGCCATAAACTTCAGAAGTTGAGGCCTCAAGAAAGCGGGCCCCTTTGCTCTTTGCCAATTCAAGCAATTTCAATGTTCCTTCGCTGTTCACTCGCATAATTTCCAGAGGAATTTGATCAAAGTCGATGGGCGAAGCAGGAGAGGCAAGAGAAAAAATAAAGTCGATTTTGTTTTTGGAAAAATCAGGCAGCTGTTCAAAAATATTACATTCATGAAACTCGAAGTTTTTATTTTTCGACAGGAGTTCGGCGGTAGAACGGCTACCCGTAATAAAGTTATCGAGGCCGATTATTTTGGCCCCAAGGCCGAGATAAAATTCGCATAAGTGTCCAGGTACAAATCCGGCGGCACCGGCGACCAAAATAGTTTTTCCTTCGAGCGTGGATGGCAATTGAACTTTCGACATGAATACCCCTTAAATAGTGACTCTCAAATTACCACAAAATCTGGTCTATTCATAAGTGCAAAATGACGTCAGTGCGGGAACGCGGGATAAATGACTATTTTGGGCACTGCTTCAGGCGTTCCTGAATGATCGCGCTCATTTTCTTTTTAAAATTCTCTTTCGAAAACTCATAGGCGCGGGCCACCAGCTGATTATGCTCAAAAGTGCGCTTTTCAAAGTCGAGAATGGCACTGCAAAGTGATTGGGGGGTCTGCATTTCAAAAAAATGTGCAACTTCATCATTGAGAGTCTCAAGAACTCCGCCAATTTTGTAGGCGATCACGGGTGTTCCGGCGGCCAAGGCCTCGAGGGGGGTAATGCCAAAATCTTCTACGCCAGGAAAAATGAGCGCTCGTGCCCGGGCCAATTCTTGGACTAAAATTTCACGGCCGGTGTTGCCCAGAAATTCGATAGTGGGACCGGCAATATTACGCAACATTTTATCTTGCTGCCCGCCACCAATGATTTTGAGCTTCTTGCCCAGCTGATTAAAAGTGTGAATGGCCAGATCCACACGCTTATTGGGAGCAAAGGCCGTGACCATAATGTAAAAGTCTTCTTTTCGGGGAGGATTTTTAGTAAAAACCTCAAAATCGGCAAGCTCAACGAAAGGATGCACAACCAACGGATCAGTTTCATAGTAGGTCTGAATGCGGGTTTTCACAAAATTTGAGTTGGCAATCATGAGATCGACATTGCGATTGCTGGCCTTATCCCACCCAACTAAATAATCCTTAAAAAGTTTTGCGCCGGCGCGCTGATACAACGGGGCCTGCGGGCCAAAATAGGCATCATACTGATCGTAGAGGTAGCGCATGGGACTGTGGATGTAGGAGATATGATAGCTGCCTTTCGGCTTCCTCACTCCCTTGATCACACAGTGACTGGAACTCAGGACCAAATCAGCGTCCTCAGTAATTTGCAAACTCTCGGCGGCATTCGGGAAAAGCGGCAGAAATTTTCGATAGTGGTGATTGATGCCTGGAATAGAGTTGAGAAAGCTTGACACAATTTTGCGTTTTTCAATACAGGCGCTGGTCGAGCCTTTTGTATAAATTAAGGTGTAGAGTGGAGCGTCGGGAAACATCTCGCAAAAGGCCTCAAGGACGCGTTCACCGCCCCTAAAACCTGTTAGCCAATCATGCAGGAGAACAACTTTCATATTAGCTCTAACTCGAATACAATCACCGTAGAAAATAACACTATCATAAAGTTTTTAGTATGGCCGACCTAAAAGAAGCACACCAACTTTCCTTTGATCAGGAAATCAATCACTGGTGGATTCGAACCCGTTTTTTGTACATTGACAAGGCCATTAGGCGACTTCCAAACATGACAGAAACGATTGACGCCTTGGAATTCGGCTGCGGTACCGGACAAAATCTTTATTATCTAACCCAGCTCTCCCCCTATCGTGCTCGCATTGCCTCCGCCTTTGGAATTGACCCACAACTAAAAGACGCAACGACTCCCTTCTGGGGATCTGAAAAAGTTCAGCTGGTTCAAAGTGTCCCCGCTCAAAGCGCCAAGGCAAATTTACTCCTGGCCATGGACGTTTTAGAGCACATTGAAAATGACCAAGGGGCCCTCAATGAATGGAAGCAGCACTTAAAACCGGGCGGGATCGCGTTGATTACTGTCCCCGCCTTTCAACTCCTATGGAGTTATCAGGATAAATTTTTAGGCCACTTTCGACGCTATCGAAGGCGCGACGTTATGGCCCTGGCAGCTCATTGTGGCTTTGAGGTAATTTATTGTCGCTATATTTTTTCCTGGGCCTTTCCGATTGTTTTTATCGCTCGTAAAATTCTTGGCCGGAATAAAGAAGGACTCTCGGCCGATTTGAAGCCAACTCACCCCATTTTAAACTGGTTCTTTTTCCTAGCAGGAAAGATTGAATATCTCGTTCGCGCCGATCATCTCTTGGGCACTTCGGTCGTTGCCATCATTAAAAAAAATTAGGGTTTGTTTAGGTGGCGTTTCAAAATTAAATTGTCTTTTTCCTCTTTGCTCAAAATATATTTTTCCAGGTAGTCATGCCACTCATAAAAATCCTTTCGTGCATTGTCATCGAGGCGATAGCATATTTTAGTGGCGTTATTTTGAGTCACGAGCAGATTCCTGGTACAGGCAGCATCGTTTGGTGCAAGACTTAAATCCTTCACTAGCCTGGCACCGTATCCTGTCTGATAGAGGAACTCCGACTTCGTGACACTTTCTTTTTCAATGGCCTTGGCATCTACAAAATGGCCGATCCTATAATGTTCTAAGGCATTTTCGTCGCGATAGCTGCTTAAGGTGACGCCTTTCAACTTTTTTTCTTTTACCTGATAAATCCATGAGTCCGCAAAAGCGGCCTGAGAAGCGAAGAGCGTCAAAACTAGTGATATTAATTTCACCTATTGAATTACTCCATTGACCGCACGCTTATCATAGCAATCTGAGACCGCAGGGCATTTTCCATCATGCATCGCGCGGCAAAGAATCTCGATCTTTTTTTCAGACAGAATGTCTTCTACCTCACCATAACAATATTTTGCGACAATATTTTGCTCGTTGTAGGTGAGCAGATAGGGAAATCCCTGATCCCGCACCCATTGAACACGTGTGCTCGCTTCTGTGAAAGAGATCGTCCAGAGGGCAAGCACAAGTAAAAAGAAACTGCTATCGAGATTGAATCTCATCAGAAGCCCCTTCAACGCTCTCCGTAACTGAGAGTTCTGCGGATATGGTCGTATCTTGTGCACATGCCATGAATTTCCTCAAGACCTTTTTTTTCGTTGGGCACACAGCGGTAACGTCTTGCTTCTTACCTCCACATGCACAATGACCTTTGGAAATTTGAATCTCCGATTTATTTTTTAAATCTTTAAAAAAATGACTTTGGAACTTACTATCGCACTTACAGTTTTGAATATTTTCAAAAGACGGGACGGAGGCACTCCAGCAACCGACCGAGAATCCGAAAACTAGCTGAATACAAAGAATATATTTAAGAATAATCATGCGTATAAGATTATAGAGGCTTTAGTTTTTTTTCAATGCTTTAATTGTCTGAGCATTTATCTCAGGATCGCAGATAAACTGGCCCTGTTTATCTTTGGCATGTTACGCTTTTAGCATCAAGGAAACTAAGTTGCGTATCGGATTACTTACTTCAAGTGAACACCCAGAACTCGCTCCAGACGATAAATTAATATATCAATTTTTAGCAACCCAAAAAAATTTCTCCGTTATCCCGATCATCTGGAATTCCGAATTTAGTCCCAAAAAATTTGATGCTCTCATCATGCGTAGCGTGTGGGATTATCAAACGAACATCGATAACTTTTTGCTCCTGATGGAAAAAATTGAAAAGGCAAAAGTCTGCTGCCTGAACCCCGTTGATACCATTCGTGGCAACATTGATAAGATGTATCTCTTCGACCTTGAAAATGAGAATAACATTTCCATCCCGGCCACCCAAATTATAAGCGGGCCTAAGGCGCGACTCAATATTCAGTGTCAGGACCTGGTTTTGAAGCCAGCTCTCAGCGCCTCCGGGAAAAATACCTTTCGCCTCGCGCGCGAGAAAGTTCTGGAAAAATTTATAGAGCTTCACACTGGCGGAGACCGACGAGTCTATCTGGCCCAAGAATTTATCCCTGGTATTGCAAATGGGGAAATATCCATTGTTAAATTTGGCCCTTATTTTTCCCACTCTGTGATAAAGCGACCGTCCGCCGATGAGTTTAAAGTTCAGACAAAATATGGCGGCACTGTAGAGCTTTTTGATGTTCCCAAGGAATTGCATAATGAAGTAGAAAAGTTGAGCCCTGTAACTGATCCACTCCTCTATTCCCGAAGTGATTGGGTTTTGCACCAAGGTCAATACTACCTAATGGAACTTGAACTCTTCGAGCCAGAGTTATTTTTCCGCTTTTCCCCCAATTCAAAAGAGCTATTCCTCAAACGCCTGAGTGAGTTGATAAAAACAGTGTAAGCGCACTGCTCCAATGTTGACATTAGTCACAGAATCACTACCCAAAAGGCACTTTTTTACCTATAGTTGAACGCTGGTCTCAACCGTAAAATATTCTTAGGAAGAACTACCATGAAAGTCATCGATCACATTAACAATCGCAAGGGGCCTTTGTTCAGTTTTGAAATTGTCCCCCCGCCTCGCGGACGAACCGTGCAGGATATTTTTGATATCATCAACGCCCTTGTACCTTTCAAGCCTTCTTGGATTGACGTGACGGCCCACTCGGCCAGCGCCTATTACAATGAGCGCGCCGACGGTACCGTGCAACGACGCATTTATAAAAAACGGCCCGGCACGATCGGAATCTGCGGGATCATCCAAAATCGCTTCAACATAGATACTGTCGGTCATCTTCTTTGCAATGGCTTCACGAAGGAAGAAACGGAAGACGCTTTGATTGAGTTAAATTTTCTGGGTGTGCAAAATATTTTGGCCGTCAGGGGTGACGGTCTCAATTATAAAAAAAATATTGCGAAGGATCGCAGTGTCAACTTATACGCCAGCGACCTCGTTTCCCAAATGTCGAGCATTAAGCGTGGCCTCTATCTCGATGAGTTAAGCTTGGCGCGTCCTCTGAATTTTTGCGTCGGCGTGGCGGGCTACCCGGAAAAGCATTTTGAATCGCCCAGCTTGAAGCAAGATCTTTTTTATCTGAAGAAGAAGGTCGAGCTAGGTGCCGAGTACATCATGACCCAGATGTTTTTTGATAATCAGAAATATTTTGATTTTGTCGCCGCCTGCAGGGCCGAGGGAATTACAGTTCCTATTATTCCCGGTATAAAAATTCTCAAAACAAAAAACCAACTCCAGTCAATTCCCAGCAATTTCTACATTGATCTTCCCGATGAGCTAGTCGAAGAGGCCTTGAAAAATCCCGAGCATATTCCGGCCATCGGCATCCGTTGGGCACAACAACAAGTGGAAGGGCTGCTCAAAGCCGACGTTCCTGATGTTCATTTTTACATCATGAATGACACGGAGTTGGTGGTCGATGTTATAAAAAAATTCAGGCAGTAAAAACACATGTCGTTGAAAAAAACACCTACATACCTCCAACTTGAAGCTCTCTTAAGCGATCGCATTTTAATTATTGATGGTGCTATGGGCACCATGATTCAAAAATGTAAACTTACCGAAGAAGACTTCCGAGGCCATGAATTTAAAGATCACCCGGTGTCGCTTAAGGGCAACAACGACATTCTCTGCCTAACCCGCCCTGATATCATTGAGCGCATTCATCTTGAATACCTCGAGGCCGGTGCCAATATTATTGAAACGAATAGTTTTAATGCCACCTGGATCTCCCAGCGAGATTACAAGCTAGAATCTCGAGTCCGTGACATCAATATTGCCTCTGCTCGTTGTGCTCGAAAGGCCGTGGAGCAATTTAAAAAGAAAAACCCCACTCGCCAGGCGTTCGTGGCGGGTTGCTTGGGCCCAACCAACACCACCGCCTCTATGTCTCCCCGTGTTTCAGATCCCGGTTTTCGCTCCATAACCTTTGACCAGTTAAAACATGCCTACTCGGAGCAGGCCCGCGCCCTTATTGAGGGCGGGGTAGATGTTTTGTTGCCGGAGACAGTCTTTGATACCCTAAACCTGAAGGCGGTTATCTTTGCCTTTGAGGAATTATTTGAAGAGCTGGGTCAGCGTTGGCCCGTGATGATTTCGATGACCATTACGGATAACTCAGGCCGAGTTCTGAGTGGCCAAACGGCTGAGGCCTGCTACAATTCCATTCGCCACGCCCATGCTCTGAGCGTTGGAATCAATTGCGCTTTAGGTGCCCGTGAGATGCGTCCCTTTCTGGCCCAGCTCTCCAAAGTGGCCAAGTGCTATGTCAGTTGTTATCCAAATGCGGGATTGCCTAATCCCCTTGCACCCTCTGGCTACGATGAGACGCCTGAAATTACCGGACGCCACGTGCAGGAATTTGCCACGGCGGGTTTGATCAATTTAGTTGGCGGATGCTGTGGTACGACCCCAGATCATGTCAGGCAAATTGCGAAATATGTGAGCGCTTTGCCGCCAAGAAAAATTCCCCTCGTAGAGCAGGCCCTTCGTCTTTCTGGACTTGAGCCGCTCAATACCCCATGCAAGGGTGAACACCCCTTCATGATGGTGGGCGAGCGCACCAATGTTACCGGGAGCCCCAAGTTTTCGAAGCTGATCAAAGAAGGAAAAATTACCGAGGCGCTGGATGTGGCCCGCCAACAAGTGGAAAGCGGTGCCAATATTCTTGACGTAAACTTTGATGAAGCACTTCTCAATGGCGAAGAGTGCATGCGCACTTTTTTAAACTTGCTCGCGGTTGAGCCCGACATCGCCAAAGTTCCCATTATGATTGATAGCTCCAAGTGGTCTGTCATCGAGGAAGGTCTGAAGTGTCTTCAGGGAAAATGCATCGTCAACTCAATCAGCATGAAAGAAGGCGAAGCTAAATTCCTGGAACGCGCCAAATTAATCCACCGCTATGGTGCCGCCATGATTGTCATGGCCTTCGATGAAAAAGGACAGGCTTCGTCCCTCGAAGAAAAAGTGAACATCTGCGAGAGGGCCTATAAACTTTTGACAGAGAAAGCAGGAATCCCTCCGGAAGATATTATCTTTGACCCAAATGTCTTAACGATCGCAACGGGAATGAAGGAACATGATCGATACGGAATCAATTTTATTGAAGCCGTCCGAGAAATTAAAAAACGCTGCCCAGGCTCTTTTACCAGTGGTGGGATCAGCAACGTGTCCTTTAGTTTTCGCGGCAATAACAAAGTTCGTGAGGCCATGCATAGCGTGTTTCTCTACCACGCGATTCAGGCCGGGCTCGATATGGCCATTGTCAACGCCGGCATGCTCGAGGTCTACGAGGAAATTGACCCGATTTTGAAACAGAAGGTGGAAGATGTCGTCCTCTGTCGCCACCCCGACGCCTCGGAAAATTTAATTGAAATCGCCACCAAACTTGTGCAGTCCAAAGACATTAAGAATGATCCAAAAACGTTGGATGCCTGGCGCGAAGGATGCGTCGAAGATCGACTGGCCCACGCTCTTGTTAAAGGCATTACTAATTTCGTGGACCAAGATACGGAGGAGGCACTTAAAAAATACGGCTCTCCTTTGAAGGTCATCGAAGGCCCCCTCATGTCCGGCATGAAAATTGTCGGTGATCTGTTTGGTCAGGGAAAAATGTTTCTGCCTCAGGTGGTTAAAAGCGCGCGCGTTATGAAGCAGTCTGTGGCCTACCTTGAGCCTTTCATGGCCAAAGATAAAGTTACGGGTACCCACAATCATCAAGGAACCATTGTCATCGCCACGGTCAAAGGAGATGTGCACGACATCGGAAAGAACATCGTCTCAGTAGTTTTAGGCTGCAACGGTTATAACGTGGTCGACCTCGGTGTCATGGTCTCGTGCGAGACTATTGTGGAGGCCATTACAAAGCATAAAGCCGATTATATCGGACTAAGCGGACTGATCACCCCATCGCTGGATGAGATAATTTTTAACGCTCAGGAATTCGAGAGATTAAAAATTAAAATTCCGCTTCTTATCGGTGGCGCTACCACTTCCAACGCCCATACCGCCTTGAAAATTGCACCCCATTATAGCGCCCCTGTCATCCGGGTGGCCGACGCCTCTTTGGTTATTGACACCATGACACAGTTAAAAAATCCCACTTTACGCGGGCCTTTTGAGAACGATCTTCGGGCCAAACAAGAAGCTTTACGTCAGCATCATGGTCAAAGACCAAGTGATGAAATGTGGTCTTACGAGAACGCCCAGGCCAACGCCCCGGTAGTAGAATTCGCCACAAGCTCCATGGCCAAGATGCCATTTTACGGAGCCAAATATTTTGAGGATATCACGATTGAGGAAGTCATACCGTACATTGACTGGTCGCCTCTCTTTTGGGCCTGGAGCCTGAAGGGGACATACCCTAAGATTTTAGAAAATAAAAATTACGGGAGTGAAGCGAAGAAGTTATTTGATGATGCTCTCTCCATGCTCGAGACATTAAAAAAGAGCAAACGGCTGCATCCTCGGGCAGCGCTCGGCTTTTGGCCGGCAAATCGCAATCATGATGATGTGGTCGTCTACAACGATCAAAAACAAAAAATCATGACTTTAAATTTTTTGCGACAGCAAAAGAAAGAGGTTCAAACCCCGGCCTGTCTGGCCGATTTCATTTCGCCCAAGCAAGATTTTCTTGGATTATTTATCGTCACGGCCGGACCAGAGATTGAAGTGTTGGCCAAAGAATATCAGGGCAAGCGCGACGACTATTCGTCCATCCTGGTTAAGGCGATTGGCGACCGCCTGGCCGAAGCTATGGCGGAGATGATCCATCACTGGGCACGTCTGCAGCTTGGAATTGAGAATAACGGCGACTTAACTCACGCTGACTTTATCGATGAAAAGTATAAAACCATTCGCCCGGCACCTGGCTACCCTTCATGCCCAGACCATACTGAGAAGGCCAAAATTTGGGACCTATTACAAATCGAGAGCAAGCTGGGCGCGCAACTTACTGAAAATTTTTCCATGTCACCAGCAAGCACAGTGGCCGGATATATCTTGGCCCACCCCGAAGCACGCTACTTTAATATTGTAAAGATTGGAGAAGATCAGTTGAAAAGCTACTGTGAACGCAAAGGATGGGATCTTAAGACAGGCCGGAAATGGCTCGCGCCCATTCTCTAGAGTTCGAGTAGGTTCACAACGAATTTCGCCATGGCGGGCGAGGCGGTCAATCCCGGAGACTCGTATCCGCAAATCTCAACATAATTGGAAAGGTTAGTTTCCTTTTGACCCTTGATCCAAAAATCCGGATATAAGTGACCATTCAACTTAATCTTACTGCGAATGCCACAGTAGTCTGGTGCAAGCTTATCCATCACCACACTTGGGTAACATCGAGCAATCTCGGTTTTCATCTCTTCTAACGACTGGATATCGATTCCGTAATCGATCTCTGAAACATCTTCCGTATTTGGGCCAAATTTAATGGCACCTGCCACATCAAAAGTCGAGTGAACACCCAAACCTTTCAGGTGGGGAAGCGGGCATGGATAGATAAAAGATTCGCGGTAAAAATCTCCGCTGTATTTCAGATAATTACCTTTCACAAAATAATCTTCCAAACCATTCGGCCAAAGTTGCTGCCCAAAAGAGACACTCCATAGACCGCCGTTATTTACCAAAGCGCGAGTAAGAATGGGGCCATCGCGGGTCTCTAGCAAAAATCCTTGCTCGTGCTTACTGACCTTGGAAATGAAATTATTTCTCAAAATATTGCCACCATTATTTAAGATGGCCCGTTCCAAAGAACTCACCGCCATTGGCACATCAATGAGGCCTGCCGTGGGTACAAAGATGGCACTATTAACATCGGCAAATGCTTTGAGTTTATTTTTCTCCGAATCAGTGGCCCATCGCACTCCGTCGATAGAGTTTTCCATGGCCTGATTTTTTAACTGGTCCAGTTTTTCCTGCTCGTGACTCTTGCTGCAAAAGATAAATTTCCCACACCTTCGAACCGTAACATTGAGCTCGCGCCCCAGCTTCTCCCAGAGCGTGTTGCCTTCGAGACAAAGGCGATGCTTGAGGGAGTTTTTTGCGTAATATAAACCGGAATGCAGAACACCTGAATTTCGTCCGGTGGTATGATCACCAAGAAAATTACCCTTTTCAAAAACAAAGGTGTTCAGGTGGGGAAATTGGCGCGTGATCTCGTAGCCAACCATGAGGCCGGCAATCCCCCCACCTATAATGGCAACATCAATTTTTGTTATCTCATTCATCTGATTAAAATTGATTTTAGCACAGTCTTATAATTGGTCATACCCCAGAAGAAAATTGTTTTGTCGCAGGTTTTTTCACTTCTTCGAGGTTTTGCCGGAAGTGACTCGAGAAATTTTTCCAAATTGACCAGTTGGGCCTTGAAAAGGGCCAAATCGCGATCGGTAAAATATATCTTACGCAATTTCAAGAATGAAGTTTCCGAGGGGAAATTCATCGGATTATGATCAACCATGCCATCCAAAATCTCTCTGGCCTCCCAAGACAATGATTCAGGCTGATTCCACTCATTAAGACAGTGACTTAAACTTTCACGGTTTATCAGGTATTTTTCCCCCATAAACTTAACCATGTTTTTCTTAGTCATATTGAATAAGATACTATTGACCAGTGGCAATGAAAAGTTCAAGTCCATGGACATCTCGCGGGCACTTTTAGCTCCCGTAGATAAGGATTCTAAGAGCGCCCGTTCTAAAAAAAGTAAGCTTCCCATATTATCTCCCTCCTTTCTTCGTTAGATCAGCAATTTTGATTTCTCTTTCAAGATACCGTTCCATTCTTCGCGTAAATGACGGACTCAGAAAGATAGCGTACTGGTTAAGCAGCTCCAATAATCGTGCGGCACCCGTTTTTTTTTGGAGAAGCAGCTGTTTGAATCTTTCATATTCGGACACCCTCATCTCCTGCTGATTGAAGATTCGAAAAACCCTCGTCATTTGAATGCCAGTCATGGCCGCAATCTCACGATAAGAGAGACCGCTGTACTCATCCTTAAAATCATTGACTATTTTTTGTGAACTAAACATGCCCGCCCCCTTTTGAAATGTTGATCGCTTCCATAACATTTTGCAGGAAAGAATCAATTATTCCGGCCTTTCGGAGGGGGTCTGTTTTGATTTAAAAACTAGCGAAAAAAGATAATGGCATTTTTTACATGAAGGTTGGCGGAAAATAGGCCCTTGTCGTTATCGGATTTATCTTTAAATTTGGCATGATTACCGTAGACATGGCCCTGATCGACATCTAAATCCAGCTTATATCTCGAGTAATTGCCACTTCCCCAAATGACCATTCCATCGGAAATTTCCAGATCAATATCCTGCTCAATTGAATGCAATCGCAGGAGGCCGCTTCTGTAAACTATTGCGAGCTTCTTCTTTTCGGGTACTATGACTTGGCAAATGGCTTCGCCGCTAATTTTAAGTTTTACTTTGTCGCCCGATGCTTCGATCAAACCCTTTTCTTGCTTGGAAGCACGGCAATGATAAATCAACTTCTTGCCATGGGCCTCTAAAGACATATCAGTTTGCTCGGCATCGATACTAATGGTGTGAAAGTCTTTGGCGGCGATATCGCCGTCTAAGGACACACGATAATTTTCTTCCTGCAGAGCTACTTTTATTTTTGGCTGCACATCCCTTTTAAAATCAAGCTTATACTTACCGCCAAACAGCGCGATCTTGTTGCTGCTTTCATCAATTTCATACAAGGGGGTGATACTTCGGAATAAGTAAGCGGTTCCGAGCAAGGCCGCGAACATGGTCAAAGTAAACGACCAAAAAAGTATTTTTTTTATCAGACTCTTGGCGTTCATATTTCGTGTAATTTGTCTTTTAGGATTATAATTAATTGCATGGATCTCAAGATTATCACCTCAAATATTCGTTATGACGACCCTAAAGATGGGTCCCACCAATGGTCTTTTCGACAAAAAATCTGGACGAAATGTATTAATTCTTTTGCTCCCCATCTCCTCGGGACGCAGGAAGGACTCCATCCGCAAATCCAGGAATTTGCTCCGAGCATAGCCCCCTTGCAAATTATCGATCGGCATCGGACATGGTTAGTTGATCGAATGTATCCCAATCTCTTCTACCATAAGGACGTCTTTGAGCTTCTCGACAGTGGCGATATTTGGCTGTCACAGACGCCGCATATTCCAGGCAGTCTGAGTTTCAACAGCCAATTTCCGCGACTGGCGGTATGGGCAAAACTTGAGCATAAATTTTCCCATCGCAACTTCCTTGCTATCAATACTCACCTGGATCATCTGCACGGTGAAACGCGGATGGAGCAGATAGCAGTGCTCCTGCACGAACTGCAAGAGCTGAAACTTCCAACGGACCACTGTTTTTTTATGGGTGATTTCAATGAAGGGCCGGGGGATGGCGTCCAGGCAAAGATTTTCAAACATTACCCCAATCTCACTGATCCGTGGGTTACCTTGAATAAAAAAGAGGCCGGATCACATCATAAATTCGATGGAAAAAATTTAGAGAAAAAAAGAATTGATTGGATATTGGCTTCAGAGACATTCAACATTACAGATATCACCTTCGATGTCTCGTGCGATAACGACATCTATCCTTCGGATCACTTCCCGGTAAAGTTGACCATCAGTTTTTGACTGCGACTCGTGCGCCCAGCTTCACCAATGTTTCCAGACCTTTTTCAGTATTTTCAAGAATGTCGTGAGTGGGAAACCAACGCCCCTTTTGTCCCACCACAATGACCGTGCTGGCGCCAAAAAGGAAATAACCCTTTTCCTCTCCCCTGCGGAAATATTTTTGAGCAAAAGTCTGTACGATTTTTCCCACGCATAAAGCGCCAACCTCAATATAGGCCAATTTGCCAAAATGCACGGTATCTAAAATAGTCACATGGCGTTCGTTGGTAATAAAAATATCCGGCTTTTTTTTGAGGGCCAATGGATTAACTGAATGAAATTGGCCGGGAATACGGTAATGATCCATGAATCGGCCATCATCTGGAAAGTGGAAGCGGTGGTAATCTACCGGGCATAAACGCGCAATCAAGACAGGTCCTCCCGCAAACAATGGAGTCCAACGTTCGTCTGCTAACAATCGAGTGACGGTAAGAAATTCACCTTTTACGGGGATGGTTAAGTCGGCGGCCAATTCTCGGTGGCCAAAATATCGTCCTTCTGCAAAGGCGGGCATTTCGCCTTCGACATCCGAAATTTTTCGAATATCGGGCTTAAATCTTCTGCTAAAAAAACTATTAAACGATGAGTAAGGAGTTTCAACCGTACCTCCATCTTCAGGAAGATACTCACTTAGGCTGATTTGAAAGGTTGAAAGAAACGGGGTAATTTTGCGGTGGCTCCAGCGTGTATTTTGATAATATCCGTACCATTTGCTAATAAAGCGCTTAATGAGCAAATTACAAAACATGCGCCCCATAAATGAATTATAAAGCCACTCGATGGCACCATCGCCATAGACCTTCTCGACTTCAACACTACCCTTCTCGCGATTGAAAAATTGAATCATCATATATACTTGCAAAATTAGTAAGAGGTGATTATATCCTTTATGTCCTGCTCTCACAATCGTGATGCAGAGCAGTGGGAGGTTAAAAAAATGTATGTTCGACTTCTCTCTTTGATGACCTTGTTCCTCACGTTCGGGGGCCCATTTGCATCAGGTGCCTCAAATGGGAATCTCGATGGACTCATCGAGAGCGAGAAAAATACCATTAAAATTTTCCAAGACAATGTTGAATCAGTGGTCAACGTTGCCACGATCCAACAAAGACAAGGGGGATGGTTTTATGGAGATTTTGAAATGCCTGCCGGTGCTGGTACAGGAATAGTATGGGATCAGGACGGATATATCCTCACAAATTTTCACGTTGTTCAAAATGGGAATAAGTTTCAAATTTCTTTTCAAAACGACAAAACTCAATACGAAGCAACAGTCGTTGGCGTTGAGCCTAAAAAAGACATTGCCGTTTTAAAGCTGCTTAAACGTCCGACAAAGTTGGTTCCGATACGCCTTGGGTCTTCCCAAAATTTGCAAGTAGGTCAAAAGGCCGTGGCCATCGGAAACCCATTTGGCCTCGATCATACAATCACCCAAGGTATTGTTTCAGCTCTTGATCGCAAAATCGAAGGGGTTGGAGGTGTGACAATTCATGGGATGATTCAAACAGATGCCTCGATCAATCCCGGAAACTCCGGTGGCCCGCTTCTCAATAGCTCCGGTCTCCTTATTGGGATGAATACGGTTATCTTTAGCGCGAGCGGTACAAGTGCGGGAGTCGGATTTGCGGTTCCTGTAGATAGCATCCTGCGAGTTGTTCCTCAGCTGATCAAATTTGGCAAAGTCATTCGCCCCGGACTTGGCATTGGTGTTTTGCCAGAAAACATGCGCGAACGTTTTGGCATGTCCAAGGGAATTATCATCACCTATATTGATGAAAATGGTGCCGCGGCCAAGGCCGGACTCGTCGGAATGGGGCAAGATCAATACGGCAGGTATTACTTAGGCGATGTGGTGATTGAAATTGATGGGAAAGAAGTGAATAACTATGATGATATCTTTCACGTCTTAGATCAGCTGAAAATCGGCGATGAAGTCACTATCAAGTATTTACGCGATGGCAAACCGAAAACTGTCAAAATTAAACTTACCGCCGTCTAAAAACTTGCGAGATAAGCAGGCACATCTTCCTTAGTAATAATCGCCCCGCCGCCTTTACCATCCAAGGCAAAAACATGGTCGAGCTGATCGACAATGAAACGATCATGTGTGGAAAATAAAATTCCTACTTGTTTATCTTGAGCGTAATTGCGTAAAAATTCAAACAACCAGTCCTTCTGCTTGATATCCAAGTACGTAAAGGGCTCATCCAAAAAAAGAAAATTAGTTTTTTGGGCCAAGGCACGGGCAATCATTATTTTTTGTTTCTGCCCATCAGACAACTCAAAAAATGGCTTTTCTACAAAATCTTGAATATTCAAACTGCCCGCCAATTCGCTGACAATTTCATCATCGTGGGGGCCATAATGAGGGCCTGACAGATAAGGATAACGTCCCAGGAGTAAAATATCTCGACCAGTCATTAACATATTCGAAGGCCAGGTGGTCGTTACCATCGCCACAATGCGAGCACGGAGAAGCGGTGAAAGATCATACAAAGACTTGTTATCCAGACAAATCTCGCCTGCCCGGGGTTGGTTTATCCCGGCAAAGGCCTTCAAGAGAGTGGTTTTCCCACTTCCATTTTTCCCCAGTAATCCGAAAAAGTTTCCCTGTGCGAAGTCAAAGCTGATGTCCTGGAGTACGCTCCTGGGAGAATAACTGAGAGCGATTTTTTTTGCAGATAAGATCATGCTTGCCTAAAATTCATTTTATAAATAAATAAGATAATGACCGGAGCACCCATAATGCCAAGCACGGCATTAAGCGGGAGCGATTGCGGTGCCATCCATAAATTCAAGGCCTCTACCGTCAAGGCCATAATTGAACCGATCAGGAAAGAAGCAGGAATCAAAACACCATGCTGTTCCGTCTTAAAAAGCATCTTACTTAAATGTATGGCCGCCAATCCTATAAAGGCGATAGGACCACAGAAGGCCACCACGAGCCCGGTAGAAAAACCGGTTAACATGATGACATAGAAGGAGATTTTTTTAAAATTCATGCCACTTAGATGAGCGTAGGTCTCTCCTAAATTAAGCAAATCCAGGTGCGCAGCCATGCGGAAGGCCAAGAGCAAGGGGACAATTGAAGCCAGAAACAAAAAGGGTAAATCATTAAGGGCGGTACGTTGAAAGGTGCCAAAGGACCAGAGCAAAATGGCCTTGATATGTTCTTGCTGAGCAAAATTCAAACAAACCGTGAGAAGGCCACTGGCCAGTTGGGAAACAAATAATCCAAGTAGCACCAGGAGAATTTTGTTTCCCACTTTTTTAGAGATGCTAATTATCACGAGCATCATTAAGAATGATCCAACCAGAGCTGAACCAATTGGCCCAAGTCGACTCATGGGACCGGTCATTTGATTAAAAAACATGAACCACATAGCGACAAAAAACGTCGCCCCGCTGTGAATGCCAAGCACATACGGACCGGCCAAAGGATTTTGAAAATAACTCTGCATCAAAAGGCCTGACAATGCCACAGCACCACCGGCGAGACAGGCCGTCATGATTCGAGGAAATCTCAAGAACCAGAAAACATCTGCTGAAAATGATTGAGACTCAGAGTGAAGGGGATACAAGGTAATCCCTAGCAGCAGCGCCAAAATGAATATTAAGATTAAATTTTTCTTTACCACTTCAAGGCCCTATACCAAACGAGCGACTGCCCTGTGCCCAGCTCAGGATGAAAAATTTGCATCAAATCTGACAACACCAGATCCGGCCGATAGACCCCATTTTCCCAAAAATCGATGCCACCATTTTCACTTTTGATTTTATCATAATTAAAAATTTGAAGATTGAATTTCTTTAACATGTTGTAGCGGGAATCTTCCTGTTGTAGAGAGTTCAAATCTCGCATGCTGGCATGGGGTAACCAAATAGTAACGCTCGGGAAAATGGAATACACGAATTCAAAGTCCATGACCTTTGTCTGAGACGTTTTAGGGCTGGCAAAGACATAATCTCCACCCGCATCGTACACCAACTTCGCCAGATAACTATCACCGCCGGGAGATTGCCAATCACCACCCCAAAAAGATCCCATCATGACTTTTGGCCTTGTGGCAGTCTTTTGAGCACGGCTTTTAATATTTTCGTAATCTCCCACGATTTTCGAAAAAAAATCATTCACGTTCACGCCACATTCAAGGATGTTACAAAAGACCTTAATCCACTCGGCCCTTCCCAGGGGATGAGGCTCAAGATATTCCGCGAAGCTGAGATAATTTAACTTTAATGCTTTTAGTTTAGCTTCGAGAGAAAATTCCTGCTCGGCCAGCGGATAGAGCAAAATAAGATCCGGCGCTAAATAAGCTAAAGTTTCCAAATTCGGCGGATAGCCGAGGTCTTTCACTCGCCCATCTTTTAATCTTTCCATCGCCCAAGCACTATTTATAAAATTCTTGCCACTAATCGCCAAAAGAAAATCTTGATTTTTGCCTAGCTCAAAAAGAGGAATGAAGGTGGTTGAAAGGCTGAGCACCCTCTTAAAAGGAGGGCGAAGCATTTTGATTCCCGGGCAGAGGAGAGGCGTGGGAGAAATCAAGATAATCTCTGCTTCCCCTTTTAAACCAAAACCCTTCTTAATTTCTATAAAAGAAAATTCTTTGGCCCTATAGGCACTAAACCCTTGAGCGTAGAGAGGTGCTTCTTCCTGGACTGTGCCATGAAGCCGTTTGAGACAGTCTGAAATCTGCTGAGGAATCTTCGCCTGAACAAGCGAGCTGAAAAAAATAATCCAAAGACCAAGAATAGGATTTAGCATCAGACCATGTTGGGATCCATGGCATCACGAATCCCTTCTCCAATTAAGTTCAAAAGAGTCAGCGTCGTAAAGAGAGCAAGGGATGGATAAACGGCCAGCCACCATGCGATGGTATAATTTTTCTGCGCCTGGGCCAATAACTCTCCCCAGCTCGGAGTCGGCACTTCAAGTCCGAATCCAAGATAGTCGAGTGATGCCAATCCGGAGATATGGCCGGCGATAGCAAAAGGGGCAAAGGTTATGAGAGGGGTCAAGGAATTGGGCAAGATATGTTTGAACACAATTTTGTAGGAAGAAGCTCCCATCGCGCGAGCGGCTTCAACAAATTCCCGCTTCCTATTTTTTAAAAATTCGGCGCGAACATAATAACTGATGCTGATCCAGGAGAATAAGCTGGAAATCAAAACCAGCATCAGGAGACTTGGGGTGAAAATAGAAATCAAGATAATCAGGAGGAAGAATTGAGGCACCGTGCTCATAATCTCAACAATTCTTTGGCCAAAAAAATCTATTTTGCCACCGTAAAAGCCCATCAAGCTGCCCAGGATAGTTCCAATCGCAAAATCGATAACCCAGACTAAAACGGCATATACAATACTGTACTTAAAACCATACAGGAGTCGGGTAAAAACATCGCGACCGCGATCATCAGTTCCCATCCAGTTTTCTTTTGTCGGTGGGCCGGGATAATTTTCAATAACCTTGTTACTTTCAAAGGGGTCCCATCTATTGATCGGCCACCAGGCACCATCACCATTTGAAAAGTTTAAGGAACGATAATCGGTATCAAAGGTATCCGTGATTCCAAAGACCGTGGGGTGATAATTAAAAATTGCAGGAAAATAGATATGCCCGTGATACTTCATGACAATGGGACGACTGTTCGAAAGAACCGGCGCAATCAAGGTCACAAGAATTCCCAGGAACAACAAATACACTGATACCACTGACAGTTTTCTTTTTTTAAACCGCCGGTATCTTTTCAGGGTTAGTTCATTGGTTATTAAACGTTCGATCATGTGAAATCGATCCTTGGGTCAACCACTACATAGGCAATATCACTCAGTAAATTTCCGACCAACATCAAGATACTTTGAATAAAAACAGAACCCATTATGACGTTATAATCACGCTCCAGCACAGCTTGATAGCTCATCAGGCCAATTCCATCCAGGCGAAAAATCACCTCTAGCAAGAGAGAGCCAGCGAAAAAAACTGATAAAAATCCACCAAGGCCCGTCACGATCGGAATTAACGCATTTCTGAGGGCGTGCTTTAAATACACCACTTTCTCCGAGAGCCCCTTGGCCCGCGCAGTGCGGATATAATCTTTTTTGATCTCGTCCAAGAGAGAATTTTTCATCAACATCGTGAGAACAGTAAAACTTCCAATCATGTAGCAAACGAGAGGCAGAATAAAGTGATGCAAACGATCCCAAAATTTACCCATCATGGTCAGATCATCATAATTATCCGAGAGTAGCCCCCCAATGGGAAACCATTCCAGATAATTCCCACCCGCGACAAACTGAATCAAAACAATCGCCAACATAAAGCTAGGAATTGAATACAGCGCGAAAAGGAGGACACTGGAAAGCATGTCGAATTGACCGCCATTTCTAATGGCCTTAAATACTCCCAAGAAAATACACACGATGTAACTTAGGAATAAACTGGTGACGCCAAACTGGAGAGAAACGGGAAATTTACTGACAATGACACTGATGACGGAATCCCCGTATGTGAACGAATCTCCAAAATTCAGATGGGCCAAATTTTTTAGCCATAAGAAGTAACGGATATGAACGGGTTTATCAAAGCCATACTGTTTTTTTAAGGCCTCGATAACTTCTGATGAAATGGCACTACTGCGTTCACCACTCCTGGAAGATATTCCACCGCCACCTCCGGCCGCCCCCATGCCGGAAAATTTGAGTTGCTGAATTTTTTGCTCAATGGGACTACCCGGAGCCAGGTTGATAATAAAAAAGACGATCAGCGTCACGCCCAACAAAGTTGGAATCATGATTAAAAATCGTCTTAGTATGTATGTTCCGAGTCCCACAGATTACTTTTCCAGCCACCAATAAGAAAGGCCTACGGTGTAATTATAGGTATCCTTAACGCGTTTTAAACGTTTTGTATGGCCATAATACCCATATCTCGAATTAAAAAAGAAAATGTAAGGCACATCATCCGCAATCATTTTATAAACATCACGTAACAGTTTTACACGGTCCTTTTTTTCGATGGCCATGCGGGCCTCGTCAATCAGCTTATCAACCTTGGGATTGTTGTAGTTAATGAAGTTGGACCCCTGCTGTTCATAAGATGAGGAATGCCAAATCTGTTTTGGATCGATATCGACAGAACCAGCTCCCCAAGCCAAACGAACCATCTGAAATTTGCGCTCATCCAAAAGCTTAATGAACGTATTCCACTCCACATATTTGATATTGACGTCAACACCGGCCTTTTTAGCATCTTCTTTAAAAACAGTCAGATATTTCACAAAATCTTGCAGTGGTTCCAAAATCGTGAAGCTCAGTTTTACTTTTTGCCCGTCAATCATCTTATCGACAATCTGATCGCCGTCCGTATCTTTCCAGCCATCCTCACTTAATAAGTCCATGGCCTTTTTCATGTCAAAAAGAATGGGTTTCACATCAGGATTGGCATATTCACTTTGCTTGTACCAGGGACCATTGGCCAATTCACTTTGTCCAAAAAGAAATTTTTCATTCATCAATTCGCGATTCACGAGATGATAAAGGGCGGTGCGGAGTTTTTTGCTCTTAAACATCGGTTCATTTAAATTGAATCCGAGAAATGCATATCCTTTGGCGGCCTTGGACTCATATTTAACTTTGAATGCCGATTTGCCCCAGCGTGCACCGGAAGTTTTCTTGTTGTAGGCTTCAGTACTAAGCGAAATAAAATCTAACTCTTCCTTCTCGATCATGGTGATCGCGATGGTGTCTTCTTTTACAAACTTCATCAGAATTTTGTCGTAATTTTGGGTGTTTTTGTAAAAATCGACATTGTATCCCCACCAATCGGTGTTTCTTTTAAGAGTGATGCCTTTGGTCCGGTCATAAGTGTCGACCTTATAAGCACCAGTTCCGATGATGGTCTTATTTAACTTCTTCTCTTCCTCTTTACTTGGGTTCTCATAAACGTGCTTGGGTAAAATTGCCAGTCCGGCAGCAACCGCAAAATTCTGGAAGTAGGTTTTTTTGCAGGTAAATCGCACCTTATTGGGAGCAAGGATTTCTACTTTTTCAATATCCTCGTAATAAGGGCGCATATGGGCGGTCTTATATTTGTTGGTGGGTTCAACGATGGCATCGAAGGAAAATTTCACGTCTTCAGCGGTAAGTGGTTTTCCGTCGTGCCATTTCACTCCGTCGCGCAACACAAATTCAAAAACTTTTCCGTCCTTTGAAATTGTCCAAGATGAGGCCATGGCCGGCACCCATTCATAAGTATCAGGGTGACGTTGGGCGAGCGAATCAAGCACATAATCCTGAACCACTTGCCCATACGCATCGGTAGAGGAAAGAGGATGCATCGTGGTTGGAACAGATTCTAAGTTATAGAGAAAAGTTCCGCCTTTTGGTGCATTTGGATTACCCAAATTTTCAGCATAGGAAGTCGCCATTAAAAACAGCGCAAACAAGCTGACAATCATTTTTATAGTCATTCGCATAGTCACTCCTTACAAGTTTGATCAGTAAGTGTAGTGTAAAAAACTGGGTCAATCAAAAATTATTACGAACAAGTTTTTTTGGTGAAAATGCGTTGTGTTATTTTTTATAAAAGAGACGGGGATCAAGCGACCATCGATCTGTGACGAGATTCTCGTCCTCAATTTTATATTTCTGCAGTTTCAAATCAAGCTCATCAAGTCGCATTTGCAGGTCTTTAAAATTTCTTAAAGACACCAGACGATCATCTTCGATCAGGCCCAACTCTTCTCTCCACTCACTTTCCAATTTTTCGCGCAGTAATTTATATCTCTCGTTAATGGCATTAACCTTCTCAGTGTAGCTATCAAGATCTTTTTGATTGCGCGAAACTTTACCTTGAATGGCCAGTCGCTTTTTCAGCAAAATATCCACCAATTCACGACCCATCGCTATATTATTGGCCAAATCCTGGGAGTAAAATTGCAAATAACGCCCAAGACTCATGGTTACGCCTCTTAAACAACTTTTATAGTCGGGCACTCGGATCGTGAAATAGTCATTACTTTTGCCAACGACATAAGCGGTGCATCGAATTAAGGGGTGATGGACATCCCAAAAACTGACTTTGTCTTTTTTGTTGAGATAGCGAACATTGTCAAATTGGGCACGAACACGAACGAGGCCACCTTCTACGTTGATCTTTGACACGCGGGCGGAGAAAAGTCCGGTCAACTCTTCTTTGCCATAGCTGGATAGGGAAAACAGCATTGCCGATAGAAAAAGATAAATACCAGGTTTAATTTTCATCTAATACTTATTATGCAAGAGAGTAAAAAAATTTGAAAGCGGGATTTTAGGCCTTCGTCTACTTGGATTTTTGCAAAATTATGCTGGTTGTATATTCTTTGTGGTGCAGGGGCTCCTCATATTTAAGCAGTTTCATAGGCGAAAAAAGTCCCAAAAGCTCCCCGGGGCGCAAGAGATATTTACGCGAATAGTGCTCATTGCCGGGAACTTTCAACTGATTTTCAGTATGGGCCTCATAAATCAGAATCCCGCCCGGGCGTAACCATTTCATCATTTTTTCATGCAGAGATCTTTCAACGTAATAAAAGCAAATAATGGCATCGTAGCTCGCGTCAGGGATTTTATAATCGGTCATGGAAGCAATGATGGTCTCAATTCGAACACCAAATTCCTGGGCCAAGGCCCGCGCCTTACGTACCGCCACAGAGCTAATATCAATTCCAATGACCTTGTAGCCCTTGCGTGCCAGGAAGACGGCATTTCGCCCTTCACCCATTCCCATATCAAGAACAGTGGCACCAGAAGGGATGTAATCAAAATTGGAGGCCAAAAATTTCGCAGGGGTCTTCCCAAAAACATATTGGCTGTGTGAGTACTTGGTGTCCCACATGGATTTTTCGTCTTTACTCTGACGTACACCGGAGAGCATTTCAAATTTGTTGCGGGAAGATTCTTCCCCAAACACTGAACTAACAATTAGAATTGAAAACAAAACTGCCCACATATTTGTCATTATGATTCAGGCAGATCGATTTTGAAAGGATCGAGTGCAGGATCTTCCTGGGCAGGTGAGGTCGGAGCAACACCGACATGTCCAAGCTCCGCTTCTAAATAAAGTCTCAAAACATCATAATGCATTTGCACATCTCTCAAAACCCGAACAACTCGATCTTCTACTGTGGCCGGCATATCCTCCGTAGCATTCAGATACCACTTCAAGGCATCAACTTCCTTATAAAATTTATCCAGGGCCAGCAAAAGGTCTTCACTTAGATATTTTAGATCGGTGATCGGAACATCAAAAAAACGAGTTCGAAGAACATCTTTGAAGTGTTCTCGGGTTCTCTTATTGGCGAAGATCTGCATGTATTCGCGAAAATTATATTTCAGCCGGTCATATAATGCTTCAGCATCTAACTTAATCAACACCAGTAAACTGCGCACGATAAGCTGTTGGTCGTTCATTGCTCGTCACCCCGTCAGTGCCGGAAGTGTTGTTCTTTTGCCGCCTGGCCACACTTCAGCTTGCTTGTACTCATTATAATAAACAATAGCTACCTCTCTGGCCAAATCATCCATAGTGATGGGAAGTTTGTGATAAAAGTAACGATTTTTTCGCTGTAACGTAACTATTTGTGAAACCGGCGAGAAGCTTGTGGCATCAATGAGCTTATGCTTCCCATTGAGGAGAGCATGGTCAAGATAATATTTTCGACCGATCAATAAACTTCTATATGCCGATAAGTCCTGGCACACGGATAAAATTATTGTCGACTTTCCGAGGGCGGTTAAATTTTTCAAATCCTCAAAATTGACGGGAACGAGATCAACACCAAAGCCTGAAAGCAGGCGCGCCAGTGGAAAGAAAAAGGCGGGAAGCTCCGGCCGCAATTTTAGGTAAAATAGGAAGCGTTCTTCGGGTAAAGACATAATATTCTGCCTCTGATTCCATTATCCCAAAGCTAATTATGCTACGCGTCGCCAAGCTTTAAAATGGGCAAAAAGGGCTGCTGCATACCCTGCTGCCACGGTCAGGTATTAAGACCGGCCAAAAAAAAGGGAGGGTTAAAAACCCTCCCTCGTATGAGATCAAATACTAATGGGACAGAATTACATCATGCCGCCCATTCCACCCATTCCGCCCATTCCACCGCCGCCGCCGCCATGACCATGAGCTTCCTCTTTCTTGGGAAGATCAGCAATCATAGTTTCGGTTGTAAGCATAAGGCCTGCAATTGAAGCCGCATTTTGGAGAGCTGAACGAACCACTTTAGTTGGGTCAATAATTCCAGCGTCTACCAAATCTTCAAAACGGTTTTCACGAGCATTGTAACCCCAGTTGCCTTTGCCTTTGTAAGTTTTCACTTCATTGACAACGACAGAGCCTTCAAGGCCGGCATTGATGGCGATCTGGCGAAGAGGTTCTTGGCAAGCTCGCCAAATAATCTTCACACCAAAATCTTGCTCATCAGTTTCTGCCTTGAATGCATCCAGACAACGACTTGCTTGAAGGAGAGCAGCACCGCCACCAACAACGATACCTTCTTCAACGGCCGCGCGAGTAGCATTCAATGAATCTTCTACGCGATCTTTCTTTTCTTTCATTTCTGTTTCAGTAGGAGCACCTACGCGAACAACGGCCACGCCGCCTGCAAGCTTAGCAAGACGCTCTTGCAATTTCTCACGATCATAATCAGATGTTGTTTCTTCGATCTGAGCTTTGATTTGGTTAACGCGAGCTGTGACGTCTTTTTTAGCACCGGCACCATCAACAACAGTTGTATTTTCTTTGTCGATAGTTACTTTTTTTGCTGTTCCAAGATGCTCAAGAGTGCAGGATTCAAAATTCATACCCAACTCTTCAGAGATCACGGTTGCACCGGTCAAAATCGCAAGATCTTTCAACATGTCTTTTCTGCGATCACCAAAGCCAGGGGCTTTTACAGCAGCAACCTGGAGACTTCCACGAAGCTTGTTAACCACCAATGTTGTCAGGGCCTCACCTTCAACATCTTCCGCGATGATGAGTAGAGGTTTACCAGTTTGAACAACCTTTTCAAGAATTGGTAGAAGCTCTCGCATATTGGAAAGTTTCTTATCGGTGATAAGAAGCCATGGAGTATCAAACCCAACTTCCATCTTTTCTGGATTGGTTACGAAATAAGGAGAGAGATATCCACGGTCAAATTGCATCCCTTCAACAACTTCAAGAGTTGTTTCAGCCGTTTTGCTTTCTTCAATTGTAATAACGCCGCTGGTACCAACTTTGTCCATGGCCTGAGCGATCAGCTTTCCAATCTCTTTGTCGTTATTGGAAGAAATAGTTCCAACTTGGGCAATTTCTTCAGAAGTTTTTACTTTCTTGGTTTGCTTCTTAAGTTCAGCGACAATTTTCTCAACAGCTTGGTCAATCCCTTTTTTGAGTTCCATTGGATTGTGCCCGGCAGTCACAAATTTTGTTCCTTCGCGATAGATCGCTTGAGCGAGAACGGTGGCCGTCGTGGTTCCGTCGCCAGCATCTTCATTGGTTTTCTGGGCAACTTCTTTCACCATTTGAGCGCCCATATTTTCAAAGTTGTTTTCCAATTCGATTTCTTTGGCAACAGTAACACCGTCTTTGGTCACTTGAGGTGCGCCAAAAGATTTTTGGATAACAACGTTGCGGCCCTTAGGACCAAGTGTAACTTTTACTGCGTTTGCAAGGGCATTAACTCCATTTAAAATCAATGTTCTTGCGTCTTCCGAATACTTTAATTCCTTAGCCATAACTACTCTCCTATAATAATTTGTTTAAATTTTAATTATTGAATAACACCAAAAATATCTTCCTCACGCATAATCAATAAATCTTTTCCACCCACTTTCACTTCTGTTCCGGCATATTTGCCAAAAATAATTTTATCTCCGGCCTTCACGTCCAACTTTTTATAGCTGCCGTCTTCAAGTACCTTACCGGGTCCAACTGAAATAACTTTCCCTTGAGCTGGTTTTTCCTTGTTGCTGTCTGGAATAATAATTCCACCCTTCGTTTTGTTTTCTTCCTCAGTTCTCTCGACTAATACTCGATCCTGTAACGGTCTAACTTGCATAAATTGATCCTCCTCAAAAAAGATTAGGTTTTTTAAAACGCAACCATAGCGTTGTGAACAAACGTGGGGAGCAATTTAATATCACCTGAATGAATGTCAAGGGCGCGCCATTAATAAAACTTTAAGACACGGCGTGATATTTAAGGGCTACAGGACTTACCAGGCAATTTCCCTCTATAAAATTAGTCAGTTGCATGATATTCCCCTGACATGTAACCTTGAAGCTATAAAGGCACAATATTGAAACTTCCAAAAGACTTTACCCAGTTTGCCCTCTTTCGAAGACTTTTTCGAACGGAAGCGGGCGAGGAGAGGGCCTACTTCACTCTCACCCTTTTGACTGGTTTTGTGACGGCCATTGTCGCCGTCATGCTAGATAAGTCGATTCGTCTCCTGACAATTTATTTTGGCACAAATACGGCCTTCACTCTTAAAGCGTTTATCTTCGGACTGGTGGCGACTTTTATCTCGGGCTGGATCACAACCCGCAAATATCCGTCTACCGCCGGCTCCGGCATTCCCGGCGCTCGCGTGGCCTTGGCCGTCTTTAACGGCAAGCTACCGTTTTTTTCCTCCATCGCAAAATTTTTTGTTTCCATCTTGTCGCTGTCATCCGGATTTTCTCTCGGAAGAGAAGGTCCAACCGTGGCCATCGGAGCTTCGGTTGGAAGTAATATCGGAACCTTTTTCCATATGTCCAAGAAACGGGTGAAGTCCCTGTTGGCGATCGGTGCGGCCTCCGGCCTTGCCGCTGCCTTTAATACACCTATCGCCGCCGTGGTCTTTACACTGGAAGAGGTAGTCGGCGATCTCAATGCCCGCATGCTTGGATCGATCGTCATCGCCGCAGTCGTGGCCTCCGTAACATCGCAGGCCTTGCAAGGTCACACCAACGCTTATCCTGAAATTCATTATGCCATCCGAAACTATCGCGAAATGTTCTTTTTTATCGGCGTGGGAATTACGGCTTCCATCATGGGAGTCTTGTGGGTCAAGTCCGTCCTCTTTTATCGCAAATTTAGTTTAAATTTTTTGCACGGACACAAGTTGGGCCTCATCATGCTCACCTTTTTGGCCATGGCGGGCCTGTCTTTTGTGGAACCCAAAGCTCTGGGCATGGGACATTCGTCCATTGAGGAGCTGCTCCTCTCCCTTATCTACGATTGGCGCGTTTTAATCGCTCTGTTTGGTTTCAAATTTTTAGCTTCAGTGCTCTGCTATGGTAGTGGCATAAGTGGCGGACTCTTTATGCCCATCCTCCTCCTCGGCGCTTCCCTTGGCGGCGTCTTGGGCACCGGGGCCCAGCTACAATTCGGGGATCTGTCACCACACTCGGGAGCGATGGCGATTATCGGAATGGGAAGCTTTTTCGCGGCCGTTACACGATCTCCCTTCACCTCCATCATTATGGTTTTTGAATTGACCCGTGATTACAATGTCATTATTCCTCTCATGATTTCGAACATCTTCTCTTTTGCGCTGGCTTCGCGTATCCATAAGGGGTCCGTCTACGAAAACATTTCAGAGCAGGACGGCATTCATCTGCCCACCCGCGACGACAATGAGCTGCTGGAATCCCTCACTGTTGAGGAGGCCATGATCAAGGAACCGATTACTTTAAGTGCACAGCTTTCCATCAAAGAGGCGCGTGAAAAAGTGCGCGACTCCATTGTCTCAGGTTTCCCGGTATTAAAAGATGGAGTCATGATTGGAATTATTTCGATTGCCGATATCGGCCAGGCCTATGCCAAACGCAAAAAGGGCCAGTCCACTATTGAAGATATCTGCACCAAGGGAGTGATAAAAGTCTATCCGGATCAATCACTTCTAGTGGCCTTTCATAAGCTCAATCAATTCAACATCAGCCGCCTGCCCGTCGTCAGCCGGCTGAACGATAAAAGATTAGTCGGAATTATTTCACCAGAAGATATTGTGAACAAATTTGGCTACAAGTTGGCGGTACAAAAAAAGGTTACTCCAGATCCTGCCAGTTAAGTCCTACCCCAAGATCCACGGTGAGCGGCACTCGCAAAGTCACGGCCGTTTCCATGGCATTTTTGACCAGACTTTTTACCTGCTCAAGCTCAGATGCGGGCACTTCAAAGATAAGTTCATCGTGAACCTGCAGGAGCATGCGAGTTTTTAAGTGGTGCAATCTGAGCTCATCATCAATGCGAATCATGGCCAACTTGATAATATCAGCAGCCGTTCCTTGAATGGGGCTATTAATCGCCACGCGCTCCGCCTGGGATTTGATCATGCGATTGGTCGATTTGATCTCCGGGAGGAAGCGCTTACGGCCATGCAACGTCACCACATAACCGTGAACTTCTGCAAATTCTTTCAAACTATCCAAGTAGGCCTTCACTTGGCCAAAGCGGTTAAAATATTTTGTAATATAATCACGGGCCTCAGTGCGAGAGATGCTTAGGGTTGCCGCTAATCCAAAAGATGATTGACCGTACATCAATCCGAAATTCACTGTTTTGGCCATATTGCGGTCACTCTTGGCAACTTTCTCAAGAGGCACATCCATAATTTCGGAAGCCGTTTGGGTATGAATGTCCAGGCCACCTAAAAAGGCCTTCATCATGGTGGGATCTTGCGAAAAATGGGCGAGGATGCGCAGCTCAACTTGCGAGTAATCCGCAGAGAGCAGGACCGTTCCAGGTGCCGCCACAAAGGCCTTGCGAATTTTACGGCCATCGACCGTTCGGATGGGAATATTTTGTAAGTTGGGATGGAGAGAGGATAATCGGCCGGTGGCGGCAGTATGCTGACTAAAATTGGTATGCACGCGCTGTGATTTTTCATGCACCAGACCCGGCAGCACACTGATATAGGTCGAACACAATTTATCAATCTCACGATAGCGCAAAATTTTAGCGGGTATCGGGCTTTGACCAAGACCGGCGAGAGTTTCGAGAACCTCTGAATCCGTGGAAGGTCCTGTCTTGTTTTTTTTAATCACGGGAAGTTGCAGCTTTTCAAAGAGAAGATGGGCCACCTGTTTGGGTGATTTTAGATTGGTATCCATCTGGGTGCTTTGGTGTATGTCTTCCTCAATACTCTTGAGCTCTGCGGAAAATTCAAGTTCTAATTTTTTCAGATACTCGACATTTATTTGAACTCCAAGATTTTCCATTGAGGCCAGCACTCGAAAAAGCTTGGCGTCGATATCAAGATAAACCGACTGCAATTCGTGCAGCAAAATATCTTTCGAAAATACCTTGTAAAGTTCAAAAAGAAATTGGGCCAACGGCCGATCACTGGGTAAAAACTGATTTTCGTCGGCCTGCTCTTTGGGCCAGTCACGGCCGATGTATCGGGAGCAGAGCGCGTCAATCGAATGGCCCTCTTCAGGATGCAGGAGATAATGCATCTGCACCACGTCCCATAATTGGGCATGCACTAAAATACCCAAACGTTCGGCGTACGAATGAATGCGCTTGGCGTGAGGGGTGATAATTTGTTGCTCTGGATTTGAGACCAACTGTTTAAAAAGCTCGTTCCTGTGCGTGAATCTCTCAGGGTCGGTGGCGCAATTGAGAGAAAAATCTTCATTGGCAAGAAACAAGGTTTTGAGTTCGCGTGATAAAATGTTTTCACTATCAAAAGTTAAAACTAAAGACAGAATCGAGGCCTTGCTAATTTTATCAGCCCACTCAGAGTAATTTTCATCGGTCAAAGTGGTCATGCTATTTTCAGGCGATGGAGACTGTGATGCTGGTAATGACGACAAAACTTCTGCGGGCAGCTTCCGTTGCAGCTCCTCTAATTTCGCAATGGCCGAGTTAAATCCTAAGTGCCTCATATATCCCACGAGCGCATCATCACATTTAAACAGGTACTGAGTCTCTTCCGGCCGATGGCCGAGGGAGGCCTGAACTTCGATAGAGACCAGCTTTTTGGAGAGAATGGCGTCATCAAGATGTTCGGTTAAGGCATTTTTTACTTTTGCAGAAGGGAGGTTGGGAATATTGGCAATAATATTTTCGAGAGAGCTGTACTGCGCCAGCAGCTTTGCGGCACCCTTGGCACCGATCCCTGCCACGCCCGGGATATTATCGGAGCTATCCCCCACAAGGGATAAATAATCCACCACCTGCTCAGGCCAGATTCCCATTTTTTCAAAAACATCCTTGCGATCATAAAATTGATTTTTCATGGTATCCAGTTGCTTGACCTTATCATCAATGAACTGCATGAGATCTTTGTCGCTCGATACGATGACCACCTCATCAAAGTAATCTCTCCACTGTGTCACGGCAGATCCAATTAGATCGTCGGCCTCATAGTTATCCAAACCAAACATGGGAAGATGCATTTTCTCGACGAGCTCAAAAACCAGCGGGAACTGAGGTTTTAACTCCTCAGGAGGGGAAGTTCGATTCGCCTTGTACTCAGGGTAGATATCTTGCCTGAAGGTCTTTCGCTTCGTATCCCGCGCGACAAAAACATGGGTCGGTTTATATTCGTCCAGAAGCTTGTAAAGCATCTGCCACACACCATAAACGGCATTGACGGGTGTTTTGTCAGGGGCCGAGAGAGGTCTGATGGCATAAAAGGCACGAAAAATAAAATTGCTAATATCGATAATAAATAACTTTTTCATTTAGAAACATCTTCAATCTTCGGGATGGTCGAGAACGAATTTTCAAGGGAGGTAAAAACATTATATTTAAGAATGCTCCAAATAGCAGATACACCATCTTTCCAACCAATTTTCTTTCCCTCATCATACGTACGGCCGAAGTAAGAGATAGGGACTTCATAGATTCGAATCCCTTTGATCTTAGCGATTTTTGCGGTCATCTCAGGCTCTACTCCAAAACGCTTGGAGGTAATGATCATTTGCCGAATGATGGGGCCTCGAAACACTTTGTAACAGGTTTCCATGTCGGAGAGATTAAGATTGGTAAAGATATTGGACATTAAGGTTAAAAATTGATTGCCGAGATAATGGTAATAGTAGAGAACGCGCGAGATATCACCTTTAAATCTCGATCCGTAAACCACATCGGCCCTCTTGCTTAAAATAGGCCCGAGAAGGACCGGGTAATCTGACGGATCGTATTCCAAATCAGCATCCTGGATTAAGACGATATCTCCATCGGTCTTGGCTATCCCGGCACACAGGGCTGCGCCTTTTCCTTGATTAAATTTCTGAAAAAGGACTTTAAAATTTGGGCGATTAGAAAAGTGCTCCTGCAGTAACGCCCGACTTCCATCGTCGGAACAATCATCGACCATTACGATTTCAAAAGTGTCAATTTTAGACGCAATTTTAACTGCGGCGTCGCAGACCTTATCAACTAGCTGACAAAGCGTGGCACTTTCGTTATAGATTGGTATAACAATACTGAGTTTCATGTGACCTCAAATACAATTTGTAAAGGATAGATGGGCCGGTGGAAGTCTCGCAAAAACCCTCAAATGTGTCTATCTCAACATTTCAGTTTCAACTCCTTTATTTAGCGCTTGGCATGATTTGTTCGCTCTTGTGGATCGGTGATACTCCCTTTATCAATGACGAGCCATTACTTCTGAATATTGCCCTCAAGGCCAACGAGCAGGGTGATTTTTTCACTTTGGGATTAATGGGCACGAAAGGTCTTCAGTATGGTCCCGTGCCCATATGGTTTTACCGGGCCTTGCTCTTTGTGACTCACAATATCTATGTTCTGGCCTTCCTCAAAACTTTATTAGTTTTTTTTGCCAATGCCCTGGGCATCTATTATTTTTTTCGTCTGCTCCCCCGTTGGAACTTTCACACCGCTGTGCTCATCTTTGTCAGTCCTTTCCTGTGGTTTTATGGTCGAAGTCTCTGGGATAATTGCCTCAATATTACGCTCACCCTTTGGGGATTTGTCGCCTATTTTTACTTCTTTAAAACCCGTCATTTTGGCTGGCTTTCGATTACGGTGTTTTGCCTTGCCGCAGCCTTTCAGGTTCATCTTATGTCGCTACCGTTTATTGCGGCAGTCACCATTCATCTCATTGTTTTTAACAGACAGTTCTTGTGCCAGAACTGGAAAAAGATTTTGTTACTCGCCCTATGCGTCTCTTTTTTTATGAAAGATTACGTGTATTACCTGATCACACTTCCAGAACTCTCCTCCTCATCTCATTTTACCGGATCAGTTCGATCATTCTTTTTTCCTTTCTATGGCGGTCAGTTTTTTTCTTTGCATGGTTTTTATTACTTCCTTGGGAAAAGATGGCTGGCCCCCATTCCGGATTTTTTCTTATCTCTTACCGGATGGATTATTCTTCTCCCGATTTATGGCATCTTTAGGTCGTTTAAAGCTTGCTACCAAAAAGTTAAAATAAAGGCCCAGTTTGACTTTGAAGATCACCTTGCCTTTGTGTGCCTCACATGGTTCGTGGCCTTTATTTCTCTCAGTTTTTTAAAAAATTTACGTTCCGATCCCCATTACTATAACTCCGCCTGGTTTTTGTATTTTGTCCTTCTTAATATTGCTTTAAATGCATTATGGAACCGGACTTGGATAAGAAAACTGTTTTATATTCATGGAGCGATCATGTTCGTCTCCCTTATAAGCATCATGATCCTCTTGCACCATCGACACGGGACTCGCTCTCTCCATTACGGAGCGACCCTGGAAAACCAAGTGGAAGTTGCAACCGAGCTAAATAAATACGGCAGCACCCATCAGTGGATATCGAAGGCCGAAAATCCACACTGGTTTCCCCACGCCATAAACTTACTAAGAAATCTTGAACCTGCAAGCCTTAGCACCGCCCCAACACAAGACAAGTCCTTTGAAATTCTTTATGCAGAAGATAATGTTTATGATGGCAAAATAGTTCTGGGACCTTAGATATTTTGTCGTTGATGATCAAACCAACTGTCTTTTTTAGTTTTCAATGCCAGCTTCTGACCGTCATTGGCAATCACGGTTGTGTCGGCCATGACATCGCCAAGCCGATGGCCCGAATCTAACTTGTACAAGAGGTAGACTTCCAGCAACGTTAAAGGAATACCGATGGCGATTGCGATAATCCAACCCCAAAAAGGAATGATCGCCATAAAAACAGGAATTGTGAGAGGGAGATTGCGAATGAAGGACTGTCGCACGGAGCAGGTGGTGCCATCTTGCAGGGAAATAACTTTGAAACCAATTATTTTTTTTCCTACGGATTGCCCGCCCTGCAGAGAGTCGCAAATAATGAGATAAAAAACTGCAAATAAAATTCCAAACGGGAAAAAAAATACAGACAAAATTAGTACAATAAAAAGATCAATGGCCTTAGCTATTAACCGCGAAAGACGGGCCACTCGAAGAGCATTACCCAAAAGGTATTTTTGATTTTTCATAAAATATTAACTGCTTATATCCATTCTAATGATACTTTCCCATTAAACCAAAGAGGAAATTTTTGCGTAACGCAAATTAAATGGGTGATAACAATCCTATACAGGACAAGTTTAATGTAATAAAAAATATGTCCGGCAACTTTGTGCGCTTATTCTAAGGAGAGAAAAAATGGGTCTCGTCAATAAGGTTGATCAAGCAAGTTTCGATTCCATGGTTATCAATTCAAAAGTGCCAGTACTCGTGGACTTCTGGGCCGAATGGTGCGGTCCTTGTCGTGCTTTGGGACCAGTATTGGATGAAGTTGCCAAAGAAGTTGGTGCCAAGGCAACCATCGTTAAACTAAATGTGGACGAAAATGGCGATATCGCTACTAAGTTTGGCATTCGCGGTATCCCTACAATGATTTTCTTTAAAGACGGCAAAGCCGCCAAAACTTTGGTCGGCGTTCAACCTAAAGAAGAAATCAAAAAGACTCTCGAAGAGTTGGTCTAATTCGGTCCATGCCAAATCTTGATACTTTGATTCTCAGTTCTTTTTCGGAAACCAAAAAGGTATTCGACGAGTTTGCCGGCGAACCGGCGAATATTGCCAGCATTAAAGCGGCCACAATCCAAATGTCTGATGCACTTAAAAAAGGCAATGCCATTTTCAGCTGTGGGAATGGCGGCTCTCTTTGTGACGCAACACACTTTGCAGAAGAATTGACTGGTCGTTTTCGTGAAAATCGGCGGGCCCTCAAGGCCATGGCGATTAATGATCCTGCTCATATGTCCTGTGTCACCAACGATTTTGGTGGGGATCAGGTTTTTGCGAAATATATTGAGGCCTGGGGCGCTCCTGGCGACATCTTGCTGGCGATTTCAACCTCCGGCCAGTCCAAGAATATTGTCAACGCTGTTCAGATGGCCAAGCAAAAGCAAATGTCAGTTGTCGGCCTCCTGGGTAAAGACGGAGGCCAGCTCAAAAACCTGGTGGATATTCCCATCATTGTGAAAGGAAAAAAGTGGTCAGACCGCATCCAGGAAGTTCACATCAAGATTATCCACATTTTGATCGAAGGTATTGAGGCCAGTATTTTTTCCTGAGTATTTTAATCCCCTGTTTTACATTCTTTGATACTCCTTGCCTGTGTAAAAAGATTTTTCCTGTAAGTTCTTAAAATAATTTAGAATAAAATCAAGTTCCATCACATTTGCAGGAGACCAATACACATGGAAGGGTCATTAATCACAAGTTTATTTGGTACTATTGCCCACTTTATGATTGCTGGTGGCATCTTCATGTGGGTCATCTTGTTTCTGTGGGCCATCGGAATTGCTATCGCCCTTGAGCGCTTGTCCAAGTTAAGTTTCAAATATGATGTTGATGGCAGCTCGTTCATGAATGAAATTCAACGACATGTGCTCTCCAACGATGTCCAAGGCGCTATTCGAGTTTGCAGCGGAACAGATGCGCTTCTGCCGCGGGTGTTAAAGAGTGGACTGAAGCGGGCCAATCAGACGACAGAACAAATTCAAAATGCCATCGACGCTACAGCGTTGGAAGTCATACCAAAAATTGAAACGCGCATGAGCTATCTCAATTTGCTGGCCCAGGTATCCACCCTGTTCGGACTCTTGGGAACTATTCAAGGCCTCATGTCATCATTTGCAGCGGTTTCTGCGGCAGACCCTGCACAGAAAGCGGAACTCCTGGCCAATGGTATTGCGGTTGCCATGAACACGACTTTTTTAGGCCTGCTGTCAGCCATCTCTATCATGATGATTCATGGTTTTTTAACTTCGAAAGCCGAGAAGATTATCAATGAGATTGACGAATTTTCTGTAAAGCTGATGGATCTGCTGGGTACAAAAAAGGATGTAAAGTAGAACATGTATAAAAAACCAAGTCGCCGCGCGCTTATGCGCGGCAAATTACCACGCCCCGATCTTGTCCCAATCATGGACAGCGTGTTTATCTTTATTTTCTTTTTATTGATGTCTGCAAGTTTTATCAAGATTTTTGAGATTCCCAGCGACGTGCCTTTTTTTTCTGAGAACACGCAACCGGAAAATAAAGAGAAGCCGCTAGCGCTCACCATCCGCGTGACTGAAACAGAGATCCAAATTCTAACCGGGCTGCCCATGACCCTGCTTAAAAATATCCGCAAGCTGAATCCTAAAGATTATGACCTCAGCACGCTTCATGACAGCTTGCTCGCCCTCAAGAAAAAATACCCCAAGGAAACCATGGCCATCCTTGAACCCGAGATCGATCTTCCTTATGAAACACTGGTACAAATTATGGATGAGATCAGACTCCTTCGAAAAACAGATCCCGAGTTTTATGTAAAAGACAAAACGGGTCAAGAAAAACGGCTTAAGGCACTTTTTGCAGAAATAATTTTTGGAAACATTCAAAGCTAGTTTAATCTTATGAGAAATGCTCGCTCCATTCGCAAAAGAGGATACAAACATCGCATCGCGATTGTTGACCTTGACATCACTTCCCTACTCGACGTCATTGTCATTCTCCTGGTATTTCTGCTTAAAAGTTATAACAGCTCCGGCGTTACAATCAATGTCCCTCCTGGAATCACCCTGCCCAAATCGGAGTCATCAAACTTAAATACCACGGGTGTTAGCGTACAGGTCTCTCCCACCACGATCTGGGTCGATGATAAGGTCATCTACGATATTAATAAATCTGCCAATATCAGCATCTATGATCAGGACAAGAGAAGAATTATCCCACTCTATAATGAGCTGATGAAGAAGAAAAATATGGTTAACAGATTAGAGAAGGCCAGCCCGCAAGCTCAAAAATTTACGGGAGTCGTCAACTTGATGATTGATCGGACAATCAAATATAATTACATCAAAAAGTTACTGCACACCTCGGCCCAGGCCGGTTATCTGAAGTACAAATTCGTGGTTATGGGTGCGATTCAAGATTAGATTTTAAGAAGACCATGCAAGCGCGGATACGATAAAAGTCCAGAATGCTAAATTGTAGTAGACCAACTTCAGTTTTTTAAATCGATACTCTCGCAGGCTCACGCCAAGAATCGCCATGGACCAGGCCATCATGCATAACAAAAAGATCTTATTTTGCACGTCCTGTCCGAGAATAAACCAATCCATAATCCAAGGAATACTACACATTGCCGCAAAGACCATGTTCATTCTCTGCTTTAAGCTCCGATCCCTTTTGATCGCAATCGAGTGAATTTGCGGACGGGGTGGATGAGAGAATTGCAACTGACTTTCAACTGATGAACTGAGCAACGGCCGCCCAGTTGCATCCTGATTAAGAACTTCGCGGATGCGAAACCCTCCCTTGCGCAGATAAAAGAAATCTGAAAGTGGACCGGCCTTTAAAAATGTCGCGCTTCGAATGTTGTCCCAAAAATCACTGGTGTCGCTCTGAACATTCAAATTTACCTTGGGAACAAAGACTTTTCGAATATCGTGGATCAGATCGTTGATAAGCAGAAAAAGCACGACGACGGAGAAAATATCTTCAAGCCCAAACCGTCCATCAAGCAGCTCGATACAAGGCAAAATCACAAACAGGGCCAATAAAATTAGCTTCACCGGGCCGATAATCTTCAAGAGCTGAGCAATGCCCATATTTAACCACTCTTAATCAGGACACACGTCTCCGCAGAGTCGTCTCTCCCTCTTCGGATATTTTAAGATAAAATGTTCGGGAGAAGTGCGATCCATCTAAGTCCCCGTAATTAAGCATTTTGGCAACGCTTTAAGACGCGGATTAAGGCCAAAAGTGCCTCATTAATGGGCCACAAAGTCTTGGACTATTTCTTGACACAAATTGGTTGGGTATATAGATTCAAGTCTTGTGAAAAATCGATATGTTATACCATGCGTTGTTAGCCTATGACCGAAAAAACTTTTCAGGATTTTAATCTCCAACCAGACTTAATGAATATTCTTACGGGCAATAACTTTCTTGTGCCCACACAAATTCAGGTGCTGTCTTTCCAGCACGTGCTCGAAGGGCATGATCTCTTTGCCATGGCGGAGACAGGGAGTGGTAAGACGGCTGCATTTGCGATTCCGCTGCTCCAACATATTCTCACGACCAATAAAAATCCTGAGCCGGAATCGGCACTCTATCTTGTGATGTCGCCGACCCGCGAGCTGGCCCACCAAACCTGCTCGGTGATAAAAAAATTTGGCGAGAAGTTAGGTATTCGTGTGGCCCTGATCATTGGTGGTGAGGACACACAGAAGCAGAAGGACGAAACAAAAAATGGCGTGCATTTTCTCGTGGCCACGCCTGGTAGGCTCATCGATCTCTACAAGCAAAGAGTTCTGAAATTCAATAATGTGGTGGGAATTATCTTTGACGAAGCTGATCGCCTTTTCGATATGGGTTTTAAGGATGACATTAGTTTTATCTTAAGCAAGCTGCCACGTGAACGGCAGATTCTCATGTTCTCGGCCACGAATAACTTCGATGTACTTCACACCGCCTATAATTTTGGTGCAAAACCCATCGAGATTAATCTTTCTAAAGATAATATTGTTGTCGATCAAATCAACCAGTCACTCATTCACGTCGGTGATGGTGAGAAGATGTCCGTGCTGGTGGGAATCTTAAAAAAATATCCCGAAACGTACGGAATGATTTTTTGTAATACCAAATCAGAAACTCACGTGGTCGCCTCGTGGCTTGAGATGCTGAGCCAAAAACGACCGGAGCTTGGTTTAAATTTCAGGGTCAGGGCCATTTCCGGCGACCTCGACCAATCGAAACGCACAAAACTAATGGCCGATTTCCGCGCCAAAAAAATAAATCTTCTAATCTGCACCGATGTGGCGGCGAGAGGCCTCGATATCGTCGATGTCAGTCTCGTTATTAACTATGATTTGCCACAGGATGCTTCCAACTACGTGCATAGGATTGGTCGCACTGGACGTGCAGGTAAAGATGGTCGAGCTATTAGTTTATGTGGATATAATGACACCGAATTCCTCGGGCCAATTGAGGAATTCATTAAGGCCAAAATCCCGGTTCAGCATGTCGAAGAAAGTGACATCGTTCGCAATATAGGGTCACGCCCTAGACTGCGCGAACGCGAGTTTGAGCAGGATAATGATGATTTTCGTCGCGATCGCCAAAGGCCTCCGATGCGAGACAATGGAAGGGATCGAAACAAAAGACCTCCCGTCTCCAGTCGTCCACAACCTGTCACATCCGCCCCCCAATTAATTAACGCTAAAGGCCCGGCGTTCACTAAACCGAAGGAGATCGCTGTGAAACCCGTTGGTCCATCTGGAATCATCCCTAAAAAACCTGCTTTCACGCCCAATCAGGAAAGCCAATGCAATGAAGTTATTATTACCTCTTCAAATTTTGATGCCGCCTTGAAAGAGGCCATGACGAAAATGGGTCTCGAAAGTAAAGATTTGGTATCCCATGAGATTCTTGAAAAAGGTAAACGCGCTTTTTTTGGCCTTTTTGGAAAAAGAGAAAATAAGTATAAGTTTAGCTATAGCCCCAATTATGAAGTCATGGCCCAAACTTTCTTGGATAAAGTGTTGGAGCTGGCCAGCTTAGAGCTGTCACATAGTATCACCTACAAAAAAGATCAGCTGGTCGTGGATTTAGTAGGAACCGATGAGGAATTGCTCACGCAAAACCGCTTTGATCTCCTGGAGGCCTTAGAATTTTTAACCCGAAAATACTTTATAAAAAAGGCCCATATCCACAAGGACTTTCGGATTGATTTTACCTGCAATGGGCAGTCAAATGTTCGCGCTCAAGCACAAAACGATCAGCGCGAATTCCGCGGCAACGGTAATGGACATGCTCCGCGCAGAGAAGGCCCAAGTGATAAACGCTTAGAGGAACTCGCGCTGCGAATGAAGCAGAAGGTATTGGACAAGAAACGACCTGTGGTTTTAAATGCCATGGGACCTCGGGATCGTCGCATTATTCATCAAACTCTTGGCAATGATAAGCAAGTCAAAACGACTTCACTCGGTAATGGTCACTACAAGAAGATCGAAATCTCTCCGGTCTAGTCACAATCGATGGCAGGTGCGTAGCTGAAAACTGAGCCGTCAGTCAGCACCCAAATCCATTCCTGGACTTTCTCGTACTGCTCTTTGCACTTAATAAAGCGGACATTGACCACTTCATAGTTAACGAAGCGTGATGCTCCTTCTTTATAAATTTGCCGCGTGAAGGTCCTGGAGCCCTCGCGGTAAAAGGAATAAACCCCTTTCCCTTTTCTCGGAATATCGCGCTCGTTCGTCCACACGGAGGCCTGTCGAAAATCTTGTGATAAAATGTCCGAGCCGTTGTCGTTAATGTACGTTTTTCGATATTTTTCAAAGGGCATCCAGTAGCTCCACTCCTGCTCACTCTGAAGAGCGTGGATAGGTAGTCCATAATTAGTATCGTCCTGCAACACCATTCCCATTTTATCTTTGAGACGAAAGAGAGCTCGTTTGAACTGGGACATCGTTGAATAGGCCTGGAGATGTTCCAACTCACTTATTCTCAGCTTGAGAACGTCGAGGGCCCTCTCGGCATACTCACCCAATTCTTTGGTGGAGTTACGGCAATAATCAGCCTCGTACTCCACGACATCATTTTCTTTGAAGAATTTTAGTTTCATATATTTCTGGGCGCGCAATACAACGCCTTGAATAAATTGATACTCGTCAAAGGCTTCAAAACGAGAATTTGTATTGAGATAGAGATTGAGCATAGGGAGATGGAAGTGGCGAACTTTTAGCGCACCGCTTTTTTTACCAAAAAAAACTAAATGGTCACCCGCATACTCATTGGCCTGGTCGCGTACAACCACCATATTTTCAAGTCCTTCTGGGGCACTTTCGGACTGCCATACAGAGAGAATAGTCAGCTCATCTGCCTTCGCAACAGGGAAGACGATAAGAGCAGCTGCAACCATCATCAATAATGAATAAGCCAGTTTCATAGGTGACTCTCCTAAATAAAGCGTGCGGGAAAAAATGCTGAGGTGCTTAAATCATATTTGACGGACTTAATCAAATTATTTTCAATTTATGGCCCGCCGCGCGTAAGGATTCTTTCTCGTGCTTTTCAGGTGTTAACCTTTGATCTCTTCCTGCTGTTTGCTATAATTTTGCCATATGAAATACACCATACTGATTATTGATGATGAGATGTCTATTCGCGAAGCCCTTACAGAAATTCTGGAAGATCACTTCGGCCATGAATGCCAATGCTTCCATGTAGGAACGGCCGAGGAAGGGCTACTATTCACTCAGGAAAAGATGCCGAATCTCGTGATGACGGACATATTACTTCCTAAAATGAATGGCATTGATCTCACTCGACGGATTCGGGCACTCAATAAGAAAATTCCCGTTATCGTATTCACTGGCGGAGGTGAAGGAGACGGTATCGTAAAACAGGTTCTGCTGGAGGCTGCGACGAGTTTTGGTGCCGTCTCGGCCCTGGCCAAGCCTTTTGATATCCCAGCTGTTATCAGAACAGTTGAAGCTGCTCTCAACCTTTCGGCTGAATAAGCGGCAATTCGATCTCTTGCCCTTTAAACAGATTTAGATCTTGCTTGTCAGGCCTGTATTTTCGGATCAACCATAAGGGAATTTCTTGTTCTCGAGAAATTGACTCTATCGAATTACCACTGGCAACCTTGTACGTCTGAACACCGGAGACTGTATAATTCTGATAGAAGTCCTCCTCGATGGACTGATGATATTGAAAACGTTTTGCATTAAAATCTCCCACCATCTCGTCGGTTATCGGGAGTTCGATTTTTTGCCCAAATGTGAGACCGCGTATGACCTTGCGACCGTTGAGGGCACGAATCTTGCTCAAACCACCGCCCATCCAATCAGCGTAATGGCCCAGGGTCTCATCAATCTCAATTGTGATCTGATAAACATTATGGGAAATTTTGACCAGATCGAAATCGTAGTTCTTCGTAATGTCATCGGGTAGCACTTCCACATCATTCTGCGCGAGCATCACAAGCTGCGTGCGCTCCACGTTCTCTTCCAGGATGAGATCTAAATCCAGAAAGGCCGGCAGAGGCGGAAGTGGTTGGTAGAAATCGAAAGTTTGGGGGAAAATAGTTGCCACTTCTTCACTGACAACCTCGGTGACCACTTCACGAGGGACAACGACATTCACCCGAGCAACTGGCTGCACCTTCTTGGCCGCCTTGGCGAGAATCCCCTCATGAGTTGGAAGAAGAATTTTCTGCCCTCTGTGGATGGATGAAGGATTGAGAAGCCCATTAGCTTCAATCAGGCGATCGATGGGAATATGATAAAAACGTGAGATGGTAAAAAGACTGTCGCCATGGTCTACAATATGAAAGCTGTCAGTCGAAATTTGCGGACTCTCCTCAGACTTAATTTCCAAACGGGACAGAAATTCATTTCGCCCCTGATAAAGTTCCATCGGCAATTTGAGCTGATAGTTGGCGGGAATATTGTAATTGTAACGCGAGGCCATGGGACGAATGGCGCGATTGTAGTATAGGAATGTTTCCTCATCGAGCTTGAGCAGGTCCAGAATGGTTTTGATGCGCAATGATTTTTGCAGATTAATCTCAAAAAATTGGATCGGGGCAGCCTTTTCAAAATCCCCAAAATATTTATTAGGTTCTGAAGCCAACTCGTACGCAGCGATAAAACAGGCAAAGAAATTTTGGGAAGCAAACCCAAAACGCCGGCCGTTGTAGTTTTTTACCATATCCTCGATATCATCATTGCCCATATTGTTGACGGCCCTTACGATGCCATGAACTCCATGGTTGTATGAGGTAATCGCCAGAGGCCAGCTCCCGGTCCGAACATAATCATTTCGCAGGAGGCGGGCGGCTGAACGGGCGGCCTTAATGGGATCGAGACGTTCATCCAAGATGTAGTTTGCCTTCAAGCCAAACAAGCGGGCGGTTGAGCGCATGAACTGCCAAATTCCAGCAGCACCGACCTTGGAATAGGCGCGATAATTGAAGGAGCTTTCTACGTGGGGAAGAAAGGCCAATTCTGTGGGTACATCTTCCTCTTTGAAGATCTCGCGAATCTTATCTAGATACAGATATGAACGTTGAACTCCCTCTTTAAACCTGTCGGAGAGGCCTTGTTGCCAACGAACTTCCTGGCCCATGGCCTGCAGTTCACCGGCGGAACGATTGGCGATCCCTTGCACGAGCTGAAAATCTTCATCGCTCATTCCTTCGCGCCCGGTTTTTGCGAATTGGTTTAACACGCGACGAATATATTCTTTTCGCTCGCGCATTTTTTTTTGTATCTGTCGATGAGTCATTCCTTCGATATTTATCCTTTCATACACCACAGACAGATCGTTGGGGTCATGAAGTATCCCTTCTGAGGAAGGAATTTCAGAATAGATGCGTTTCCAAAAATCAATCCGCTTACGAAAATCCTGGGTCTTAGGGGTCAGCCACGACACTTTTTCTTGGGAAAAAACACTTACAACGACACAGCTTTGTATTGTCACGAGTAAAAAAAACTTGATCAGGTTACGCATGTTGTTTATTTTAATGCCTGACAGGCATTCCATCATCGATAGAGTTATAATCATCTAAAATATCGTTGAGTCCTTTGAGAGAATCACGCCAAGTCTGCTTGGGAATTTGCTTAGTTCCCAGAGGCCCTGCATTGATTGGCGCTTGCGCTCCGTTGACGGAGGCAGGAATCCGACCTGAAGTTTCATTGACATAAGTAAGTGCATACTGATCCAGCAGAGGTAGCAGGTCTCGGCTGACATCGGCTTCACGGGAAATCATTTCCTGCGAAACATCCTCTGGTAATATCTTCATGCCTTGATCAATCGTCTCACCTTTTTTCATATAGACGAAGTGCTGCCCCGGTAAAACAGTCTGGACGGTGGCAATTCCTACTGACTTGGCGGCGACTTTGCCTTCTAAAACGGCGCACTCAAAAACATCAGCACCATCAGGATTGGCGAAGGAGTTGGCCAAGAAAATCGTGCCTTCGATTCCCAGGGTGGTGCTTTTGGAACGAAACTGAAGATCACCCGGTCTGGCCTTAATGGGAATCTGGGCGCGCATCTGCCCTTTCACAAAACGATAAATCATCTTGCGATCTTTTTTCTCTTTAAAAACCGATTCTTCAAATTGAAACTGCGAGTTTGGGCCCAAGGAAATGAGGCTATCATCAATAATTTCCACGCTCACAAAAGACAGCGCCCCGGTTTCGATCGTATCACCGGTCAAGACTTTACCACCGCCTTCAAGCGCCTGGCGGTTACCCTCTTCATCCACGCGAAAGACCTCACCTTTTTTTAATTTAATTTTGCCAAGATACTTAGGGACGGTACGTGAGTTAGCTGAGTCGACCACAAAATCCTCTTGGCCCTGCACGGAGAGGCACAGGACTAACAATACGAAGAATAGATTAATTCTAAGGCCTTTATTCATACCAGTCTTCGTCTAATCGGCATCTTTTTTTGGCATATTTAAGGTCTTTTCCAACCGATCATTTATGTCGCCTATGTGATGGTTCGGAAAAATTTGAAATGTTCAACTTTATGGATGAAAATAAGTTCAACGTCTTCGAACAATAGGATTGCCGATGAAAAAACTCTTTGTTTATTTCTGTCTCTTGCTCACATTAAGTGGCTGCAATGATGAGAAGGCCCATCATAAGGGATTTTTTCACGCCTCCCTATTTCCCTGTGATGACAAAAGTTACACGTGTAAATCAAGCTTTAATAGTTCCCTGGATAAATGGTATGTGGAACCGATCAAGTATACAGAGCCGGCCAATGTTGCCCACGAAAAACTCAATAAAATTATCTTAAAGAATCCCAAGGCCAGAATTATACAACTCAATCCCACTTACATTACGGCCGAATATAAAACGTCACTTTATGTTCTCGATATTTACGACGATGCTGAATTTTTAATCATGCCTGAACGCCAGGAGATCCATGTTCGGATAGAGTCGCGCTCCAAGCTTCCCGACTTCGGACGTATTCATCACTTGATTGAGGACATGCGATTTAAATATTTTCAGAACGATTTCAATTAGAGAGGGCGATAAATATCCGGATCACGATATTGATCCTTGTTTATCAGATAGCCTTTATAGTGGTTGTTGTATTTAGCAATCTCATCAGCCGTAAGCTCCCGCAGAAATTTAGCAGGTGAACCCATAATGAGTGATTTCGGGGGATAGGTCTTGCCAGGGGGGACAACGGAACCGGCCGCCACAACACTTCCCTCACCAATGACAGCACCATCGAGGACAATCGCGCCCATCCCAATCAGACAATGATCTTGAACCGTACAACCGTGCAGGACCACATGATGTCCTATGGTCACATTTTTTCCAATGAGTAGGGCATTCCATTTCGTATTGTGAAGCATGGAGAGATCTTGCACATTGGTATTCTCACCTATGTGAATTTCGTTTTCATCACCTCGCAAAATACAGTTAAACCAAACATTGACATTTTCGCCCAGAAAAACTTTTCCGATGATATGGGCGCCAGGTGCGACAAAGCAGGAGGCAGGAATAGAAGGGTTGATCTTTTCAAATTGATACAAGGGCACGGCATCTTCCTTTTATTTTTGCAAGTGAATCATGGCCTCTAAAAGCTGGTCCACCGAGGTCACGACAGAAAAAAGTTTGGCATGTTCGGCACGCATAAAACCGTATTTGACGATATTTTCCAACTGGGCGATCAGGGGGGCAAAATATCCGGCACCATCTATTTCAACATTTAAAATATAAATGGGTTTGTTATGATGGCGCAGCTGGGCCCAGGTCAAGATCTCAAACCATTCATCCATTGTTCCCGGGCCTCCGGGCAAGGCCACAAACGCGTGGGACAAATCATAGAGTTTCTGCTTGCGCTCATGCATGCTCTTGACGATAAAAAATTGGGATAAGTTCTCGTGCGCCACCTCAAGATTGACCAACGCCTGGGGCATCACGCCGATTGCCTCACCCCCATGCTCAAGGACTGCGTCGGCCACGGCACCCATCAGGCCTATGCCGGCACCGCCGTAGACAAGACCAAGATTCTTTTTTGCCAGCTTGCTGCCAAGCTCTTCGGCCACTTGCCGAAAACGAGGATGCTGCCCGACTGAGGAGCCACAAAACACACATAGATAATGGGAAGATTTATTCATAAGTTAGGGAACCATTTTGGGGGCAAAGATAATTTCCAGCTGCTGATCGGTGGTAGGTTTGATCACGACCTGTCGTTCTTCGCCCAATTTAACCACAATGTCGGTGGGTGAAATGCGCTGGCGAGCAACGCCATTTCTCAGCGAGTATAGACCTTCAATTTTCAGCAGGTCGGACGGTCCGTATATTAAGGAACTGGCTTCATGATTGACGCGGACAAAGAGCGTCGGGCCATCGATCATATCTATCCGCGCCCACTCATCTGAAATTAAAATTTCACTGGAGTGAACTTCACTCACCAGCACCAACTTCTCATCAATTCCGCGCTTGCTGATGACAGAGATATCGAGTTGGATGCCCGCCAGCAGAATGTTGGGCAGGCAACAAGCGATGAGAGAGAGCAATGAGAAAAGTTTCATGACGTTTAGTTTATTCTGAAAGTTGAGTTAAGGAAAGCATGCCCTTAAAGACGGCCCGAGTTGGCCCTGAAAGCCAAGGAATTTCACGCGAGAAAGTCACCAAAAGTGGTCCACCTTTCGTCATAAGAGTAACACGCGAAACGGTCGCCAAAAGCATACGATAGAAGCATGCGGCAGCGACAGCACCAGTACCGCAGGAATATGTTTCATCTTCCACTCCGCGCTCAAATGTACGAAGATGAATTTTAGGGCCTTCTATCGCCATGAAGTTGACGTTCGTACCACGAGGAAAGAGCATCGAGTGACGAATTGGCAAAGCGGCCTTTACGATGTCTAAATTTTTGAGCTCCGCCAAAGTTGCCAAGACAAATACCGTATGGGGTACCCCGGTATTTAAATAAAGATGAGGGCCAGAATAACCAAATGACTTGAGACTAATCGCATCCACGGAATTAGGTCGTGGAAAGGCGATTGAGGGCCAAGTTTTTTTTGGGCCTTGATTCAATTTGACCTGGTATTCAACTCCGGAAGAGAAAAATTGCATGGAGTTTTTGCCTCGGTTAAGCTTCAAACTCGCGGCAAAATGGGCCAGCGCGCGCGCGCCATTACCGCACATTTCCACCTGGGCCCCGTCGGCGTTCAGATAGATCATCTCAAAATTAAATTTGGGTTTTTTGTGTAAAAATAAAACCCCATCTGCGCCGATGCCATAGCGCCGGTGACAGGCCCGTGCCCACAATGCTCGATTGCTTTGCAGCGCCTGACTGATTATGCCTTTTCTGTTGTCGATGACAATAAAATCATTTCCAGTGCTCTCGTATTTGGTAAAAGGGACCGCGGACATGGTATTCCTCGTTTTTTTGGCCTTACGTGCTGCAATGAATTGATTTTTGATTGCAAAATTTTCTTTGTAAAGTTATAAAAGCGCGTTAAGCGATTTTCAATATGGGCCTATAGCTCAGTTGGTTAGAGCTCCCGGCTCATAACCGGGTGGTCCAAGGTTCAAGTCCTTGTGGGCCTACCAGAAATTATGCATGAAGGCCCACCTCTTGGTGGGCCTTCTTATTGACGAAATTTACACGAGCTAAAATTTCCAAGAATTTATCTGTTTCTTCAATATGCGGATAGTGGGCCGAGTTTTCCAACTCATGAACTTCAAGGTTAGCAAAGCGCTGCTGGATTGGGGGCAACTGCTTGTCTTGCGTAATGACCACGTCGTGCTTGCCAAAAATGGCCACAGCAGGAATCTGAGAATTGCGAAAAGTTGTCTCCACCATGGTTTGCCGTACACCCAGAAAAGAAACAACATCCATTCCGCAGCCTGGTTCTGCATAGAATGGAAGAAACGCTGCCATTCTTTCTTTATTCAACCAGAAACAGTCAAAGAAGCGTGGATTCTGAGCGAGGAATCCAAAACCCGCCTCATTATTTTGATCAAAATTGCCGCTGTAATTCTTCAGCACCTCTTGCAGCCCGAGCCAGCGATCATCAGCATGTTTCATAAAATCGTTCATGGCGACAGTGAACATACCGATATCGGCTGCCGCCAAATCGAGATTCGGCGTAATAAAAAATACCTTGGACAATTTTGCAGAATGCTTCTGCACCAAATGACAGACTGGATGGGAACCAAAAGAATGCCCCACTAAAACGAGAGGCTCCCCTGTGTAGTTCTCCAACAGGAACCGCTCAGCACTGTCCAGATATGTCTGAAAGGCATTTTCACGAAGTATGAGAGTTGATGATTCATTCCAAAGCTTGAGCTCGAATCCCGCGGCCTGGAAGTGCCTAACAAGAATGTTTTTCTCAGGGTTCGAGTTAAAAAAAGGAGCACCGTGGAAATAAAGAACTTTCATTGAATCTCTCCTCCATTCTAAAGAGAATTTATAGTAATTAAGCTCATTAACTTTTCTAGCACTGCGCCGATTAGGATGTCCACTATATCTCGTATCGTGGGAGGAATAATGGGCATCTATAGCATGGAAGCCGCCATCGAGGCAGCACGCCTTGAGGAGCAGGCCTACGGTGGCAATTACTCTATAGAGGCAGAATTTCGCAACTTTAGCTTTGCTCCCAACGAAGTTGTGATGGATGCCGGTTGTGGTACAGGAGTGTTATCGCGATATATTGCCGAACATTTCAAAGTTAAGCACATCGATGCTCTCGATTACTCTGATCTTCGCCTAAAGCAGGCCAAGGACCTTTTGAAAGGCTCGGCCAAGCGTGCAATTCACTTTCATCAGCAAAATTTAAATGAGCTGGAGCCAAAATTTTACGGCCAATACGACACCGTCATCTGTCGTTATGTGATTGAACATATGAAAGACCCCATGCTGGTTCTGGAAAATTTGAAAAAGACCTTAAAACAGAATGGGCGGATGATTATTGTGGAGTTGGATGGCGTCCTTATTAATCTCTATTCCAACCATCACGTTTTCAATCGTTATCTGGAAGAACTAAAAGGCAAAATCCAGTTTGATATGAATATTGGGAAAAAAGTTCCCAGCTATCTCAAGCGAATCGGACTTTCCGATATTGAATGGAGTGCGTCGCTAGTTAGCTGCCAAGGAAAAAATTTATTGGAAGAGCGTGACAATACGATGAAGCGATTCATCGCCCTTCGCGATTACTTTATTGGCATTTTTGGCACCAAAGAAAGAAGTGAAGAGTTCCAACGACTCTACCTAGAAGAGATGGACAAACCTGAAAACACTTTGGTTTTTACTAAATACGTCTGCATGGGGAAAAATATCTGAAAACAACTCATTTTCCCAGAACACCCAAAGATGTTTTTAAATTAGGCCTTAAGGATTGGCTCTTGTATAACGGGCTGATTACCTATTTTAAAATGACAGGGGGCTGGAGATATCCAACAGGGGCAAGTGGTGACTTGGAAACTATGTGCACTATGGATAAAATCTACTGGCTTTATAAAACCACCCATCCCATAAAAAATGCCTGGAGAGATTCCGGCCTAGAAGTTTTTTTTGATGAGCAAAAAAAATTTCAGTGCCAGCTGCCGGGAGGATTTGAGGTCAAATGCGAGCTTAGCTTGTCCTCGGTGGGCGATCTCATGAGTCACCCCTTTCTTGTCAATTCTGGGTCAGACCTTTACGCCTTGGTTGCCGAAACTATTTTTGGTGCAGATATATCGATGGCCAATTTGGAATGTGTTATTTATCCCCATGCATCGGGGGCATTCACCTTTAGTACCCGTTCCGGGCCACCGCTTTTCTACGACTCCACTTGTTTTAATATTGTGAAGGGTGATGGGAAGAGGAAGTTTACCTTCATGGCCGCGGCCTGTAATCATAGTTTAGATTTTGGACTCGAAGGAGTTTCTTCAACCATTCAAACCTTGCGAGAAGAAAAAATCTTTTTTCATGGAATAAATGAGCAGGAAGAAGACGCTGAGATGGCGACGATTCTTGAAAGGAATGGATTTAAAATCGGCGTGGTCGCCTCGACCTTTGGTTTGAATGCCCACATACCGCCTAAAAATAGACCTCACATTGTAAATCGTGCCCCCCTCAACGCAAAACCTGAATCGTCTGATTTTACCCTTATAAAGCGACAAATCGATTTTTGCCACAAAGCCAAGGCCGATTTTATTATCGCGCATCTGCATTGGGGCATGGAGCATGAGTTCTATCCAAGGCCTGAGCAGATTGAGGTCGCCCACCATTTGATCGAAATGGGCATCGACGCCATTATTGGTCACCATTCTCATGTGATTCAACCGATCGAATATTACCGCACCAGGCGAGATTCAAATCGCATTGCACCTATTTACTATTCCCTTGGAAACCTCATCAATGGCTTTGCTGCCGATTATTTATGCTTAGGTTTGATTGCACAGTTGGCGCTGGCAAAAGGTGTAGGCCTTGATGGCCACGAGCATACCTATGTTAGAGGTGCCAATTATTGCCAAGTTCGCCAAGTGTTAGATGAAAGCAAAAAAATAATTTTTTTACACTTAAGTAAACCCAACGCTATTCCGAGCGGAATCCAAATTCCGCAGAGGAGGAAAAATGCTGCTTGAACCAGAGAAATTCCGCTTAGTGGTTCTTGATTATCCACTTCATATGATTGATGAACCGTTTGTGCGCGATCTCTTTTGTAAAATGATTAAGATAAAACATGTTGGCTACATGACCGCTTATCACCCCGATGTTGTGCCATTTGATAAAACTGATTTTGTAGGCACTCATGTCACCTTATGTATCGAGAATAAGAAAGTTTTCACTCCTATCTTTACCTATAAAACTATTTCCTATGATCGCTGCCTTAAGCATGTGATCGAATTTCCCGGACTTTCCCTTATGAAATCCGACGGCGATCCCTCTTGTGTTGCCAAAATAGAAACCATCTTATTAGAAAACCATCTCTATCCTCATCATGTGGTCTTTGATTCTGGCTGGGCCCAGGATGTGCATGTCAGATTCGCCAAAGATGCTGCGCTTAAAAATGCCTTGCGTGAAATCTTTATTGGTTGCGTCGTTCTACAACATCAAGAGAATGACAATACGGAGGTCTTGGGTTGTGGCGGTAAAAAGGTAAAAACCAATTTGGTGCTTGAATCCATGGGCTTTGTACCCTTGGGGGAACATTCCACCTTCTTCCAGTCCTCTCTCTTTGGATGTGAAGCTGTATTTTTTCACTGTAATCAATTTTCGCCCTTTGCCCTGGCCTGTGCGGTAAAAGCTAAGCAGATGTGGCAGGAAAAACTATTGATAGATGGGAGAAAGAGTAGTGTTCGAAATGCCGCTTAAATGCGACAGAACACTCAGATCTAATTCATAGACATTCGAAGGTGCACCCTCAAAAACTGAACGGGTTTTCTTTACTGGAAGGTATTGTTGAATTCCTAGATACAAGGGGACTGCAGAAAAAATTCCTAATTTGAGCTGGCAAAGATGCTCGTTCGAAATGATCTTGGTGTGCAAAGCATCTTGAGCTTCTTTATTTCTTGGGGCATCCAGAATAATTTTGTCTTTCGTCATTGTTGTAATTTTATAATGGTGTGTGCGATCGAACATGGGCGAAACGCATTCAAAAAATATTTCAACGCCATTTTTTACGCTTTTAGCTTCACGCAGGCAATCTTGAACCGGACCCTTGGAATTCAAGTGGACCGAGTTTTGGCCCATTTGAAAAAAATCACTCTTGTCGTAACCGAGATGGTGCAAATGCGCAGTCAGATCTTCGTTGAAATGAATATTGTGAGCATTGTCGAGATTCTTAAAAAAAGCACCATTGGTTTGAAATTTACGGAGAATGATGTTTTTTCTTAACTTACCCTGTTTTCTTTCCACATAATCCAGCACGTGAGCAAGCGAGCGGGCACGGCAAAAGGCAGCCGGACGATAGCGCTCAGGAAGCTGCTCAATTTTGAAATACGCCGAATAGATGGCGTCCATATCCAGATCTTTCTCAAGAAAGTCTGCCAGATCGAAAAATAATTTTTCGGACAATGTAGCGGCAATATCCAGCGGAAAGGCCGCCTTGGTGCTCGTCAGGGTTCGAAATGTTTTAGGGCCTATGTTTAAAAAACGCGCGTACTCGTCATCACTCAGATTGAGAACTTTCTGAATATTAGAAAAGTTGCGCCAAAGGATTATTTGCGAAAAATTTGAGTCCATGCATCAAACATAGGATAATTTCCACAAAGAGTCACTAGTCTCCTGCATCCGCACCTTGCCATTGCAGGCCGACTTGGTATTGGGGTCCTTGCTTTTCATCATGAGCAGGGGGTACTGCGCGGAAAAATTCAAGAATTTATTGGTGGCCAAATCTTTTTTGGCAAAGATATTAAGCAGTTGAGGCGACACCTGCGCCGAGACTGAGGACTCGCAGCCCTTTTCTTCTGTAATGGCATACTCGAAGTCTATGCCGTACTCCCGTTGCTTGTGAACAAACTGCTTTAAGACGTTAAAAGGCGTAGAAGCGCTGACATAATCTTCAAACAGGAGGCCATGGTTAACCTGAGACATTAAATTCAGGTCTTTGGTAAAATCCAATTTAGCAGCATGCTTTTGAATAAAATCGGCCAGGTCCTTCATCATCAACGACGGAATGGGAAAATTCAAAATATCAAAAATCCCGCTGGGGATGCTGGTGTCAGCTAAAAATTCATTCCAAGCTTTTTCCAAACTCGTTTCAAAAACGTCGATAAAAGGGCGAACTTTTCGCGAGGTGATAAATGGATCGCTAATATAATGTTTAGGAATTTTAAAGCCCACACTCTTATAAAAAGATTTTCCCACTTTGTTCAATTGAGGAATATTCTCAATCTCGGCTGAACCATAGTAGAAGCAGTAGGGATCTTTAACTTTAAAAGCGCGAGTGAGTTCCATCCACAATCGAAGATCAGGCGCTAAAATCCCGCTTTCAATTTTGGAAACATTTGACTGGGAAACATTAAATTCTTTCGCCAGCTCCATCTGTCCATAATTGTGAAATTTTCGAACGGCATAAACAACTCGTCCGGCCTTTAAACGTAGTGAAGGTTCTGTCTCATCCATATCTATCTCCTCATGTTCTGAACAGTATCTTATAGTTGGAACAAGACACCTTCAAGCATTTTGTGGAGTGTCCGCTTTTTGTCAATTATATTCCACAATGGAATCTGTTTATTCCACTCTGATATTTGGCTTTCGCCTTTGGTAAAAACGATAAATTTATCAAAAGAAATGTCCAGATGACTATTGTGGTTGAGTGCTAAAAGAGAAAAGGTTTTTTACTCATCGATTGTACTGAGAACGAAATCACCGCTGAGTCTCCGTCTTAACTTGAGTTGCCTGAAGATTTGCAAACGTTGCCTGACACATTGTTCTTAAACGATTCATCTTTTCATTATAGCTTTGCTTTTTTGCGGACTGTGCCGTGGCGGCCGCGGCCACGGATGGCCCTGGTGCGGAGGCTGCCATGGGTGTCGCCCCCTGCTGCTGAGAGCTGGAAGCTTGATGGTCACTTATGTATTCACTGGCCTTGGCCAGCTCTTTATCTACCTCTTCACGAATTTCTTGGTGAATTTTGTTGGCCTTGGCCTGTCGCCAGACCTGTAAGATTTTACCCTTAAAAACGGCGACCTTCCGCGGGCCAAAGGCCTTCGCGCTGTAACTCAACAGATGTGCCAAGAGTGAAAAATCGTGTTCCACACTGGCGGTCTCCTCACTGAAACGGTAGTTTTGCATGGTCTGAGTCCGAAGCTGCGCGACTCCCTCAGCATCAGTCCACTGACTTAAGAGGGCCATGGAATCGATATTTTCAACACCACTGGCCGGAAGAAATTCTGCTTGAATTTGAGTCCATATAAAGGGACAGCACTTTTCGCTATCGGGACCGGAAAAGGTGAAATTTGTGGTTTCGGAGAACTGGTCCGTACATTGAGTCTGACCACTGGAAGAAACAATCAGATCAAAGGGATTGGTATTCATGGACGGCTGTGAAGTTGCCGTTGTGGGCGTTCCATTTGTCACGTTCGTATTTTCAACCTTGGCAGTCGGTTTGACCTTGATTTTGATTTTTCGATTCATCATTGTTTCGATGGCGGCATTTTTACTGGAGGAAGAATTGAACATAGGGTGGGCGATCACCCCAGTCACTTTGGATGACGGAGATGGGGATGATGATGCCGTCGTCAACTTCCCTCCGGAATTCTGTCCACTCGTTGAGCTCGCTATACCCTGACGAATTGCTTGCATGACACCGTTTCCGCCCTGGGAGTTGGTGATTCGGGCCCCAGTTAGAGGTCCATTCTGCTTTGCCAGCCCTTCACACATGTTTTTATAAGCCCCATAGGCCGCGAAAGAGGAGAAATCTTCGGAATTTAACATTCCGCTGGTACAGGTCCCGACCAGTTCGCGAAGGGGCCTGTCTCCCCTTTTGGACCCGGGTTTTGCTCCTGCGCCCGTGGCCTGCCCGAACGCGGTCGCGGCCACGGAGAATACTAAAACTAAAATTATCCACTTTGTTTTCAAAATAAAGCTCCCAGTTCGCCTATTATAAACCGATTTTTTGTCGGTTCTGATCTTATCTCTAGAGGGAAAAAAATTCATTTTGTAAGGATTTGAATTATCATGAGAACATTAAATAATTCATTCTAATCAAGGTAACTCGTGATCACGATGACAAAAATAAGTGCCTTTCTTTTAAGCCTGCTTGTTCTATCGAGTTTGCAAGGCGCGGAGTCGGTTTTTGTCGGGTCCTTTCGCTACATCAAGGGCGAGGTGACGATTGAATCCAAGAAGGACAAATCTACTCAGTATGCGCTGAAAGACATGCAGTTTTTCGAAGGCGATAAAATTTCCACCAATCTAAATTCATTTGCGATCTTGAATTTTCAAGATGGCAGCACGATCAAGATGGACCAAAATTCAGAGATTACGATTGTTTCCCTCCTGGGCAAAAGTGAGAAAGGCCATTTTGGAGTATCGCGTATTCTGCTGGGGATTGGTGGGGTTATGGTAGAAGTGGTGAAAAGATTCACCGGGCCGCCTTCTGTCGAAATCGATACCACTAAGGGAATGGCCTTTGGCGTGCGCGGGACAAAATTTTATACTTTTATTGAAAGTGATTCCGAGGATATTTGGACCCTGGTTCTCGAAGGACAGGTGCAGGCGTTTGACTTCGCTCATGATGATAACGAAATCGTGCAAGCGGGTACGTCCATTGTGGTCGTTGACGGCGATCGCCTGACGATTCCCCAGGAATATGAGTGGGTAAAAAAAGTTTCCTGGAACAATGATCCGGCAAAAGGGGACCTCGATTCCGGCATTGGGGCGATTGCGCAAGAACGCCGTAGTGAGCTGTTGCAGCTGCTAAAAACAATTTTAAACCGTAAGAGAAAGCCTTTTATCAACAGTGAGGTTAATCCACGGAGGATGAGAGATCGGGAGATGCGGCAAATCAATGAAACAACGACAGAAGAAAATTCCGGAGCAACAAGCCAGAGTATGCAGCAAGGGATTACCGCGAAAATTAAGGAGACCTTGCAAAAAATTAGTGAGAAAAATCCCAATGCTCCCAAGCCAATTCCGGCCAGCGAGAAAGATGGCAACCGCTTGGCCCAGGACACATGCAGCAAGGTAGCGCCCAGTGGTTTTCCCTGTATCGTGCGCATGGGATATTGTTTCGGGGAAGAAATATCCGCCGCCCTTTTTTATACTCCCGTCAGTGTTTACAATGTCTGTGTCAGAATCATTAATGGTATTTTCCTATAGTTTTTACATAGTTTTCCAGTCCCGATAGATATTGAAATAGTCTGATGCTAGCGTCACGGTGGGTTCATTTGGGGGTTAAATTATGAAATCACTTGTGGGGCTTACTCTCGTTGCGGTCCTCTCCGGCTGCGGGCAAAATAATCAAGACACCGCACTCAATTTGATCAATGCTCACCTCATTGGAGGCACAGTCCCCCAACAAGGTGAATTTCCCGCCTCGGTACGATTGCTCGGCGGATGTACCGCCGCCAAGGTGGCCTCAAAACTTATCTTAACTGCCGCCCATTGTGTCACAGATCGTACAACGGGAGCGATACGGGCCAGTTACAATAATGGTGCTTCCATTAGAATTCAACACGGCACAGATATATACTCACTCAAAGTTGTGGAGACCCTGGCCCATGAGTCTTACCTAAATGCGGTGAAGGCCGCAGTGACCGGCGGCTACTCTCCCAATAACGTGGGAAAAGATTCTTATGATGTGGCCTTCATCGTTGTAAGCGGTGATATGCGTGCCATCCCTGAGGCCGAAATTGATCTTAATGCCGTCGCCGAAACCGATCCGCTGACGGTGGGAGGCTACGGATGCGAGGAGAAGCTGGGCGGGGCAAGCCCGAATCCTCCCCGCTATAAGACAGGCGAAAGCTATGCCGTCGGCATCAGCGCCCTTAAAGGTGCCCGTGGCAGTTATTCTGCCGCTGCCACACAGGCCAGTATTTATAAGCACAATATCCTTACCGCTGGCCAAAAACTTAATTCCAAGGTTCCTTCAATTTGCCCGGGAGATTCAGGCGGCCCTACTTATCGCGCCCATGATCATCGACTCATCGTGGGGGTGAACTCTTACTACACCTTCAATGACGAAAGCGGGATTTCTGCCACCAACTGGCACACTCGGCTTTCCAATTTAAAGACATGGATTCTTGATATCCTAGACGCACGCGGCGAGTAGTATCATAATAGTGGAATGAAATATCTGGCATTTATTGTACTGTTCCACTCCCTGAATCTGATGGGTCAAACCCACTTCATGGTGCAAGATCAAGTGAAACTTGAACAAGAAAAACTGCGCGCGGTAGTTCAAGTGCAAATTTTGAATCAAAAAGAAGAAATTGTGAGCTACGGGGCCGGTTTTTTTCTATCTAAAACGGGATATCTGCTCACGAGCTATCACGTTTTACAGCCCTACCTTGAGGATAAGAAACTTCTTCTTAAAATACATCCCAAGGATTTTCCTCGCACTTTGGGCGAGGTTGAATTACTGGCATGCCAGGATGATCGCAAAATTGATCTTTGCCTCCTGAAGGTAAATGACTACTCGCCTGCGGCTTTTCTGGCCCCGAGTAAAATTACCTTTTCTCTCGGCCACCAAGGAACTTTTATCGGTCATTGTGACGGCCGTGATTTTCGCATCGTCAAAGGTAAGTTGAAAGAAATTTATAAAGACATTTACCAATTTATCACCGCCGTCAAAGTTCTTGATGAATACCGGCCGGATCGCAATTTTAAAGTTGAAATGGTGCAGCTGGATACTCAGCACTGTGGCGGAGATTCTGGCGGCCCGCTCTTTGGACAGCAAGGCGAGCTTTGGGGCGTGACCCAGGAGTGGATTGAAATCAAGGGTTCCGGTGAGAAATTTTATCTCTTTATTTCAGCCAATGAGGTGGCCGATTATTTTGAAAAATACAAAAATAATCCACCTTTCAAAATACCCAAAGACAGGCTATATGTTGTCGACTACAAGGCCAGGCTTGACAAGCTCAAACAACTTCGACAACAGGCCGGGAAATCAGGACAGGAAAAAATTCCCTAGCTTGAGTGCGAAGCCACATCTCATTGATAATTGAGGAACTAGACCACTTTTTTTGAGAGAAAGGAGCTTTGCATGAAACGCCTCATGGCCCTGTCATTGATTGCCCTGTTAGTTTGTTCATGTTCTTCATACGAAACAGTCTCGCGTATTGGAAAAAATACGGTTGCTGTGACCAAAAATGATAACTTTCTTTTTGGCATTACCCGCGGACCGCAAGTTTGGCTTTGCCAAGTTACACCGACAGGATTGAAAGGTTGCGTGACCGGTGAAAATCCCTAGTTTTGCAAGATCGCACCACTAAAAAAAGGCGCGCTCTTTGAGTGCGCTTTTTTTTATTTAAAAAGATCCACTTCTTTAGAAATTTTCCGCCATTCTAGCAGCGTTTTCCAAAGCATATAGGGCAAGGCCCCACTATCTTTAGCGGACATGAATGATGCGGCGATGGCCATATCGGCGCCTTCCGTCTTTAACAAACGGATAGGGTGCTCAATGCCATCTCTGGTGTCGCAAAGAATAGGCGGACTGAAGACATTGTTCGTTCTACAGACAGAGGGACGGTCTTCATATGCCATACATTCGTTGTTCTTATCCAGGAAGGTACAGCGACGATCATCGTGAGACAGCTTGTACCAATCGACCGCACTATCTCCGGCACGCGCTTGTTTTTCAAGTCTGCTCAGATCAATTTTATTTTTTAGCTTCTTTTGCGCGAACTGCGCCAGAAGAGCAGCCTCATCACGAGTGACACTCACCTGTGTGTGACAGCACCCTGAGCAACCTTTCTTGCACGAGACATGGTTAGACACCACGGGATTTTCAAAGAGCTCCTCAAGAGACTTATCCACAGCCTCGTGAGTAAACTTGGCCCTTTTGATAGGGTCGCTCATCTTGCTCAATGTCTTGGTTATCTTTTTCCAGACCTGACCCAGAATCGGATTATCCTTGCAGCGATCATAGGTTTGGGCCGCAATGGCCGGTACCTTCATAGAGGGCCTCCAGCCTTTATTCTAACAGAGCAAATAATAATGACTTGCCCGTGGGAAAAATACTCCACTGGCGATAAAAATACCAATCATAACGGGAAGTTACGCAGCGGTCTTTTTCACGGGAGGTGGTCCGTCGCCGGAAGATCGCTCCATCTTTTCTACCCGGCTGGCCTCGAAACGCTGGGCCTTTTTACGATCTTCAAGACGACTTTTCAGATAGCGCTGATACTCACCCCACTTTTCCGGCGGGTGAAGCTGTTTTAATTTGCGCTCCAGGGCCCCCTTGATTTCAATTCCGTGGGGTGTGGCCTCCAGCTTTCGCTGTTCCATACGGCGGGCCTTAATCTCGGGAAGCCCTTTCAAGATTGCGGCCTTCAACTCAGGCGTGACAATGGCCAGAAGTTGGGTCAAATCATCCAGTGATAATGCCGCCACCTCTTCCGTAAAGGCCGCATTGAAATCACGCGCAAGATCCTCAAGGTGAAGTCCCGATGGCATTCCGGCCGAGGCAAAAAGTTTTTTCTCCAAATCGAGGGGCAGATATTGCGCCACTTTTTCGAGATAAGATTCTTTGGCAGCACCCGAGCCACCAACGTTGCTAACTTTTTCCAAAATGGCCTTGAGAATATCTCTATTTAACGAAGGACTCGGCAGTCGACCAAGGGTCTCGGGAGTCAGGCGTCCGGAGTTTACCGCATGGGCGACGACTTCCGGACGTAGCATCTCAACAATGCTTGAGGTTTCCTCAAGATTGCATTGAGTGAGAAGTTGAACGGCGTCATCATTGCCAAAAGTTTTCAGCTTGCTGCGAATTTCTTCCACGAGCAGGTTGGCAATGTTAAACGATGCCTGCCAGATCTTAAGATAGAGCCCTTTCAACGACTCCAGACGGCGGTCGCGGGTAAAATAGACGCCCCCTTTTTCTCTCAAATCCACAATGAATTCCAGGAATAGATCCTCAGGAATTTCCTTCTTCGGCCATGCCAGATATTCAGGGCCTAAGCACTGAAGTACGAGCAGACAATTTTCAAACATGCGCTCGCGGAAGAAAAACTTCAAGAGGTGACCGGTAAGCTGAGGCGATTTCAAAAGCACATCGCGAATCTGCGCCATCAACTCCGTTTCTGATTCAGTCACATCACTTTCGGTGGTCGTTTCTACCTTTGCGGTCTCCGCCAATCCGCCTGAGCTTCCCCCCATGGAGAGACCCGACAGCGAATCACTCATGCTCTTGACTAATTTTTCCATCTGAGCGCGGCCGGTTTTGGAGTTTCTCGAACTCACCCACAGCATGAGCATACCCATACTGATAATCAGTGCCAGAAAGGCCCCGGCGATAATTAAGGCAATTTTTCCATAGCGGCCATCCACCGTATTGAAAAAATCTCGCAGTACGATATTGGAAAGGTCTCGCGCCAGGCCTCCGGTATCGAGTTTCAAATCAGTGGACCACGACTCACTTGGCTTGCCGTCTTTCTTGGCGGCATCCAGACTTTCGTCGCTCACCTCAAAAAGGCCGGCAATCTTCTTGCGGTTGAATTTCAATGCAACAGGGATATTTAGCTCTCTAAAGTATTCCGTCACCAATTTCCGCAGGGTGGTTTGGGCGCTTTTCTCATTGTCTTTATCGATGGCAACCTCGGCCAAAACATCGCTCACATAGGAAAGAACCAAGCTTCGCGTGAGCTCAGGACCGTCTCCCATGACAACCACGCGCTGGCCTTCATCTCTGATCACCGGCGCACCGTTTTTACCCATCGGCAGGCCGGGTAAATCGGAAAGGGATTTTCCTTCTCTACTCGGTCCCTTTTGGCGCTCAAAATTACGAGTCATCTTGGCGAAATCTTGCTGCAGACGGGCCCGGTCAACAGAGAGAGTGAGGGTCAGCCAAAAACTTTTACGGCCAAGAACCTTTCCCAGCTTTTCTTCCAAAGTGGAGGTCATTTCTTTTTCAAGGTCAAATACCAAGGCACGCAGATGACGCTCGAAGGAAGCCGAGGCTGGCGCCGCCACCTGAGGGCTGGCCGTATTCATCATCCCCATCATGAGGCAGATGATAATAAATAGTTTAGACAACCTCATTTTGCCTCAACCCTGAAAGTAATCCGCCTGTTTCGCTGCAAGATAATCTCCTCATCTTCCTTGTTATCAACAATGGGACGATGATAGGAATACCCGGCAATCGACATACTCTCTTCTGGAAAACCAAATTGTAAAAAATAGTTGTAAACGCCAATGGCGCGAAGAGCGGAAAGCTCAATATTGGTTTTAAAATTATCGTATTTGTGTGTCACAGGACTATTATCCGAGTGACCCTGAATTTCAACGAAAAGCTGATTGGCGTAGGGAAGCAGCCGCTCTAATACCAGGGCCATGCGATACTGCCCAAAGATATTCAGATCATACGAGCCGGCGTCGAAAAAATTGCCATCGCTAAAGACGATCAGAAAGTGATCGCGATTTTTTACCGTCTCAATTCCCGGTAGCTCGTAGACCAAACTATAAACATTTTCCAGCCTGGCAAATTGTTCATTGATTTGCTCGGCCATCAGGCCAAGGGTTTTAGGTTGCTGCGCGGCCTTGATTTTTTCTTCTGCGATGGTCATGGCCTCTTTGGTCCTTTTATCCATCTCCTGAGCTTGCTTTTGGGAAAAGATGGCAAAAAACAGAATGAAAAAACACAGCAAGAGCGTGATCAAGTCTGAGTAGCTGACCGCCCATGATGACGACTCATCAGCACGCTGAGTGCTCAAATCGGCCAGGTCTATTTTACTGTGTCTTGCCTCAATCATATTTTATGCGGCCCTTTTTCCAGCTGACTTGCGTTCACCACTATTTGAACTTCCCAATACATCAACGCGATTATTCGGATGCAAGAAGCTATTCAGATATTCCTGAATTGCCATGGCGTCTTCTTTTTTACTGATCAGAAGCATCCCTTCCATAATAATTCGTCGAATTTGAGTATCGCGCTTTATCTTGTTATAAATGTTTTCACCCATGGGAATAAAAAAACAGTTGGCCAAGATCAAACCATAGAGTGTTGCGGTCAAAGCAACCGCCATGTTGGGACCGATCCTTCCAATCCCGCCTTCCGTGCTGATGTTTTGCAACAAAGCGACCAGACCGATAACCGTACCCACCATCCCGAAGGCCGGCGGATATTTTGCCAAGGCCCGCATAATATCGACGTGGGCCAGGTGAGCATTCTTTCGCTCGGTAATAGAGCACGACAAAACATTTTCAATGGTGATGGCATCAAAATCGTTGGCAATCAAACGCAGACCATCTTTCATGAAAGGGTGTGATACGCCATCAATGAGGCCATTGGCGGCGGCCGGATTTTTATTGACCTTATCCGCGATCTCCACCATTTCTCGAACTATGTCTGCACCGTGATAAATTTGGCGAGAGAAAACGCGTGAGATACTCCACAGAAGATTATAGAGTTCCTTAAAGTTAAAGGTAATAAGAGCGGCGGCGAAGGTTCCGCCGAGAACGATCAACACGGACATTTTGTCCAAGTACATTGCGTAGTTCGTGCTGGATTCAAGGCACGCAACCACGGTGATTGTCGCTGCTAAAATGAGACCCAGAGTTGCTGAAACCATAGTACCTCTTTACAAAGACCTAAGGCCTTTACCTACGACTCTTCGAGAATCTCCCGACTTTTCCTAAATAGTGCCAAGCTTTTTTGGCGTCTTGGAAAAACTTGCCTCCGGGGTACGGGAGCTCGCTCTTATAAGTAGCTGAAAATGAGGCTCCATAATTCTTGGAAATTGCTTGAGTGAATAGGCCTTAGAATAGTTGATAAGTGATCTTTTTTGTTAAGGTTAGATGATTTTATATCCGATAAGTTCTGTCGTATGTGCGAGGGTCGAGTGAATTACGAAAACGGCAAAAAATTCCTGCGCGTGCTTGGAGTGATTTTCACTCTCGTGGGCTGCCAAGTTCAGCAAGCTGATCTTGAGGAACTCTCCGGCCAAAATGAGTTAATCAAAGAACTCTACAAGCCGGCTCCACTCCTCATCGTTCCAAACTTTAAGCAGTTATTTGTAAACACAGAAGCAACTTTCGCGGGCCAAGGGGGAACTCCGCCCTATGCATACTCCAAGATTTCTGGACCTGGAACCTTAGAGGCAAACGGACACTACATAGCACCCGGGACACCTGGCGATGCCATTATTCGAGTCACCGATGCCAAGGGTGACAAGGCCGACGCCCTCGTGACGGTCAATCAAGAGTTAACCCTTACTCCCACAACGAAAAAGATGAACGTCACAAGTTCCTTTCAGTTCAGCGCTTCAGGTGGCAATGCCCCTTACACCTATTCCATCGTGAGCGGCGGAGGCAGTGTTAATGCAACGGGTATTTTCACCTCGCCGCCCATTGCCGGGCAAACCATTCTTCGAGTGACCGACAATCACGGAGTGCTAGCCAATGCCACAATTGATATCGGTCTTGGTCCGGTCATTTCACCTACCAGCAAAAAAATGGGTGTTAGTCGTACCTTTGCCTTTACCACGGCATCTGGAACTGCTCCGCTCACGTGGGAAGTCACCCAAGGAGGCGGAAGCGTTAACGGCACAGGAACCTATACTTCACCGGCCACGGTTGGCACTGCGACTGTTCGAGTTACCGATGCCCTTGGATATTCGAGTGAAGCTTCGGTGGAAACTTTTGTTCCCAATCAGGTCACGACCGCCTACATGAGTACCTGCGTTCTGCGGGGAAATTCCGGCGATGTAAAATGTTTCGGCTACAATTTGGGTGGAGCTCTTGGTCGTCCCTATGGATATCTGATTGGCGATCACCCCGCGCAGATGGGGGATAACTTAAAACCGGCCATTATTGGAATGGGCACGGGAAGCGGAGCTGGTGGACTCAATCCCGTTGATGTTGCGGCAGGATCAATCTCGGCCTGTGCCGTCTTCGATGACGGTACCGCCAAATGTTGGGGCTATAGCGGCTATGGAGCCAATGGTTACAATGGAGCAGGAGGAAACATCGACGCCAACTCCATGGGAGAAAATATCACCTTTGTGCCCATCGGTGCCGGACGCACACTTACCAAAATTGAGGGAGGCCACTACCATCACTGCGGACTTATGGATAATGGTGGCGTCAAATGCTGGGGCTACAATCCCTATGGCAACCTCGGTCAGGACGACATCCTTAATTGGGGCCAAAATCAAAGCACACTCAACGTCTATACGATGCCCGCCATTAATCTGGGCCTCCCGGCCACCAAAATCAGCTCAGGAATCTATCACGCCTGTGCCATCCTAAATGATGGCACGGTAAAATGCTGGGGATACAACGCCTACGGACAGCTGGGACAAAATCACACAAACCATGTTGGCACCGGCGGTGGAAGTATGGCGGCATTGACCGCCGTTAACTTGGGCGGCAATACTGCCGTCGATATCACCTGCGGCAATTATTATACCTGTGCGGTCCTAAGTAACGGCAAGGCCCGCTGCTGGGGCTACAACCCTTACGGAAATTTAGGAACTGGAAACGCCATCAATTACGGCAGCGACGGAGCGGCAGCCAGCATGGCCAACATCCCTGAAATCTCCTTTGCCGGCCGAACCATCGTAAAAATTCTCGCCGGCGGTTACCACACCTGCGCCCTGCTGGATAACGCAACTCTTCGCTGCTGGGGATACAACGCTTACGGCGAGCTGGGCTATGGAGACAATGTAAACAGGGGTGTTGCTCCAGGACAGATGTCAACTTTAACCACGGTCCCTCTGGGTACCGGGAGAACTGTTGTGGATTTCGCTTTAGGCAATGCCCACACCTGCGCTATTTTGGATAACAACACCATGAAGTGCTGGGGCTACAACTTAGTGGGACAGCTGGGATTAGGACACATCACTAATAAGGGATTACTTCCCACCGACATAGGTGACAATCTTCCCGCCGTTAATTTAGGTGCTAACACCATCCCACTTAAAATTGCCAAAACCATGGGAGACAATACCATGATTTTGGCAGAACGAGACGGCCAGAATGTTATCATTGGGCTTGGTAAAATGGGCTATGGTGAAGATGGAACGATGAGATTCTCCATTGGCATCAAGCCAGGGGATATGGGTAGTAATTTACCCATCACTGACCTCGGAAACGCCGATGGACCGGTGACGAGAATTAGTAATGGAGCTGTTTATGGTTTCTGTGGTTACTTCGCCAACGGCAAGGCCAAATGCTGGGGCTACAATTATTCTGGATACAGACTGCTGGGCTCCAACTCTGCGGAGGAAAATATAGGCGATGCTGCCGGGGAAATGAGCAACAATCTCCCCTATGTTGCCGCCGGTATTGGTGTAACAACTTTGCAGGTGGCGGGCACAAGATACACCGCTTCCCATGCCTGTGGACTCTTCGACAATAGCGGAAGCAAAGAAATGAAGTGCTGGGGTTACAATCCCTACGGAAACTTAGGCCAAGATAACTTGGCCAATGCTACCTATATAGCCACCGTGCCGCCCATTAACTTAGGCGTCGGACGGTACGCTACAAAAATCGCCGCCGGCGAGTACATCTCCTGTGCCCTCCTTGATAACGGAACGGTCAAATGCTTTGGGTACAATGCCTACGGGACTTTAGGTCAAGGTGATACAACGAATCGTGGTGGCGTTGCTGGGGATATGGCGGCCTTATTGCCAATCAGCTTAGGAACCGGAGTGACCGCCAAAGATATTTGTATTGGTTACTACACCGTTTGCGGCATCATGAATAACGACAGGGTAAAATGCTGGGGCTACAACGGAAATGGCGAGCTGGGACTCGGCGATACCGCCAATCGCGGTGACAACCCCGGGGAGATGGGAGATGCCTTGCCCTATGTCGAGCTTGGAACAGGTCGAACCGTGAAAAAAGTGATCTGCGGCGTCCACCATATCTGTACTATTTTGGATAACGATAGACTCAAATGTTGGGGCTACAACGGCTATGGCAACTTAGGCCTAGGTAATACCGCCGCAAAAGGTAACATTGGTGGAAATATGGGAAATGCCCTTCCCTATGTTGATCTGGGCACAGGACGCACTGTTGTTGATATGTCTAGCGGCTATCTCCATGCCTGTGCGGTCTTGGATAATAATGATGTTAAATGCTGGGGCCATAATGTTTATGGCCAGCTGGGTCTGGGACACTCCGAACAAATTGGAAACGAGATGGGCGAAATGGGAGATAACCTCATGCCCGTGAAATTGGAATAAAGAGAAGGAATGTGAAAAGAGAACGCACATTAATTCATTCTCTGTGGCCGATCACCCTTCTGGTATCAGCGTGGATACTGGGCGGCTGTCAAGTTCAGCAAACGGACCTGGAAGAAATGTCCGGCAAAAAAAATGCCCTCATGAAGGAAATCATCATCCCTACAACCCTGATGATTATGCCTAACTTCAAGCAGATGTTGGTCAATACTGAGGCCGATTTTATTGGCCAAGGGGGAAAAGAACCCTACACCTTCGCTAAAATTTCAGGGCCTGGCACCTTGAATGCCTCCGGTCATTATATTGCGCCAAGCACACCCGGGGATACAGTCATTCGAGTGACCGACGCGACTGGCTCTACGGCCGATGCCTTGGTCACGATCGACCAGGAGCTGGCCCTCACACCTTCCAGTAAAAAAATGAACGTCACAACTTCCTTTCAGTTTAGTGCATCGGGTGGAAATGCTCCCTATGTTTATGCCGTTACTAGTGGCGCAGGAAGTATCGATGCTAATGGGGTATTCACGGCTCCTCCTCTCGCAGGACAAACAATTATCAGAGTCACGGATAACCGTAGTGTTGTTGCGAATGCAACCGTTAGTATCGGCAATGGCCCCATTATTTCACCCACAACAAAAAAGATGGCCGTAAGTAAAACTTTTGCTTTTTCTCTTAGCTCCGGCACCGCACCCTTCACCTGGGAGGTCACGCAGGGAGGTGGCAGTATTGATGCTGGAGGAAATTTCACCTCTCCAGCGACCTTTGGAAATTCCACTGTGCGAGTAACAGATAGTCTGGGTTACTCAAGTGAGGCGACAATAGAAAGTTTCGTCCCCAATCAAGTTGCCACAAATTACTGGAGCACCTGCGTACTGAAGGGAAATACCAATGACGTAAAATGCTTTGGTTTCAATCAGGCAGGTCAGCTCGGCAATGGTGGTGTGACCGTGGGAGATACGCCTTCGGATATGGGACTTAATTTAAAGCCGGCCTTGCTTGGACCGGACACTAATCCCGTCGATGTGGCCAATGCCTACTATGGGTCCTGCGCTTTAATGGATGATGGCCAAGCCAAGTGCTGGGGTTACACTTACTACGGAGCCAACGGCTATGCCGGCTATGGCACTCAAGGCATTGATCCAAACACCATGGGTGCCAATCTTTTCTTTGTACCAATTGGCGCTGGAAGAACATTGACGAAAATTGAAGGCGGCTACTATTTCAACTGTGGTCTAATGGATAATGGCGGCGTCAAATGCTGGGGCTATAACGGCTACGGACAACTTGGTCAGGACACAACCGCCAACTTCGGAATTGATCAAGGTGGCAACAGTCTCTACAACATGCCTGCCATCGCCTTAGGTCAGGCCGCCACCAAAATCACGGTAGGCTATCTGCATGCCTGTGCAATCTTAGTCGATGGCTCAGTCCGATGTTGGGGCTACAACGGCAACGGCGAGCTAGGACGTAATAATACTGTCTATATGGGCACTGGTGCGGGGCAAATGGCCACTATCGCAGCTGAACCAGTGAACTTAGGTGGAAGCACAGCCGTTGATATTTCGGCCGGCGAAGATCATACCTGTGTCATCCTAAGTAACGGCAAAGTTCGATGCTGGGGATACAATGCTCAAGGGCAGCTGGGGGTTGGGGCGGTTGATGCTCGCGGAAACGAGGCCGGTGAAATGGCCGCCCTCACTGACATTTCTTTTGGCGTGGGTAAGACAGCGGTTAAAATTACCTCCGGAGGATACCACTCCTGTGCAATTTTGAATGACGGAACTCTCCGTTGCTGGGGAAACAACGCTGCTGGACAGCTAGGCTATGGTGACACCGCCAATCGTGGTGACAACCCTGGTGAGATGGGGGCTTTAACACCCGTACCACTTGGCACTGGAAAAACAGTTTTAGATGTGTCTGCCTTGGAGGCCTCAACCTGCGCCATCTTGAATGACAATACCTTGAGGTGCTGGGGTAGTAATAACTACGGGCAGCTGGGATTGGGGCATACAAGAAATGTTGGAACAGGCCCAACTGACATGGGCGATAACTTGCCGGCAGTTGATTTGGGTCCAAATACTATACCAGTCAAAATGGCCAAATCTATTGGGAGTAATGATAACTGTATTGTGGCCAACAGAGATGGCACCAATATGATCATATGCTTTGGTCAGCTCCTCTATGGTCAAGGTGGAAATGCCATTACTTCAGTGGGTGTCCGCAACTCCGATTTAGGCGTTAATATGACCCCCGTCGATTTGGGAATTCCCAGCGGACAGGTGAAGAAAATATCACCACTCTATCAGGGCTACTGCGCACTATTGCAGGACGATACTGCCAAATGCTGGGGTTACAACGAACCGGCCTATCGACTCTTGGGATCAAACTCGACCGAAACCTATGTGGGCGACCTGGCCAAAGAAATGGGAACTGGGCTTGGCTTCGTCAATGCTGGTTTTGGAGTCAAGGTTACAGAAATTAAGGGCGATGGTCAAAGTCCGCATACCTGTGCCTTACTCGACGACCAGAGTTTGCGTTGTATCGGATACAATGTCTATGGACAGTTAGGACAGGACACCACTGCCAACTATACTTACTTCCCGACCACCGCGCCCATCAATTTAGGTGTGGGCCGCAGTGCCGTTAAATTTGCAACAACCACCTATTCCACCTGTGCAATTTTAGACAATGGAGAGCTTAAGTGCTGGGGCTATAATCCCTACGGAAACCTGGGATACGGGGATACCGCCAACAGAGGAACTGGTCCCGGCAATATGGCTGCCCTGACTGCCATTGATCTTGGCACGGGAAGAACTGCTAAAGATGTTTGTGGCTCGAATTACAATACCTGCGTCCTCCTGGACAACGATAAAATGAAATGCTGGGGCTACAATGGCTACGGACAGCTGGGCCAGGAGCATACGAATAACCTTGGCGACGGTCCAGGTGAGATGGGAGATGCGCTCCCTTACATAAACCTTGGAACTGGCCGAACGGTAAAGCAGCTGGGTTGCGGGGTGAACTATAACTGTGCCCTCCTCGATAATGATAAAGTAAAATGCTGGGGATATAATGCCTATGGCAACTTAGGGTATGGAAATACCGCATACAAGGGCAACATCGTCGGCACCATGGGTAATGCACTTCCCTATGTTGACGTGGGCACGGGTCGTACTGTTACTCAAGTAGTGGCTGGATACTATTACACATGTGCTGTGCTCGATAATAATGACGTGAAATGCTGGGGATGGAACGCCAACGGCCAATTGGGCCTGGGACATTCTGAAAGCATTGGGAACGAACAAAATGAAATGGGCGACAATCTTATGCCGGCACAGTTCTAAGGTGACACAGATCGCTTTTTCCAGATAAAATACCTCCATGTTCAAAATCTCACTCTCTGTCGTTTTTTTTCTATGTGTCTTTGTGCCACTGAGTTGGGGAGAAGCCCCAAACTCGCAAGGTCTCTTCCAGGCCGAGTCCAGTAAAATTCAATTCATTCTACAAGGCAGTCAATCGCAACTTTCGGTGGGCACAAAAAATTATTCCGAATACGGCCTCAAAACCATGATGTCTTTTTTTCCCTTTCGTCGTCTTTCTTTTTATGGAAGCTACTTTGCGGTGATTAAACCTGACGGCAGTTCCAACTTAAATGGCCTGGGCTTTGGGGGAAAATTTTATATCAACGGAGCGGGGTCGAGCGTGACGCTGAAGAGCTTCAACACCACATTGATGGCCTCACCTGAATTTGCATACTATGCCGGGATGGAGTTTATGAGCCGGGACCTGCGCTCCAATAGCGTCAACCTAAACTACACCGGATTTGCCTATTCAGCGGGTGTCGATTGGCACTTTCACTATAAGTGGTTTGGCAATTTAGAGCTTCAGTATTCCATGCTCAAAAATGCTCTCGGTTCAACCTCGGCGCAGGATTTAAAAATCATGGCGATCGGGGTTGGGATGGGGATCATGATTTAGAAATTGGATGTTCCAAGAAGTCGCGTCAGCGCCGCCCTGGTTTCCGGCGAATCGGGATTTAGCTGTAGCGATGATTTATAGCTGGAAACCGCCGCCTCCCGCTCACCTCGCAGCATGTGAATACTGCCTTTGATATCGAAAAAAATCGCCGTGCTGGGAAAATTCTGAATCAAAACCTCAATGGTCTTCATCGCCGCTGAATAATCGCGAGCATTGATCTGATGGTAAACATCGCGCAGGGAGCGGCCGATCCGATTGGCCATCTCGCCCACGATCTGGTTGTCCTCACCCACCCATTCCGAACTCTTTTTTAAATTAGAGGTAATCTTAAACTTACTGTTGGCGGCACGATCAAGCAGCACATGTTCCACCACATGGCCGCGCTTGGAGAGGGTAATCCCCCAAATTTGAGAATCGCGAATGGAGGACGGCAGTTCGGTTTTCTCATCGATGGTTATGGGGGTTTCCCCAACGTCCTTGGAAAGCCCTGACTCTGGATCGACGATAGAGACAGTGACCTTCTCAGGCGTGGTCACAATTGAGAGCGTCGATTTTTGGCATGCAACCGTGCTGAACAAAAGGGAAAGAGTAATGGCCGATAAAAGTATTTTCATATTGGCCTATTCTACACAATTTTTCAGATAAGGGTAACTGCTTAAAGGCAGATCGCTTTGCTCAAGCAAGATAACGTCAACAAAGGAGTAAAAGTTGCCGAAAAGCTTACTGGAGGAAGTGTGCTCCAATTCTTAAAGTTATTCACATTCATCTGCATCGCATTTGGCCTGAGCGGCCTTTGCTTCAAGGCATGGGCCCTGCCGCCGAAGCCACCTTCCCTTGAGGAAGAATTTGTAAAGCTTCGCAAGGAATATCTGCGTATCAACAAGCTCTATCTCGAAGAGCGCTTGAAAAACATTGATCTGACCAAAAAAATGTCTGAAGCCGTTGACACCAAGAAAGAAGCCGAGGATGAGTACAAATATTGTGAAAGAGACACGACCGGACTTGATCGGGAACTTGACCAGACCACCACCAAGCTCGACGCCCGCGAAGAGGAGCTTGAGCTACTCAAAGAAAAATACCAAGAGCTTCTGAAGAAATGTCCCACTTCTAAGTGATTAGAACTCAGGATATAATATCGTCTGATGAAGTATTTACTGCTTTTTTCCTGTTTCATTTTTTCTACCGCGCACGCGCAAGACGAGCGCTATTTCCGAAAAATGATAACCGGTGAGGTGGGCAAAGAAGTCTTGATGAAAGACAAACCCGTTTCCAGGGTGAAAGTTGAATCGAGAGTCTATCGTTTAGATCTTGGTGGCGATACACAACTCGAAGGCCTGATTTACGAGAAGAAAGACGGCCAGGACTGGTTTTACATCGTCGATGGCCAGGGCCAGGAGCTTCGCTCATTCAAGCTTGATACCATGTCAGGGGATTCAAAACTTTATAAAATAAATATCCGGGATCTTTCAAATCGCACGAAGCTTTTGATTTTAAATTTTTACGAGGGCAAGAATACCTATCTCGACTTTGATGCGCGCGCGCGACTTTACTTTGTCACCATCGACGACAGGAATTTAAATAAAATTACCTTTTTTAAAGGCCCGGCCTTTTGGCATGAGTTCGCCGGCCATCGAGATCACTATCACCAGCGTTTCTACACGACCGATGTGATCGACTTAAACCATGACGGAATCAAAGAAGTTGAAGTTCGCCACAACGGTAATATCTGGGTTTATCTCTATAAAGATTTTGGAAAATGGCACACTTTCTAGGAAGCTTTCGGTAGATTCTTCTTTTCTTCAGCAATCTTTTTATTTGCTTCCTGCTTGGCGCGAAATTCTTCGAGTGAGATCGGGGCATTGTTGACCAGCATCTCGGCCCGTTGTTTTTTAAGCTGCTTCATGAGCCCAAACCACAAAAATAAAGGCATGGCCAAGATTGCTATAGCAAAAACAATAAGAGTCGTTGAGGCTTCTAGCTCGCCTTGTGGCTCAAGACCTTCTGCGGTGTTGGTAGCTTCTGGTTTGGCGACTTTTGATTCCTTGAAGTTAAAGCCAAATTCCCTGGCCTCTTTAGGGGGAATTTGCCTTCGCTCCTCGATGGATAGCCCGATTTCCGGTAGGACCGCCGGAGCACGGCTTTGGGCCCTCACCAAGGATGACATCAGAAAACTTACCGCCAAACAAATGGCCAGCAAGAGGGGTTTGGTGGCGATTGCATAAATTGTATGTCTCATAAATCCATCCTTTTCAATCGCACTTAACGGAGCCGTATGCTTATTCCTGAAATTTTCATCCCTTAGGTCAGCTAAAGGGGCAGAATTTACCTAAAAAATTTACCTGCTTACTCATTCAGCTCCCATTTTTATGATATGCCCTTTCAGTCAACTAACAGAGCCGGAAAAGTTTGCTTATATGGAACTAATAATAGAACGCGCACAAAAGACGGATATCGATGAGCTAATGGCCCTCTATTTTCAGGCCTACGGCCCTGATTACCCTTTGGAAATCGGGACAAATAAGGCCGTCATGCAGACGGCGCTGGAAACACCCAAAGACGGTCTGGAACATTTTCAGTGGTACGTCATGCGCGATCGCGAACGCCATGCCTTGGCCGGTTCTTGCATTGTTGAGCTGGATCTGTCGCTCAAGATTGGCAAGGTCACTGGCGTGACTGTGGGGAAGAACTATCAAGGTCGAGGCGTGGCCAATCGGCTGATTGAATATGCTGCCAATGCCGCCTTTGAAACCCACGACGTCAACTCCCTCTACTCCACTTCCAGAACTGTGGCCCTCTCATCTCAGGCCATGTTACTTAAAAACGGATTCATGCCCTTGGGCATTTTCCCCAACGCCCGCAAGATAAAAACGTATGAAACCCTCTCTCTCATGGGGCGCTTTCGCCCGGGTGTTTTGGAAAAAAGAAAACCCGTTGCCATCATCCCGACGGACTTGGTTCCCATGGCAAAAACGGTGGAAAAAATTATCGGCCATCCCCTTTACGTGGCCGCCGATCAATGTCCAAGCCTGCCCCCCGTGATCGGCGAGAATGAAAACAGACGACTCGAGTTTGAGTTTATCGATGCCACCCATTTTGTGCACAAGCGCTCTGAGGAGCTTTTTAAGCAGGATGAGAAAGGCACCTTCTATCCGTTTCATCGGCCCAACCTGCTTATTTTTGAGCCCACCTTAGGTCTGGAGATTTTCGCCTGCTTCACCAAAAAAGATCATTACTGCGTAATTATTAGCACCAATCGAAGTTTGCGCTCACTGGGACGGGGGCTCAAAAACCTAATCTTCGCCATGCAAGAGCAAGGCATCTACTACACTGAACTTCTGGTTGATCTGGATAACTTCTCCTCTCTCTGCTACCTGATGGAAAACAATTTTATTCCCTCGGCCATCTATCCCGCCATGCGTGAGGAGGACGGGGCCATGCATGATTACGTTCTTCTAACCCGCACCATGGTTCCGCTGGATTTCAGTGACATCGATGCCCATCCTAGTCTCATCCCCTACTTTAAGCTTTATACGGAACAGTGGGCCAGTCGCAATCTCAAGGCCTTCGGAGACCATACATGGGGACAGGCCTAAATCACATTCCTGATCAGGAGCTTTTGTCCGAAGTCTCCAAGGTCTGCTCGACCAAGGGACCGTATGTTGCCCCTGAGAACTTCGCCCAAGATTTCAAGCGCGCCATGATTCAAAATATCCACTGGCACCGCCAGCGCAATATTTTTTACCGAAATCTCCTTGATGCCGGCAGATGGATTGATAGCGCCGATCTAAGCTTGCTACCATTCATTCACGCCAATTTTTTTAAAAAGCATGAGGTGATTTCGATTTCCAAAGAACAGGTTTTTTTACACCTAACGAGTTCCGGAACCACCGGGCAAAAGAGCCAGATCTTTTTTGATGAGTGGACGATTAAATCAGCGCAAAAGATGGTGGACTGGATATTTGAGTACTATGGGTTAGTCAGTGCCGACAAGGCCAATTATCTGCTCTATACCTATGAGCCCGAAGGCGCGGATAAGCTGGGTACGGCCTACACCGACAATTTCCTGTGCAAGTATGCACCCGTTAATAAAGTCTTCTATGCCCTTCGTGCGGAAGGCGGCGGGAAACATAGCTTTGACCTCTTTGGGACGTTGCGGGCCATTGATGAATTTGCCCACGACGGTTTGCCTCTTCGCATTCTGGGATTTCCCGCCTTTTTGAATTTTACCCTGGATAAGATGCGCGAACTTAAGCGTGGTCCTTACCAGTTTCATGCAGACTCAATGACCTTCTTAGGCGGCGGCTGGAAGGGCCATCAAGACAAGGCCATCTCCAAGGCCGAGCTTTATGCGAAGGCCGAAGAGCTTCTGGGATTTAAAAATGCACGACTGCGCGATGGCTATGGTTCGGTCGAGCACTGCATTCCCTACGTCGAATGTGCGCACCATAATTTTCATATCCCCATTTGGTCGAAGGTCCTGACTCGCGATCCCGCCACTCTCCAGGTTCTACCCTACGGGCAGCCGGGATTTTTGCAATTTATTTCTCCCTATATCACCAGTGTGCCGGCCAACTCGGTTCTGATGGGTGATCTCGCGATTCTCCATGGGGGAACGGAATGTGGCTGCGGATTAAAGGCCGATTATTTTGAAATCGCCGGACGGGCCGGTGTGAAGGCCGGAAAAAGCTGTGCTGTTTCGGCCTTGGAAATCCTAAAGCGAAGCGCGGGAGGGCAGCCATGATCAATCGCCAGGCCCTCACTCATTTTCCCCGCGCCTTGGAAGTCATTTCAATCTTGGAAAGCTTCAGAACGTTTTTGTGCAATAACAGACCGGGCGATATTCCCGAGAATGATTATAATTTTTTGCTCACCTACCTGGAACGCGCCCACCTTCTCCAGAAGCTGGAGCGCGAAGTTGGGACTTTGGAATTGGGCGAACTCAATCTCATGCCCGGTGAATCCCGACTCTACGAAGGCCTGTTGCCCCTTGGAACCCTGGTGCATATTCTTCCCGGCAACTCTCCCGGTCTGGCGTTCTATGCCCTACTCGACGGGCTTCTTACCGGCAACATCAATATTCTTAAACTTTCCAAAAAAGAAGAGGCATGGACTTACAATCTCATCATGCAGCTAAAATCATTTTCCCCCCGCTTGGCGGATTATATCTTGCCATTGAATGCTCCCATCCAAGAGGTTATGGGTCTGGCCGATGGAGTTTCGGCGTGGGGTGGGGATCAGGCCCTGGAAAGCATTCGTGCCACGGTCCCGCAAGGCGTGCGTTTTATTCCTTGGGGTCACAAGATCTCTTTCGCCGTCATTGATCGTGCTTCCGGCAATAATTTGCAGGTGCTACAGAATCTAGTGCACGAAATGACCTTGAACAATCAGCAGGCCTGCAGCTCCCCTCAGATCGCCTATGTTGAGGCGGGTACTTTTGCAGAACTTTGCGCTTTCGCGGAAAGGATTGTTCCTCTCATGAAAGATGTCGATTACGCAGGCGCGACGGGCCTAGATGAGCAATCCGAAATTACCACTCAATCTCTCATGCAATTTTATGAATCCCTTCTGCCTGACAGCTCGGAAAAAACAAAACTCTACGAGGGGCCTCAAAAAAATTGGCGGCTCTTTGTGACAGACTCTCCCAAGCTTGAAACCTCGCCCCTCTACAAGACATTGTGGATTAAACCATGGCCCAGCGACTGGAGTGTTTTGGGACCTTATCGGCCTTATCTTCAAACCTGCGGTCTTGCCGTGTCCGCGGAAATTTTTTCGGTCACGGCCCGCAATCTTTTTTGTGCAGGAGTTACGCGAATTCGCCCGCTGGGCAAAATGACCGAAGGCCATGTAGGCGAACCCCATGACGGCGAGTATGGATTGGCGCGCTTCCTCAGACGCGTCAGCATGGAATCTGATCTTTCCTGTCCCGCCTCCCACTCTCTCAGCACTCCCATGGTTAAAGCGCCTTTGATGGACAAGGCCGCCTTTCAAAAGGCCAATGAACGTAACGTACACACTGATCTCTACTTCAAAAGTGGCGGTTCATCAGGCACCCCGGCGCTCTCGCGTTTTACCTATCGCGACTATCACTTACTCATGTCTTACGCCGCCAAAGGTTTAATTTCGGCGGGCCTCAATCCAAAAGACGATTTGTGCGTGAACCTTTTCTTCGGCGGCGGACTCTATGGCGGATTCTTAAGTTTTTACACTATTCTGGAAAAAATCGGTGTCCCTCAATTGCCCATGAGCGCTCATTTAGATTTCCAATATGTGGCCGAGACAATTAAAAATCTCAGACCCACGGTGGTCTTGGGAATGCCGAGCTATCTTATTACTCTCTTTAGTCAATTTGGTCACCTCTTCAGGGACAACTGCCCCATCAAAAAAATCTATTTCGGCGGTGAACATTTTCCCGCCCTGATTCGCGAGAAAATCCAAAAAGAGTTTTCAATTGAAATCATAAAATCGGCATCCTATGGTTCGGTGGATGCCGGCCCACTAGGTTATCAGTGTAAATATACGGGCGGCACCCTTCATCACCTGCATTGTGGCCTCCACCATGTTGAGGTATTAGAGCTCGAAGAGGATCGACCGATAGGGTCTGGACAGCTCGGCCGCCTGGTCGTATCAACCCCCATGCGCGAGTCATCCCTGGTCCAGCGTTACGTCGTTGGCGATACTGGTATTCTCTCTGAAAAAAAATGCCCATGCGGCTCTTCGGATCTCCTTTTTGATCTCAAAGGTAGAATTGGCGATGTTTTCAAGGCCGGTGGCAGCTTTTTAAATTATCAAAAGTTCGCGCAGCTCCTTGAGGATCATTGCGGTTTCAGCTCCGAATTTCAGATCACTCTAACTCACCAAGCCGATCACGATCGGCTAACCATCAGGCTTGCCACGCAAGACATTGATCTCAATAAGGAAAATATCGCAGGCGCTCTCGTCAAAAATTACCATGACCTTTTTGAAATCGTGGTGGAGGAAAAAAGTGTTCTCTTAGCGGTGGAATTTTGCACGCTCACGGAGCTAGAACGCACTCCGGGGAGCGGCAAGCTCAGGCACGTCATCGACAAGAGGAAGATATGACCATTTATTCCATCCAACACCTTATCAAGCTCGCCCGCGATAAATCAGATTATTATCGCGATCTTTACACAAAAATCCCCCAAAGTGATTTTGCTCTTCAGGATCTTCCCCTCGTTTCGGCCGAAAAATTTTGGCACGCCAACACATTGAAAGACAATCATCTTCTAACCGGCCCTATTTCAAGTGGTGTGGTTTTTAAAAGTGGTGGCACCACAGGCCTTCCAAAATTCTCAGTTTTCTTGAAGGAAGAATGGGAAACGTTCACCCGCTGTTTCGGCGAAAGTTTCACCGATGCGGGATTTCAAAACGGCGACAAGGTTGCCAATCTTTTTTATGCCGGCGAACTTTATGCCTCATTTCTTTTTATTACCAAGTCCATGGAACAATCGCCCCTCGAATTAACTCACTATCCCTTGTCAGGCACCGCCAAACTCGAATCGATCATTGATGCCATACACTCTCATGGCATCAATGTCTTGGCCGGGGTACCGACGACAATGATTCAACTGGCACAAGAACTCAAGTCGAGGCCATCAGTGGCATCACTTATCACAAAAATTTTCTACGGCGGGGAAAGTTTATTTCCCGACCAGCGCGCTATTTTATCCCGCGCCTTTCCCAGTGCTAAAATTATTTCTTCCATTGGCTATGCCAGTGTCGATGGTGGGCATCTGGGTTTTGCCATCTGTAATGGGGCCCATGGAGAGCATGGCGTTTTTAAGGATTCAACCATTGTCGAAATTATCGACAACGAAACCGGTCTTCCCATCACGAAATCCGGGGTTCAGGGAAAACTCATTTACACCAACCTCACTCGCTCTCTGATGCCAATCATTCGCTATCCCGTTGGCGATGAGGCGGTCTGGACTCGGCCGGGAGAGCGTTTCATTATCAAGGGGCGTACCGAGGAAGGAATCCGCCTTGGCCCCGTGACCATCACCACAGAGGAGCTGCGACAAATCTTAGCTGAATGCCTGGGTCAACAGGTCATGGCCTTTCAATCAATTATCGAGCGCGATCTCGAGGCCTTGGATAAGTTGACACTACAAATCGCATTGCCATCCTCTGCCGGGCCCGATTTGGCGAAGAAGGTCGTGGCCCATGTGTTAGACGCCAGACCAATGCTGAAAGACTCAATTCTCAAAAAATTAGTTGCACCCATCCAGGTGCAATTCAGCTCAATGAATGAACTTGAGAAAAATCCTCGCACGGGAAAAATGCGCTTTGTAATTGACCGCCGATTCAACTAGCGCATATTATTCCCTTTATTTACCAAAGGGAAAATATGCCAACAACTCAAGAAAATCTTAAAAATGCCTTTGCCGGCGAGAGCCAGGCGAACCGAAAATATTTAGCTTTCGCCAAACAAGCGGAAAAAGACGGTTTCAAAAATGTCGCCTCACTCTTTAGAGCTGCTGCCGAAGCTGAAACCATCCATGCTCATGGACACCTGGCTGCCATGGACGGAGTAAAATCAACGCTCGAAAATTTGCAGGCCGCCGTCGAAGGCGAGACCTACGAACATGAAAAAATGTATCCGCCCATGTACGAACAGGCTGAGAAGGAAGGCCACAAGGCAAAAAAAATGTTTAAGTGGGCCATGGAAGTCGAGAAGGTTCATGCCGATTTATATAAGGCTGCACTCGCTGCTGTGAAAAGTGGCAAAGATATCGAACAGGAAGTCTGGCTCTGCCCGACCTGCGGTCACCTTGAGTTCAAAAAACCACCTGAAAAATGTCCTGTATGCGGAATCCCTGGCGCTAAATATCAAAAAATTTCTTAACACAAAGAAAATAAGTATTAAGTGGTTTGCTCCCACTTAATACTTATTTTCTTTTTCGTTTCCACACAGTCCCTGAGATAAAGATCAATTAGAATTTGGTAAGCAATCCCAGATTCTTTAGACAGACCCTTGAAATATTCTATAACTTCAGTGCTTAGGTTGATACCTACGGCCTTTTTTTTAGAAGCGTAAGGATTCTTAACCCCTTTCATTTTTGAAAAATTATATTCCTTCTTCATATTTTCTTATTTCCTTTTTTGTTGCCTCACGGGCCGAGATAATGCGTATTTTCTCAGTATTCTCAAGTTCGCAGTGAACTACCACAAATATTCTTTCTCTCCCACAATCCCCCAAAAGAATGAATCGCCTTTCTTTCAGACTAGAATTTTCATAATCAAAAAATACTATCGCATTTGGATCGTCGAAGGCCTGCTTGGCTTCTTCAAACCATACCCCATGCTTTTTTCTATTCTCCTCATTTTTTCTTTCATCCCATTCGAATTCTATCATATAGCTCATACCTTGCTCAAATATATATAGCTTTCTCTATTGTGAAATGCATGACATGGATTAAAATCGATATTGTAACCGCTTAGAAATATTCAGTTACACAATTAAAAGCAAGCTAAGCTAACTAGAAATCTTCCTTAACCGCCCCGAACACCACCAAATCCTCCCATCCTGAAGGATTGGGGAAAAATTTTCGCCGGATGCCTTCCCTTCTCATTCCGAGTGAGCGTGCCACTCCAATGGAACCTTTGTGATCCAATTCCATGGCGGCCTCAATTCGGTGTAACCCGAGGTCTCGAAAACCAATTTTTAATGTTAAAAGCGCAGCCTCTTTGCCAAAACCTTGCCTCCAATATTGATTATGAATCTCATAACCAAGGTTGGCCCAATGAAGCCCCTTCCGTATCAAAATATATAAACTGGTGCTGCCAAGATGTTTGCCGGTTTTTTTATCAAAAATGCCATAGACATAACATTCGTCTCTTTTTGCTCTTTTTTTGTTCTTGCCAATCATGGCAGTAAATTTTTTCAAAGTTAGATTTTTTGCTGGGGGCTTGAGGGAATCAAATTTGTTTTTCTTCGGCTCTCGGGCGAGATGGCCTTCCCGCCAAGATTCATAATCTCTACGTACATAAGGGCGCACTGTGATTCTCTTTGAAGAATATTTCATTTTGTCCTCGTCACCTTCGAAAGATTTTTTGGCCGGTCGGGATTGTGTCCCAACTCCTGCGAAAGCTCCTCCACCATCAGATAAAAGGCCTGAATAGCACAGATGACATCAAGCTCGGGGTGATCTGTCTCGGGAAAAATCAGATCTTTCTCGCGCACCTCTTTGGGAGCGACCAGCACCACCTGTGCCTTCCTGGCCCGCATCTCCTTGGCAAAGACCAACAGGTCAGCAAGCCCCGGCCCACGATTGGCAAATATCAAAAGCGGATAACCTTTCTGGATTAAAGTCTGAGGCCCGTGCTTTATCTCCGCGGAAGAAAAGGCTTCCGCCTGAATGGAACAGGTTTCTTTAAATTTAAGTGCGGCCTCCAGGGCCAGCGGTAGACCCAAGCCTCTTCCTACCACCATAATACGCTTGGCCTTAGAAAATTTCGAAATAGCTTTTGACCAGTCCAAATCTTGGGCCTTTTTCATATTTTCCGGCAATTCAAGAAGTCCGTTTTGCAATTCACGCAGTTTTCCCATCGAGGCAATCAACGAAGCAGACGCCGTGAGCGAAGCAATAAAACTCTTGGTGGCCGCGACTGATTTTTCTTCTCCCGCCTGGAGAGGCACCACCCACTTCACCACCCGCGCTAAGGGAGAATCAACAGCATTGACGAGGGCCACGCTTGAGTGTGCTTTTTCCTTAAAAGACTTCATGGGTTCGATCAAATCAGGACTTTCTCCCGACTGGGAAATGGCCACCGCCAAGGATCGCTCGACATTGATGGCCTTCTGATAAATGGTAATCAACGACAATGATAGTGAGGTGCTCAATTTTCCCAGAAGCAGGCCTGCCAGATAATTTAAATACTGGGCGGCATGATCAGAGCTTCCCCGCGCCACCGTGACCAGGGAATAGGGGTCATTGGCCTGAAACTCACGTCCGAGAGTTTGCATGATCGCGCGATTATTTTCAATCTGACGGGCCACGACCTCGGGAGCTTCCATGGCCTCTTTATACATATACGATTTCAAATCTTCTTTCCTTCAAGGTAAACATCAGTGATGTTGCATTCCTCATCCATGACAACGATATCCGCATATGAGCGAAGAGCAAGTCTGCCCCGATCCTTAACACCAATCAGCTCGGCAGGATAAAGGGAGCAACGCCGACTGACCTCTTCGACCGCTAGCCCCAAGCCAAGCGCATTTTTAAAAACTTGCTGCATGGTCAGGCAACTTCCGGCCAAAGTCCCGTCCGACAGGCGCACTCCGCCTTGGCATTTATGCACAATTTGCGTTCCCAACTTATAAGCACCATCGGCCATTCCCGAAGCCGCGGTGGCGTCCGTTACAAAATAAAGTTTGGGAACGGCCCGCAAGGCAGTCAAGCACGCTCCTGGATGAACATGAACAAAATCTAAAATCAGCTCAGCGAACTGGGCATTGGCCAAGGCCGCCCCGACGGCACCAGGATTTCGATGGTGAAGCCCAGACATGGCGTTATAAAGATGGGTGAAACTTTTAGCGCCTGCGTGGAGTGCCTCCCGTGCCTGCTCATAGCTGGCGTTCGTATGTCCAAGCTGCACGACGATGCCGGCCTCTCCAAGTTGTGTGATCATTTCCAGATCACTTAATAACTCCGGTGCCAGCGTAATAATTTTTAAGGGATAAACATCGTTGAGCTTTTGAATCTCACTTAGGTTGAATTCTCTTGTCTCCTTTGGCTGCGCGCCCAGCTTTTCATCATTTATATAGGGCCCCTCAAGATGTACACCCAAAATGCATGCCTCGCCGGCCTTTCTCTGCTCACCACTTTGCCTGATGCCCATTATGGCCTGCAGGAGATCGTCTTCTGAAGCCGTAGACACGGTGGGGAGATACGAGGTTGTGCCATTTTTTGCATGAATCCTAGAGATAGTCCCGGCGGCATCACCAGCTTCCATGAGATCACGCCCCCCACCACCATGGAGATGAAGATCAATAAATCCCGGCAAGATCATATTTTTAGTTCGGACTTTCCGCTTTTCGATTTTTGTTATCTTTTGCTCAAAATAAATCTCACCTTCAACAGTTCCTTTCGGCGTCACAATATGGCCCTTGAGGCATTTCATAATAAATCCTTTTTCTGAAATATCATCTCAAGCGCTCCAAAAGCTGAATTGTGTAATGCTTTATGTACCCGTTTTTTAAACTGCCCGGAAAGGTGAGGCAAAATCGCCTCACCGATTCGACCACACAAGGCCAAGGGCAGTTTGCCAGTGGGATCGAGGGCCTTACTCATGAGAATAATATTCTCGACCGCTTCCACCAATAATCTCTTCGCGCGTCTATCGTGTTTAGCGTGCTTAAAAACCAAAGGTGCAAGTTTGGCGTACTCAAACTGCTGTGCCTCTCCCAACCAGGCGACAAAACCTTCGGGGGTCGAACCGCAAAATTTCAAAATATCCTTTGAGAACGCACCTCCCCTGGCGCGTCCGTCGAGAACCCGTTGGGCATAATTGGCGGCATTGAGGCCAAACCAACTTCCGCTGGCCTCATCACCTGAAGGAAAACCCCAGCCACCCACCGTTCGCCTTTCTCCGTTGGGGAGTAAGGCCACCCCCACGATGCCAGTGCCAATGGCAATCACGCAGCCTGGTTTGCCGCCATGAGCGCCGAGCAAGGTTGTAAATCCGTCGGTATCAACGAGGATGAAACCCAGGCCAGGATTTTGCTGCAAAAATTCCGTTTTCCAGAGAGGATTATTGGCCCCTGAGATTCCTACACCCATGGCACATTCACTTAATGAGATGGGCGAGGAAGATATCCGCGACAGACAAACATGCGATACCTGCATGATGGCTCGCCAAGATTCTTCGATACCTTGGCCCAAGGCCGAGGGGGCCCCATGGGCCTCAGCTAAAATTTTTTTATCCAGGCCGGAGACGACGATGCGAGTTCCGCTTCCTCCTCCATCAATACCTAGAAAATACTTAATCATGCTTTGATTTTAACCGAATTTAGCCCATCGCACAATGCAATATCAATAGGTTATGGCCACTTTGACCCCGGCCATTCCAAGAAGTGGCCAAATTGACACTAGTAACCCCCTAAAACCATTGGATTAATTGGCCCAGGATTTGCTTAATGGCTCCCTGTTTGTCATGAAGCAAGCAAAACTATGGAAAATGACCCCAGCTCAAGGGGCCATTTGAGAAAAAATTTCAGAGTTTGCAGGTTTTTGATAACAGCAAGATAACGCGTGGTATAAAGCTCGTAATCATTTATTGGGGAGAGGAGAAACTATGAAAAAGTCGATTTCACTTCAAAACAAGCTGGCGTTGGCCGCGCTCTTGTTAAATGCTCCGGCCGTATTCGCAGTTGGGTATGATGGCCCTCGTGTTGACTACAACTTTATTTACCAAGAACCATCACAGTACAAGATTTGTGAGCAATACACCGGCATCGACGCTTATAAGGCCTGTGATAACGCTCATGATTCAGCTAAGTCCTTTGCCTCTCGGTTTGGTAGTCAGGAAGGTAAACTTGAAGGCTACCTCCGTGGTTATTCCTGGGGACTCTATAAATCAGTGAACGCCAATATCGACAATGCAACCGTTATGGAAGAAGGCGCCCGCATGGTTGGTACATTAGACGGCCATCTCCAACGGGGAATTCAAGCCGGTATCACCGCAGGATCGAGCGACGGACAAGTTCGCGGTGGTCAAGAGGCCCGCAACCGTTTTCATGCCGCTATTAATACAGGGAAATTCCCTTCAAAAGATATTTTGATTCCTGCCACCTCCTATGAAGGTGAGAACGGAGCCTATGCAAAATATATCGGTCAAATTCCGACTGTCGAAGGAATTTTAAAAGAAGATAGTAACTTAGGACAAATTCCAATTTACGGAAGTTTTTCAGATACACTTCTTCGCGACCGTACAGAACGCTCACCTTTTCATTATTGGTTCTCTGACGGCACCTATCGCTTTGAAACAAAGTACTGGGATGAGGGCCCTGTCGCTCTTGAAACATGGATCAAACGCTCAAATGACCAGAACGTAATTGGCTATGACCGCTTGGCCACCGATCCAGCAGCTCCCATTGACCCAGCTACCGGAAAAAAACTGGTTGATATCTTTAGGGAATCATTCGTTAAAACTTATCAATATTACGTAAGTTTCTACTTCTCAGTTAATTTCAATCAAAGTATTGAAATGGGACAGTTGCAAGGTGAGTCACTTGGCGTTCAAATTGGTAAACGAATTGCCCAAACGAAAGGTCTCGCCAAGGCCTTCGATGTGAAATTCAAAGAGAGTTCACGTAGCTCATACCGTGGCGCTTTCGAATCTTCATACAGAAATGACTTCAGCAGAACATTTGAAGATTATGCAACCAATCCAAAACTTAGCATCGATTTCGTGGATATCTTCGGTAAAGACAATGACGGTATTATTCAACCTGGGGAAGAGTTCGGTGTTATTTTCAAGATCACCAATGCCGGTGGCCGTGGTACTGGATTGAATGTATCCGTAGCAGGCAACGTGCAAAACGGCAGAGTGATCGACAATCTGCAAATTGCCGCTTTAACTGCCGCTCAAGTTACGACAGAGCTGATTGGACAGATTGATCCGCGCCTCTCTCCAAGAGAGACAGCACAACTTACTTTGAATGTTAACGGAATAAAGGACACGTACGGACAAGTGGTAAACCGTCTTGTTGAAATTCGCGGAGCCAACCAATCTTTGAACATCTTCAAAGGAATGGGACAAATTTCAATCGATGCCGAGAACTTGGCAACCGTTGCTACTCCAGGCGTTGTCTCAGCGGAACTCAAACTGAAAGGCAAGACTTATACTGAAGTTGCCGGACAAATTGCTGCCGGTGGTTCTCAACGAATCATCCTTTCATTCACAGGACTTGATCCTTTGGAATTGATCACCTCTCAAGCGACCGCCCTTGTTACCTTGAAGCATAACGACAGCGTTCTTGATACAAGAGAGATCGTTCTGGGCTCAGGAAATCGCGTCGAAGACCTTGTCTCTTACTTCGACCAGTTGGCCAATGATAAGGGAACTGTACCTTCAGGCATTGGTTCTAATGAACGAGTTGAAGAAGTTCGCAAGCTCGTCGCTTCATGGAACTCCTCTGAAGTTGACAAGAACAGCTCACGAGGCGGCAAAAACATGTACCGCAAAGACCCTGAATCAACCATCGTTGGAAAACTTGCTCGCAACTTCCGCGCTGGAACTCAGACTGAAGTATCAAAAGATCGTTATGATACTTTGGCCAAAGTGGTCATCAAGGAAAGAAGTAAATTTAAATCATTCCTTGGTATCGCTCCGAAGAAAAGCCATTACACGAACCTCGTCCGCGTATTTGCCAAAAACAAAAAGTTGAAATAAGTTTTAAGCAGATGCTCTAATGACAGGGGGCCCTTAACCGGGCCCCTTTATATTTTAAACCGCTCGTGCATAAAATCAACAAAAGTACTGACCGCCATTTCGCCATCTTTGCCAATCATCTTTATTTCTTCTTTGCCTCTAATCTCAAAAGAATGCATCTCGGCAACGAAATACTGGGAAAGCATCGGCCAAACCCCCTCTAATGAAAATGAGGTTATTCCATAGTAAGAGCAAATTAAGGAGTGCCAAGTTTTCTCCGTAATCACGCCTTTGCTTTGAATGATCTGGTTTATCAGAAAGGTGTGATCACTCACAAAACCATATTCATATTTATTGGTAGAATTATAAGCAGCATGCAGATCGCGAATCTCATTTAACTGCAGGGTTAAATCACCTCGGTCACAATAGACAATACGAATCGTGGTGTTTTCAATCCCATCAAAAAGAGAACGAAAAAAAGCGGCATGTTGATTAAGAAAAGAGAGCTCATTCAAGACGATCAACAGATAGTCCGGGACAAACTCTTCCTTTATAAAAATATCATCCACAGCAATCGGTTTTTTGCCCGAGGCCATTACCTTCATCTCATGAAGCGGTTTTTTTAAATATTGCTCCACCAAACCAACGGCGGCGGTATCATAAAAATCGTATCTCGAAATATTCTCGCCACGCAGATACTTCGCCGCACCCTTCTTTAATCCTATCCTCACCGGACTTTTTAAATTATAGCCGGCAAAGGCCGAGGTCATCGATGATTCAAAATCTAAAAAACAATCTACATTCGCAAGAGATTTAAGATTAGCGGCAAAACGATGAGCATCAAAAATATTTCCGTATTTCTCAGGCAGAAAAATTGGCTTCACATCCAAGGCGAGAAATTTCACCGCTTCCTTAGTATGCTCAAAAACCGCCAAATAGATCTCATCATCCGTAGATTCTTTTTTTAAAGCATGTAATGCGGGAAAACTCAAAATGAGCTGCTCTACACTCGACGAACCATGGACCAAAACTTTCTTCATATCTTTTTTGAATTCAGCTCAAGTTGCAGGCATGAGAAGAAAATAACTGCCAGTGGATACATCATAAGATTGAGCAAAGGAATTGCCAAGGCCAGGAAGAAAACGGCCCCAGACAAAAAGTATACTAGAGTATTTCCTTTCAATTCTTTGATTATTTCCTTCCAACTCAGGTCCTGCACGCTCCAGGGGTAGTCCAAGAAGTTGATTGAAATGAGAAAGGCGGAAAGGACAAAACTAATGGGAGCACCGAAGGGAATAAAGGCAAGCACCATGGCCCCAAGGCTGAGAATCACAATGACAGTGACTTTCTTGAGTTCACCCCACACCAGTGAGAAAAAACCTGGCTTCGGTCTTGTGTCAGTATTTGTCCCTTTTAATGTAATGACTCGTCCACTAAGCCAGCTATTAAAAGGAGCGGCCAGAATTGAAATTGACAATACAAAAGTCCAGCCGACGATAAAATAGGAACATACGATCATCAGCGCCATGACAATGTAATAAATGGAGGCGTTAAGTTTGCCGTTGCCTAAATAAGTCTCCGCGTGGGCCCGCAGGAAATTTAAAAAATCGACAAAAAGAACTTTTCCCATATAAACGTAGAGAAAGATCCCCAGCACCAATGGAATCATGGCGAGTAAAAAAACCTTCCAATCAGTGAACAGAATTTTGACGGAATCTCGCAATAAACGAGGAAATAACTTAAAAAACAGTCTCATAAATGACAGCTCCTGGTGCTTCATGGTATTCTAACGTCTTGTGAAAAGTAAAAAAGAATTAGTCCCAAGCTATATCCGACACCTTGAGATCTATCAGGCCGGCAAGCCTATTGAAGAATTGGCGCGGGAGAAGAACTTAAGCCGAATCTCAAAGCTTGGGTCAAACGAAAACCCCCTTGGCCCCTCTCCTTTGGCATTAAAGGAGCTGAATACTGGACTCAAAAGTCTGCACCGCTATCCTGATATGCACGGATACCAGTTGAAATCCGAGCTCTCTAAGCTTTTCAAGCTCAAAAAAGAGAACATCATTCTCGGAAATGGCTCCGAGGGTATAATGGCCTGTATCGTACGTGCATTCTTGGCACCGGACGAGGAGGTTCTTACCTCTGAGAGAACATTTATCGGCTTCATGGTTTTGGCCCGAAGTGTGGGGGCCAAACTCAAGACCATTCCACTCTCGGCAGACTTTAAATATGACATTCCACGATTGGTGGAAAACATCACGGAAAAAACCAAAATTATCTATATCGCAAACCCCAATAACCCGACGGGAACCTATATTTCGAAACAAGAATTTGACTACTTTATGTCAAAAGTTCCCGAGCATATTCTGGTTATTTTAGACGAGGCCTACTTTGAATTTGTTCACACCCAAAAGGATTATCCGGATTCAATGGATTATCGTTACGATAATGTCATTACCCTCCGCACTTTTTCAAAGGCTTACGGCCTCTCTGGAATTCGTATCGGCTATGGTTTTGCCCATGAAGATTTGATTACCAATATCGCTAAGGTAAAATTACCTTTTGAACCGAATTCTCTGGCCCAGCTGGCGGCCTTAGGCGCCCTTCACGATGCTGATCATCTGGCAGTCACGCTTCAGAATAATCAGGATCGTTATCAAGAGACGATCCACCTACTCACCCAAATGGGGATTGGTTTCATTCCGTCAGTGGCGAATTTTATAACCTTCGACATGAAATCAGCGGAAAACGCCAAACGCCTTCACGAGCATCTGCTCAACTGCGGCGTCATCGTCCGGCCTTTGGATAAAAATGAGATGCCTGAATTCCTGCGAGTTTCGCTTGGAACAAAAGAAGAAATGCAACATTTCTCTGAGGCGCTAAGAACAGGACTAATTAAGAAATTTTAATTTCCTTACCAAGTTGTTCAAAGGTTTTTTCCTCTCGAATGGCAAAGCTAATGTTGTTTTTGGCCTTGGCATTTGAATTGTAGAATTTGCTTATTTGCTCTACATCCATGCCAGTGGTCTTGGCCATCTCCTCATATTTCACGGCAATATCTTGCTCCGTGACTTCAACATTAAATTTCTTGCCTAAGGCATCCAGGATAAGGGCACTTCGTACTTGAAACTCTGACTTCGTATGAAGGTCGGCGTGCCACTTATGAAAGTACTCTTCCATCATGTCGTCACTGAATCCTTGGGACTTAAGGTTCCCGCGCAACTCCTCTTTCAGATGGTCCTCTTGCTGATGAACAAGTGCATTGGGAACTTCGAACTTATTGTCGGCGACAAACTTATCTAAAATTTCCTGGTGCAACTTCTGCACGCTTTGTTTTTCTTTTTGGATTTTTAGAGATGCCTTATTTTTTGTGACAAAATCTTCAGTTGATTCAAAGCCTAACTCTTTCACCATCTCATCTTTGAATTCAGGGAGCTTCCTTTCTTTAATTTCCAATAGCTCAACAAAAAACTTCACCTTCATCCCTTGCAAATCAGGTACCTGATATTCTTTTGGGAACTCTAGGTTCAGGGTGCGCTTTTCACCTTTTTTCATTCCACAAAGACCTTCTTCAAAGCCTGGAATAAAGGAACCATTGCCAATTTCAAGGAGATACTCGGTGGCCTTCATGTTATCCGGGCGCTCGCCATTTTCTTTCTCACCCTCAAAATTAATAACGGCAAAAAGTCCCTTGTCGAGCTTCGTTTCAGTCTCTTTCACCTCAACCATCTCGGCCTTGGAAGATAGGAAATTCTTCTTCAGTGCCTCAATGTCCTCATCAGTTACCGTCACGGCATCTTTTTTAAAGGCGTAGCTGGAATAGTCTTTCAACGTGACCTCAGGAAAAACTTCCACGATGGCATCGAAGCTTGCACTTTTACCTTTGTTATATTTCATATTCTCGAAGGATGGGTAGCCAACGACTCTCACTTTTTCCTTTTCAACAGCGTCAAAAAATTGTGTCTGCACAAATTGATTAAGCGCCTCATGCTCCATTTGCGGCCCATACATCTGCTCCACCATGGCCAGCGGAGCTTTCCCGGCGCGAAAACCCTTAAAACTGACAGTCTTCTGTTTTCGAATCATGGCATTTTTGATCTCGGTGCTGAGATCAATCGTTTCAAAATTGAACACGAATTTTTTTGTGCAACCATTTAACGTTTCGACAATGTAAGACATAAGGCATTTCCTTTCTTGTGACGCTGGGTGTTATTGTGAATTATTCGCAGAGCATAACTGGCCCCTGCAATATTGTCAACGCGCAAGGGGACGATAGCCTACTTCAAAGAGATAAAGGCCCTGGGGAGGTGCTACGGGGGCCAGGTGCAGTTTTTCTTGCGGTGAAGGCGCGACCGCCTCCAATGAATTTTTAATGCGATCGAGAGTCAATTTTCCTCTGGAATACTCGAAAACAGTGCCGGCCATCAAACGCACCATCTGCTTCAAAAATCCCGAGCCCGTGACTTTAAAGGCCATCACACCCGGCCAATCCGGCAGCCCCAGCTCGGTCGGAACCTCAGCATAAAACTGGAGATCAAACATCTCGCGAACTGTATTTTTTATGGGAGTTCCAGTGCACTGATAACGTTTGAAATCATGGGTGCCTTTAAAAAGGGACAAGGCTTCGGGCACCTTTTTGAAATCAATATCGGTGTAAGCGGAGGAAACGAATTCACAATTAAAGGCGGTGACTTCCTTGCTGGTAAAGAGATAGTAGTAAGTTTTCCACATGGCATGATATTGGGGATGAAAGTGTTCGTCACAAGTCTCAATTTCTTTGACCCTAATATCGTCTGGCAAAACAGAATTGAGCCCCTTCTTAAGCCCTTCCGGCGGAATCAGCACGGGAATTCCCAGGCGGGCCACTTGTCCTAGAGAATGAACCCCCGCATCGGTT